>SDBU01003305.1_pt1 | contig 20593 bp, 17 predicted proteins | sample 2277071 | NCBI WGS metagenome assembly SDBU01 (sample SAMN10397929, study PRJNA504765) | marine sediment metagenome | isolation source: marine sediment core GS08_GC12, 126 cmbsf | place: Arctic Ocean: Gakkel Ridge, Loki's castle | collected 2008
AGAGCAGTACTGTCATTCCCGTGAAAACGGGAATCCAGTTTTTAAATTAATAAAAAAACACTAAACAATTAGTTTTTTAGACTTTTTGCCGTTGCATCACAAATTATTAAGAGGTATTTAAGTGGCATTTTATTTATATAAATTACTTTATTCTCCGGAATCATCATTATCATTTCTCAGACTTTTCAATTATTTAAGTTTTCGTTCTATATTGGCATTTGCAACGGCATTTTTTGTTTCAGTAATTTTTGGAAGAAAAATCATTAATTATCTTTTAAAAAAAGGTTCAAGAGAATATTCAAGAGAATATCACGAAGAGTTAACGACCTCTTCTAAAAATGGGACACCCACTATGGGTGGTATTTTATTAATAATATCGATAATAATACCGGTGTTTTTTTGGTGTGATATTTCAAATAAGTTTATACAACTTTTAATATTTGCTATTTTTTGGTTTGGCGGAATAGGATTTATTGACGATTATTTAAAAATAAAGCATAAGCAAAGTGATAGTGGATTATCAAGGTTATGTAAGTTGGCTTTACAAGCTGTGTTTGGAGTTCTTTTAGGAGTTGTTCTTCTTTCAAAAGGTATCAGTCCTTATGAAGAATCATTTATGTCGAATTTATATATTCCTTTTTTTAAGAATTCAATTTTAAGTAATTCCTGGTTTTATTTTTTATTTATAGTATTTGTAGTAATGGCAATTTCGAATGCCGTAAACTTTGCCGATGGTCTTGATGGTCTTGCTATTGTTCCATCTTCGGTAGTAGGTGCAGTTTACGGGGTTTATGCTTACATTTTAGGGAGAGTTGATTTTTCTTCCTACCTTTTATTTGACCATATTCCTAAAAGTGGTGAAATAACAGTATTTTGTGCCGCTGTTATCGGCGGGGGACTGGGATTTTTGTGGTATAACACTTATCCTGCAAAAATATTTATGGGAGATGTTGGTTCGCAGGCTTTGGGTGGTATAATTGCAGTTACAGCCATTCTGATAAAACAGGAATTCCTTTTTCTCATTGCAGGTGGAATTTTTCTGGCAGAGGCACTATCTGTTCTAATTCAAGACAGAATTGGAATTGCATTGATTGGCAGAAGAATTTTTTACAGGGCTCCTCTTCACCATACTTTTCAATACAAGGGTATAGCAGAACCAACAGTAGTTGTCAGATTCTGGATCATATCTATTTTACTTGCCCTTGCCAGTTTTGCGGCTCTGAAGATAAGATAAGTACTTACTTTTTTTGAAAAAAAAGGTGGCATTGCCACTTTTAATAAAAACTTTCTATTATTTCTAATTTGCGACTTCGTCGCAAATTAGAAATGGATAAACTTTGACCTATTAAAATGTAATAAAAGCTCTGTTTTTATTCTTGTTTCTAACTTCTGATTGTGAGCGAGAATAAAAAAGTGAATATAACACTAAGAAATTATTTAGGTTAAACAATCGGAGGTTGTGAATGAAAAGATTTTATTTACTTAAAAAAAATAATATGATAAATTTGTTTAAATTATTAATTTTTATCCTTATATTCTTCATATCAGTAAGCTGTCAAAAAGAACAAGAATTAGGTGAAGGGAATTTACAGTTGTCAAAAATAAGCGGGCTTATTTCTGCTTTAAAAATGAATGTCAGCACTCTAACACTTGTTAATGATAATCAAGTGCTGGTGATTTCTCCAGAAATGGGTGGAAGAATTATGGGTGTTTCAGCAGAAGGAATTGAAGGAAAAAATTTATTATGGGTTAATACCGGTATAGCAAAAAAGGATTTTCTCCAGGCAGATGTTCCTTTTGTAAATTCCGGTGGCCACCGAACCTGGATTGCCCCTGAAGATGCTTTTTATCTGGATGACAGCGACGAATGGTTCGTTCCAAAAGTAATGGACCCCGGCGAATATAAAGTTGTTGAATCTACGGAGAAAGCTGTTGTGCTTTCAAATAAATTTTCAATCAAAAATAAGCAAAAAGAAGAATATAACCTTGAATTGAAAAGAGAAATTTCCATAATCGAAAATCCACCTTTATCTTCATCTGAATTGCCGGATGGAATAAAATTTGTCGGATATAAAAAGATACATTCTCTAAAGAATCTTTCACAGAATGTCATTGGAGAAGATATACCTTTTGTCGGTTTATGGAGTTTGATTCAGCTTAATCCTCCCGGTACAATAATAGTACCTATGAAACCATCTAAAAAGGACAAAAAAGGTTACAGGGGATATGACCCAAACTTTGAACCGCTTTTGCCGGAAAGAATTTCTCTTTTAGACAATGTTTTGAGTGTAAAGATTGATGGAAAGAGAAGAGAAAAAATCGGTATATCACCCGAATCTGCCAAGGGGTGCATTGCTTACCTTTGGAAAAAAGATGAGGATGAAGGAGTTTTATTTATAAAGAAATTTAATGTAGAATCCGATGGAATTTATCTCGATGGTCCCTGGGGTGTGAAAAGAGAAAATGGTGATGCAATTCAAATGTATAATGATGACGGTAATATGGGTGGTTTTGCAGAAATTGAATGCCATGGACCTGCAAAGATTCTAAAACCTGAAGAAGTAGAATCACATACAATCGAAATCTTTATTTTCACCGGACAAATAGATAATCTGAAAGCGGTCGGTTCGAAGATAATGGAGATCGATTTAAATAAAGTTAAGTATTTTTAAAACTAAACTACAGGAGGTTTAAAGATGAAGAAGATACTCAGTTTTACTATAATTTTATCGATTTTGATTTTTGTTTTGGGCTGTACAAAACCAACACAAAAACCAAACCTGTCCACACCGGGATTCTTAATCGACGACCATATCCACTATAGAGCGACAGATGAATGGGAAAATGATTTTTTGGAAATCTATGGGAAATATAACGCTATGGGGTGTATATTGGTAGGGATGAATAGTCTGGAGAGAGGAATTAAGTTTGCTAATGCTCATCCGGACAGAGCTATCCCTTATGCAGCGGTTAATATAGATAGCCCAACTATTCTCGAGGATATTCAGAAAGTCTATGACATGGGTTTTAAAGGTTTGGGAGAGTTATTTGCGAGGACCGATTGGAATTATGATGACCCGAAGAATGACCCGACCTGGGCACTTGCCGAAAAACTCGGTTTGCCGATTGCTCCTCATACCGGAATTCTTTCATCCGGGCAACTTGCAAGGATGAGGCCCGCATTTCTTGGAACAATTTGTATGAAATTTAGAAACCTTGTTGTTCACGCTGCTCATTTCGGTAATCCCTGGTATAACGAAGCTGCCGAAGTAGCCAGGCGAAACAAGAATCTTTTCTTCGATATGACAGGTTCATCGCTTATTAAAAAAGACACCGACCCCGGCTTTTGGAAACAGTACCTCTGGTGGACGCCCTATTTAGGTAAACCTCATATGCCAAAAGATGCGGTTCCGGCATTTGAAAAGATAGTATTCGGAACGGATCAATCACCTCAAGGACTGGAAGAAAATATAATTCGTTTCAACAAAGTACTCGATGCTTGTGATGTATCTGAGGAAACAAGAGCTAAATGTTACTACGGAACTATGGCAAGAATTCAAAACATCGATGTAAGTAAATATTTACCTGCGAAATAATTGCTTCCTTTTTAAGATTAAGCGGCAATATGTAGGGGCGGAATTTGATTCCGCCCCAAATTTATCATTTGGGCAGGTTTGAACCTGCCCCTACATTCTTTAATCGGATGAAAAAGTATAAGAAGCAAAATGAATTGGTATTGGTTTTTAAGAGAAAAATTGAGAAAAATCAAATATTTTCATACTTCGTGGGGCTGCAAAGCAGCATGAGTGTTTAATACGAAAATAAAATAAAGTTACAAAGGCACAGAGGCACAAAGTTTCAGAGAATGATGTAAGGTATAATGCTATTCTACCTCACTGCTCTCTGTTGGTGTTGTCACCAACAGAAAAAAATCAAGTATTTTCATACTTCGTGATGCTCTGAAAGAGCATGAGTGTTTAGTACGAAAGTAAATACCACGGATTAAGACTAAAAAAAACAAGTATTTAACTCAATTTTGTTTCGAAAATAATACGCGTAGGGGCGGGTTTACCCGCCCTATTTTCATAATTCGTGGGGCTCTAAAAGGAGCATGAGTATTTATTATGAAAAAGATTGATAAGCAAAATGAATTGGTATTGGTTTTTAAGAGAAAAATTTTAGATGAAATTGAGAATTTTCAAGGTATTAATATAGATTATGGAAAATACATAAACGAAATAATAAATAATAAATTATACTTTTTCCTGCCAAGAAAAGATGTTGAGGAAAATCCGGATTACAAACAGTTGATTCCTTATGTAATAATTTCCTCAGAAGAGAAGATTCTTCATTATGTCAGAGGTAAAGGTGTTGGGGAAAAAAGACTTAACTCGCTGGGCTCAATTGGTATAGGGGGCCATATCAATTATTATGATTTTACTCTGTTTAAAACAGATATGGAGGCTTATTTAGACGCAGTTAAAAGAGAGGTATTCGAGGAAATCAAAATAAAATCCGGTTATGAATCCAAAATAATAGGTGTCCTTAATGATGATTCCAATAAGGTCGGCAGTGTGCACTTTGGTGTGATTCATTTATGGAAGCTGAAAAAACCTCTCGTTGAAAAAAATGAAAAAGAAATTACGAAAATTACTTTTAAAATGCCTTCTGAAATCAAAAAAGAAGTTGATACATTAGAATCCTGGTCAAAAATATGTCTTAACTACTATTTTAACAAATATTAATCTCCCATTCACCAAATAAAATTCATAAAACACTTTGAAAATTTGCCTTAATTTGTTATTATATAAAGCAAAAAAGCATATTTGATGCCTTGAATATGGAGAATATCGGAAAGCTTTTAACAACTAAATCATTTATAAATAATATAATAACTATAATAATAATTAAAAATATTTGTCAGAACCTTTATTCATTAAAGGAGTATATATAAAATGAAAAAAATAACGAGAAGAGAGGTTTTAAAGAGGTTTACTGCAGGTGTGAGTACTGCAGCGGTACTTCCAAGAATTAATTTAGAAAGTGAAACCTTCAGTTTTGACTCGTCGCCCTTCGCAGCTAAATCTGAAACAGGGGAAAAACCACTTGTTCGTGCAGTATTTGTACGTCCGGATGTTGAACGCTACTGGCTCGGCTGGCCAGGAACTGCGTATGATATAAAAGGACACCAGCAGCAGTACACAAAAGTCCTCAAAACAGCCGCTAAAAAATTCAGAATGAATCTTGAGATAATAGATAAACCCATACATGATATTAATACTGCTAATGCATTTCTGGAAAACCTTGATAAATCGCGACCGGTCGGTGTTGTTATTATCAGTATGAGTCTTAATTCACCAGCCTGGGAACATATAGAGCATATTGCTAAAAATCGGGGGAACATACCTACAGTTGTGTTTAGTCCAATGGGAACGTCATTTACAGGACAGCTACAGGGAACACGTAATATCAGCGGAGTATATGTCGGTGCCACTCAGGATATTGGATGGCTCTCATACGGCATGCAGATGCTTAATACAATCTGGCAGATGAAACATACGCGCTTGTGTATATTAAGAGGGGATAAAGCTGAAGACCGTGTACTTGATGTCATCGGCACAACACTCCATTATATACCACGCAGTCATTTCCCCGAAGAGTTTAACAAAACAGAGACCACCGACGAAATGAGAGCCATTGCAGACTATTATGAAGCACTAACAGAAAAAACCGTAGAGCCCAATAGGCAGGATATAGTTAATGCTGCAAAAAATTACATTGTTGCACGCCGTATTATGGCTAAAGAAAACTGCCAGGGAATCTCGATGGACTGTCTCGGTTTGGTTAGAGATCGGGAGATACCATGTCCTCCCTGTCTTGCATGGACAAGACTAAATGACGAAGGTTCCGTTGGCGCCTGTGAGGCTGACTGGAATGCAGCTATTTCTCTGCGGCTTACAAGTCTTCTCTTTGACCGTCCCGGTTTTATGCAGGATCCTGCTCCAAATACTGTTAATAACACATTGATGGCTGCTCATTGTGCCTGTCCAACAAAACTCGATGGTTTTAACAGTTCGCATGAACCATTTATTTTGCGCAGTCACGCGGAGTCCGACATCGGTGTCTCAGTGCAGACACTGTGGCGTATAGGGCAAAAGGTTACAATCTTTGATTTTCAGGGACCCGAATCGATAGTCCTCGGAACCGGAAGTGTAATAGGAAATATAGATACTCCACCAGCAGGCGGCTGCAGAACCTCTTGCGAGATTGCAATGGACGGCATACTGGATACGCTCGATACGAAAGGCTTCCATCAAGTAATAATGTACGGCGACCTGGAAAAAGAATTAAAAGCATACTGCCGGCTTGCAGGAATAAAGGTCGAACATATATAATATTTTCTAAAATATTTCGAAATATAAAAAAAAGGATTAATAGTAATCTATTTAAAAGTCTGCATAGATTTAATGAATATTCCTGATTTATTCATAAAATTTGACATAAACAAGCTGATTCTAAAAATTTCAATATAATAACCGTGGTTTTTGAGAAACAGAGTTTCTCAGACAATTCTCGTTCCCAAACTGAGTTTGGGAACGAGAATTTGAATCTGAATGTAAGAGCAGGTTTGAAACCTGCCCTAAATAAGCACCTTAGAGATTTGAGGCGGAATTGAATTCCACCTCTACAAAAATCCGGTTATTAAAATAAAATATTTATGAATTAATCAGGAACAAAAAATTTAATTTATTTTTTTTATATTTTATCTTCAGGTTAATAAACATTTTATATGTCTCACCTTAAGAAGACCTAAATATTTCTTCACCAATCACTATTTTTAATTATTTTATTGATATTTTTTAATAATATATTTAAATTACATAATTTATATACGCTATATTATATGTTAAAAGATTTGTACAAAAAATTTTACGGGGTAATTTTACTTGCAAGACCGGTAAATGTCTTGATAACATTTATATCGGTTTTTATCGGAGCGTGGGTTGGCGGAAAAATCGAACCATTGGGAAAACTATTTTTTGCCTGTATATCGGCTGGAATTATAAGCGCCGGCGGGAATATATTAAATGATTATTTCGATACCGAATCCGATACTATAAACAAACCAAACCGTCCCATTACAGCGGGAATTATATTAAAATCCGATGCTTTTATTTGGGGCATATTAATTTCATTAACCGGTTTTGCCATAAGTTTTCTTATTAGTCTGAGTGGAGTTATTATTGCAGGAACAGCGGTAATATTACTGTACTTATACAACAGACGTTTGAAAAACACAATACTTGCCGGTAACTTTATCGTTAGTTTTCTTACAGGTATGGCATTTATTTATGGTGCGAAAGCAGTTAATAATATTGAAGGTGCTTATATTCCGGCAATTTTTGCTTTTTTATTTCATTTCGGGAGAGAAATAATCAAAGACACTGAAGATATTGACGGGGACAGAAAAGCAGGAATTAATACGTTTCCTGTGAAGTTTGGTATCAAGAAATCTTTATATTTTGCCGCGGTGGTTTTTATTTTACTTTCTTTTTTAACACTATACCCATTTTTAGTTGTGGGATACAGCCTTGTTTATCTTTTGATTGTTATCTTCGGAGTCGATTTTGTTATTTTTTATATTATCTATTCTTTATTTTCAAACCGGAGTAGAAAAAATTTGCATAGAATTAATAATATTTTAAAAGGAGATATGATAATCGGATTACTGGCATTATATTTGAAATAATAGTGATTCACGAAAATAATGTTTTCAAAAATTATTTAAAATTTTTCGATAGTTATATTAACATAACATTTTATCGTATCATATTGTAGGAATTTGATTTATCAAATTCTTATAATGATAAAACGAATTGGAATTTGATAAATCAAATTCCTACATATTTTTTTGTTGCGTGCATTATGTGAACATAAATATTAATGGAGACGCATTGCAATGCGTCTCTACAGTATTTTTTTTAATAAATTAAAAAAGCAACAAAATTTAAAATGACGAGTAAAGAAAGAGTTTTGGCAGCATTAAATCATAAGCAGCCTGACCGCATCCCGGTTGACTTCGATGGAATTCCCACTTCGGGAATGCATGTAAGCTGTGTCGATGCTTTAAGAAAGTATTACGGTTTAGAAAAGGGACCTGTAAAGATTTGGGACCCATATCAAATGCTTGGATTAATTGAAGATGACTTAAAAGAAGCCATAGGCATCGATAGTGACGGCATACATCCGTATGAAACAATGTTCGGATTTGTTAATGAAAACTGGAAACCCTGGAAAATGGATGATGGATTGGAGGTTCTTGTTTCAGAACATTTCAAAACAACAGTTGATGAAAATGGAGATACGCTTATATACCCAAAGGGAGATACTTCAGCACCACCAAGTGGAAAAATTCCTAAAGGGGGTTATTTTGCCGATACCATTATCCGTCAGGACCCAATTGATGAAAAAAGCTTAAACCCGGAAGACAATCTTGAAGAGTTCGGACCTTTGTCAGATGAGGTATTATCTTATTTTGCAGAAGAAGTTAAAAAGGTTTCGTCAAATGAAAGAGTTGTAGCGGCAACATTTGGTGGAACTGCTTTCGGTGATATTGCCCTTGTACCCGGACCATTTTTAAAACACCCCGGGGGCATTCGGGATATCGCAGAATGGTACATATCGACACACATCCGTCAGGATTTTATTCACAAGGTTTTTTCCAGGCAATGTGAAATTGCTCTGGCAAATCTTGAAAAAATTTATGCTGTTGTGGGAAACACAATAAATGTAGTCTTTGTTTGTGGTACTGATTTTGGTACACAGACTTCTACTTTCTGTTCCGAAGAAACGTTTAGAAATTTATATATGCCTTATTACAGGCAAATAAATAATTGGATTCACAAAAATACACATTGGAAAACATTAAAACACTCATGCGGCGCAGTCGAGACTTTTATAAACCCTTTTATCGAGAGTGGTTTTGATATTCTTAATCCTGTACAGTGCTCTGCATCAGGTATGGATCCGCAGCATATAAAAAGCAAATATGGTGAGCAAATTACATTTTGGGGAGGAGGAATTGACACTCAACAGGTTCTACCTTTCGGCACGCCGGACGAAGTGCGAAAGCAGGTTCTGGAAAGATGTGAAATTTTCTCCAAAGACGGAGGATTTGTATTTAACTCGATTCATAATATACAGGCTAAGACACCGGTCGAAAATATTGTGGCGATGATCGATGCAATTCATGAATTTAACGGATGATTTTCAATTTAACCGCAGGTACACTTATTATATGGAAATCGGTTCCGGAATGGCAAAAATTAATTATTCTCTACTGAAATAATTTTAAAATAATTATATGAAACAAAATCTTTATTACCGGTTATTTACAGGAACTATTTTCGGACCGTTGATATTCTTTTCAGCAATCTATTGGGACAAAATATTTTCTTTTATTATTTTTGTTACTCTTATACTCTCTTTAAAAGAATTTTTTAATTTGATGTTAAATATGAATATTCGTCCCCATTCAGACTATGGTTATTTCTTCGGGACATTGATTTTTGCCGATATGCTTTTTTGGGATGGTAAATATTTATTATTAATAGTTTTATTGTTTTTATTGTCAATTTTACCAATGCTGTTTATAAGAAAATCTGAAAATTTATTTAAATCTGTGTCCGGCACATTTATAGGAACCTTGTATCTGTCATTATTTTTATCGATTATTTTTTTAATATCTTCTCATGTAAATGGTGTAATTTCTGAGCACTGTGCAGGTGGTAAAATAGTTTCTCTTATATTAATTTCACTCTGGATGCTCGATACGTCTGCTTATTTTGCTGGTAAGAGGTTTGGCAGGCACAAATTTTTTCCATCGATAAGCCCCAAAAAGACAATTGAAGGAGCAATAGGCGGCTTTTTAGGAGCGGTAATCTCGGCAGTTGCAGCAAAGTATATTTATGTCGGCTTTTTAAGTATTTGGGGAGCAATTAGTATAGGGATAATAATAGGAGTTTTTGGCCAAATAGGTGACCTTCTTGAATCTTCATTCAAAAGAAAGGCAGATGTGAAAGATTCATCCGATTTAATTCCCGGACACGGTGGTTTTTTGGACAGGTTCGATTCATTATTTTTAATCAGTCCGATTTGCTATATTTTTATAAAATATTTACTTTATAATTAAAACTTTTTTTTATTTTAAGAGTATAATACAACATTAATTAACACTTTTAAAGTAGTTATTTATCGCTCTTTTTATCATATTTAGTCAAAAATTCAGCTATTTATGCAACTAAGAAGATTTACAATTGATTCGTTAAAATTATTTTAATAAGGACAAAGTTTATGAATAGGGAAACAAAAATTTTTGCCGGACTATCATTTTTAATATCATTTATAGTTTATATGATGACTGTATCACCTACAGTTGCTTTCTGGGACTGCGGAGAATTTACAGCCTGTTCTTATATAATGGGTGTTCCGCATCCACCGGGGGCTCCTTTATTTATTATGCTTGGAAGGGTATTTACATTATTACTGCCGGGAATCGATATTTCGCTCAGAACAAACATAATTTCGGTTCTTTCCACCGCTTTAACAATTGCTCTTCTATTTCTTATTATTGCCAGATTAATCCAGGAATGGAGAGGGAAACCGGAAAGTTTTGAGGATAGGCTCATAATTAATGCAGGTGCATTTATCGGTGCAATGAGTTTGGCTTTTACAGATACGTTATGGTTTAATGCCGTTGAGACAGAAGTATATGCTTTGTCCCTCTTATTAACTACACTTGTTTTCTGGCTCGCCCTGGTTTGGATGGACAATTATAAAGATTATAAATCGCTAAAATTTTTATTATTTATCGTATATCTTTGGGGTCTTGGTTCCGGTGTGCATCTACTTCATTATATGGTTGTTCCTACTGTATTTTTATATATTCTTTACACAGATTCAAAATTCCTTGTTAAGGGTATTATAGCCGGAGTTATTTCATTACCATTTTTTATCATTTCATATTTTTTATGTCAAAAATATGGTTTAATTGGTATTGTTCCCGCGGTAATATTAATTACAACATTAATTCTCTTAAAGTATGAATTTTGGGCTGCTGCTCTGATAATATTTATTATTGGATATTCTACTTATTTTTTAATAATAATTCGAGCAGGACTTCAACCGGCTATCAATGAAAACAATCCGGACAACTGGGTAAGATTTTTAGCTTATCTTAAAAGAGAACAATATGGAGCAGGAAGTCAGTTTTTAACATTTTTCAATAGAAATGCGCCCATCTGGGAATATCAGATTAAAAAGATGTTCTTAAGGTACTTTAGCTGGCAGTTTATCGGCAAGGGCACTACATTGGGAGCTGACGGATATATAGCTGAGAACATAAGTTTTAGAGGTTTATACGGAATTCCATTTCTGTTGGGATTGATAGGTGTAGTGCATCACTTTTTTAAAGATTGGAAAAGGGCACTTTCGGTATTAGTCTTTTTTATTATGACCAGTTTAGCTTTAGTAATATATCAAAACCAGGGAGACCCCCAGCCGCGTGAGCGTGATTATTTTTATGTCGGGTCTTTTTTAGCTTTTGCTATATGGATTGGAATCGGCGCTACAGGCATACTCGAGAGTATAGTTGCAAAATTTAAAGATAACAAAAAACTGATGTTGACCCTTGCCGGAGGAATAATACTAATAATACTATTGGCTGTGCCGATAAATACATTAAAATTTAATTATCATGAACATGATAGAAGTGGAAACTATATCCCCTGGGATTATTCTTACAATATTCTTCAATCTTGTGAGCCCAATGCAATTCTTTTTACAAATGGCGATAATGATACCTTTCCCCTGTGGTATCTTCAGGAGGTGGAAGGAATCAGGAAAGATATTAGAATAGCGAATCTTTCACTTTTAAATACTAATTGGTATATAAAGCAGCTAAAACACGAGGAACCAAAAATAGCAATTTCTTTTAGTGATGAGGAGATAGAAGCGATTCAGCCAATGGGGTGGAAAACGCAGACTCTCAAAATTAATGCACCTGCTAATGTATTAAAACAATATATGGGAAACGTCGAAGGTGAAATCGAACTTCCGGACACTAATATTGTAATGGAGTTCGAGGTTTCTCCGACTCTCTACGATAAGGCGTTGAGAGTACAGGATTATATGGTATTGAATATCCTTTATTCAAACGGCTGGAGGAAACCAATATATTTTGCACTGACTGTTTCTGACGGAAATAAAGTCGGGCTGAAGGAATATCTGAGAATGGACGGTATGGCATCGAAGCTTATACCTTTTAAAAATGAGAAAATTTCAGAATCGCGTTTGAGAAAGAATCTCTTTGAAGTATTTAAATATCGAGGATTAAATGACCCTGATGTTTATTATGATAAGCAAACTAACGACCTTCTCCAGAATTACAGGACATTGTTTGCTTCGGGGCTTGCTCAGCATTATTATGCTAAGGGAATGAAAGACAAGGTTCCGGAAGTTTTAGATAAAATGGAGGAAGCTATCCCTTCATCAGTTATCCCCGTAAAAAGAAAGGAATTTGAGATATGGATGGGCAAAATGTATGCTGACTGCGGAAGACCGGAAGAACTCAGGAAAAGGCTTGATATATTATCTGAAGATGAAAATCTTGACCATCAACTTCTCTATGATTTCGGAATTTTATATTACCAAATTCTTAAAGACAATAAAAAGTCAATAGAGCTTATTAAAAGGTCGATTGAAAAGAAAAAGGATAATGCACAGGCATACACGATATTGTCATTTCTTTATGGTCAGGAGAAGATGCACAGAGAAGAGATTGAACTGCTGAGTAATTGGCTTACTGTAAATCCAAACGATAAAGGTGCAATTAATAAAATCGAAATACTGAAACAATTAATTGCAAAACAGGACTCAACAGTAAATTAATAGAATTTAGAAGCCAGAAGCCAGAAGGCAGAAGGCAGAATGAGAAAACCAGCAATCCCGCTTTTCCGGACTTACTTCTGACTTCTAAATTTTTATTGAAGATATTTATTAACGAGGGTCTATTGAAGAATGCAACGGCAAAAAGTCTAAAATCTAATATTTTGAACAGAAAAGAATTTGATAAATCAAATTCAATAGGATTGATATGATATTTAAAAAAATTACTTTTAACCGCTGCATCTTGAAGAATAAGTATATTAAATTTTTTATCAAGGTAATAATCAGCTTATCTTTAATATTTTACCTATTAAATAGAATAGGTTTTGAAAAATTCGAAGAGATTTTTACCGATGTAGATATTTTATGGCTTATTACTGCTCTGATTTTTGTGACGACAAGCAATTTACTCGGCGTTTTGCAGTGGAGACTTTTGCTTAAGAGCAGCGGTATTAATATCTCTTATCCGAAGGCGTTTACCTATTATTATAACGGTCTGTTTTTTAATAACTTTCTTATTTCTAATATGGGGGGAGATATTTTTAGAATTTATGATATTTCCAAACATTCCGGTAAAAACAGTACAGCCATATCTACTGTTTTTCTGGACAGGTTTATGGGTCTGCTTGCAATGTCGGTACTCGCTTTGACATTTGGAATAGTTTCGGTAAAAATAATTAATTCTTCATATATTTTATTCCCGGTGAGCGTGTTTTTCGCTTTTATCACTTTTGTTGTTTTGTTTTTTTATTTTAAAAAATTTGCTAAAATATTTCAAACCGTCTCAGAAAAGATTCTGCCAAAAATTATATTTCAAAAGTTGAGAGAAGTGTATAACGGCATAAATTATTTTAAGAATCACCGTAAGCTTATTTTTTTCCTTTTATTTGTATCGTTATTAATACAATCTCTTCGAATAAGTACCCATTATGCGGCTGCTCTCGCCTTGAATGCCGATGGGCAGGCTAATATTAGTATATGGTATTTTTTTATATTTGTGCCCATTATATTTATTATTTCTCTTATGCCGATCTCTATCGGCGGTCTTGGAGTAAGGGAATCGATGGGAGTATTGTTTTTTGGTTATGTGGGCATTTCGAGCGGTTTTGCTTTTTCCATAGAATTTCTTGCTTATGTTATCGGGATTATGGCAAGTCTTCCTGGCGGACTTGCGTTTTTGTTCAGGAAACATGGGGAAGTAAAAGATGGAGTTGAAAAGGTGGAAACGATTTAAATTTACGAATGATGAGTATAGGCAATAGGGAATAGTTTAAGCCGGCAATTGTTAGCTAATTTAATAAATCGTAAATTTTATTTTTCTGCGGTGAATTTTTTTATAACAGGATTATAAAATTATGAAGCTAATTACAAAAAGATGTATAATATTTCTAATTTCTTTATTATTCATCGGATGTACTGACCTGAATAAAAGAGCAGTTGGTGAACTGAATGAGATAATTATATGTACCGATATAAACATTTGGGAAGAAACTGAAGATTTGCTGAAAGAAATATTTGAGCAGGAATTGATTACTCCTCAGAATGAAAAAATATTCAACGTAATTATAATCAATCCCCTGCAATTTTCGGATTATAGTAACCGTAAGCATATTATTTTGCTTGGAACGCTCGATGAGAATGGAAATTTTCCGGAATATATTGAAAATCTCCTCGATTCTGAAATGAAAAAAACTATTGTCGATAATAGATATTTTTATGATATTAAGAAGGATGAATTTGCAAGAGGTCAGTTGTTAATGATTCTGGCTTCAAAAAATTTAAGCAGGTTAAAAGAAGAAATCACAAATAATAAGGCTTTTATTTTTAATCAGTTTAATAATGTTATTAATAGAAGTGTAACTCGCAGTATGTTTGGAAAAAAAGAGAATACAAAACTTGAGAAAAAGTTATATGAGACTTATGGATGGACTTTGAGGATTCAGCCGGATTTTATTGTTGCCAGCGAGAAGAATAACTTTGTCTGGTTGAGAAGGTTTAATCCGGAAAGAATGGTTTCGGTTTATTGGGAAGATTATGAATCCGGTAACGAACCTGATGAAAATTGGGCATTAGAAAAAAGAGTATTTTTAGGAAAGAATTTTTTAGACGGTATGAAAATTGTTGAAGATTATACCAAAACAGAAAAAGTAATTTTTTTAGGAAGAAACGCTATAAAGATTGAAGGATTATGGGAAAAGGAAACTTTTGGCGGTTTTTTCAGGTCTTATGTTTTTTCTGACAGAATGACAAAAAGGATATATTTAATTGATTTAGCAATTTTTGCACCTGAAAAAAATTTCAAGGAACCTTTTATACGGCAGTTGGACATAATTGTACATACTTTTACTACTTCTCCGTTAAAACCATTTAAAAGGGTGTTTTTAAGATAAACATTTATGCGGCTAAGCGGCACCAAGAATTATAAAAATAATTAATTGAACAGACAGGAATGTCTGTTCTACTGTATGACAAAATTGTTTTATAATAGTAGAACAGACATTCCTGTCTGTTATTCCATTTTCGTATTAAAAATTAGGAGAAAATGAAAAAACCTGAGGTTTCTTTCAAAGAGAGGCTTTTAATAGATGAAGTGATGGTTGGGGACGGAGCATACGGGACATATTTAAATTCAAAGGGATTTTCTTTCGATGAGTCGTTTGATGAACTCAATATCAAACATCCGGATATGATTAAAAAAATTCACCAGGAATATGTTGCAGCCGGTTCGGAAATAATAGAAACAAACACTTTTACTGCTAATTGGTACAGGCTTGAGAATTTCAATCTGCAAAATAAGGTAAAGGAAATTAATCTTGCAGCAGTGAGACTTGCACGCGAAGCAAGTGACGGCAAGGCTTATGTGGCTGGAAGTGTCGGTCTAATCGGCAAGCCGCTTGAACCTATCAGTCCCATTAGCTACAAAGAGGCAAAGGATGTGTTTACTGAGCAAATAGGCTATCTTATCGAGGGTGGGATTGATTTACTGATTTTTGAAACTTTTTCAGATTTGAAGGAGTTGGAAGTAGCCATCTCGGCAGCGATGGAGTTGTGTGATTTGCCTATAATAGCACAAAAAACTTTTATCGAAGATGGAAGAACATTAGAGGGAGACCTGCCTGCGAATGTAGTGGAATTTTTAGAAGAATTAAACGTAGATATCATTGGTTCTAATTGTACAGTGGGTCCGCAGAGGATGCTGCAAATTCTAAAAAAAATGGCTCCAAAAAGAGATATCAAACTCTCCGCATATCCGACGGCAGGTCTGCCGCAGATTGTCGAGAGAAAACTCATATATGATACCACACCCGAATATTTCGGCGAGTATGCATTAAAACTCGTTGCAGAAGGTATATTCCTCATTGGGGGCTGCTGCGGAACTACACCGAAACATATTAAGGCAGTTGCTGATAATATAAAAGGAAAAAAGACGGTAAAAAGAAAAATTATTGCCGTTACCAAAATAGTTTCGGTTGAAAAAGAAAAACCGGCTGCTGCTGTGGATAAAGATTTTTCGGATTTTTCAAAAAATGTCGGAAAAAAATTTTTATTGACCGCTGAACTTGACCTCCCGAGGGGATTGGATATTTCAGATGTTATAAACGGAGCGCGATTTCTAAAGAATATTGGCATAAATGCTGTAAATATTTCTGACGGAGCAAGAGCAAGGTTAAGAATGAGCCCAATTACTGTTGCTCATCTGATAAGAGAGAAAGTGAATATGGAAACGATTTTGCATTTTACGTGTCGCGATAGAAATTTGATAGGACTTCAGTCGGAGCTTCTCGGGGCTTTTGCTCTCGGATTAAAAAATGTTCTTGCAATTACGGGAGACCCGACGAATATCGGAGATTATCCAACTGCAACTTCGGTATTTGATGTTGATTCTATTGGACTTGTTAAAATATTAAAAAATCTGAATAATGGAATAGACCTTGCAAATAATAGTATTGGTGATTCTACTATGTTTACAATTTGTGTTGCCGGCAATCCACTGGCGCAAGATATGAATAATGAAATCGAGAGAATGAAAAGAAAAGTAGAAGAAGGTGCGGAAGTTATATTTACTCAACCGATATTTTATTATGATGCAATTGTAAATTTTCTTGAGAAAATAGAGAATTTCCGTATTCCTGTTATTTCCGGTATTTTACCCCTTCGAAGTTCAAGACATGCGGAATTTCTACATAATGAAGTTCCGGGTATTGTTATACCGGATGAAATAAGAACGAGATTAGCCAACGTTCCAAAAAAAGATTCTGCAATAGAGGGAGTATTAATAGCCCGGGAATTGCTTCAAGAAATTAAGGGAATTGTAAATGGTGCCTATTTTATGCCGCCATTTGCGAAATATAATGTCGTTGAAGATATTATTTCTGTGCTGAAATAATTATAATATTTTTGTATTCACAGGAACTAACTGTAAGAAATTTTCGTTATTAGTTATCAAAATAGGTTCAATTATGGCTGATATTTCAATTTTTGCAGCATTTAGTGCCGGAATTATTTCATTTGTTTCTCCATGTGTTCTGCCATTAATCCCGGCTTATATTTCTTTTATTTCCGGTGTATCTATCGATACTCTAAAGAATGAAAGCGGTGAAAGGAAAAATGTAAAAATAGTTATCCTTACTTCGGTGGTGTTTATATTAGGATTTTCTATCGTATTCATATCGATGGGGGCTTCTGCTACATTTATCGGTAATTTCTTATTAGAAAAATCATTAATATTAATGAAGATTGCGGGAGCGATTATAATTATTTTCGGACTCCATTTTATAGGAGTATTTAAAATAAAGTATCTGAATTATGAGAAAAGAATAAATATTCAATCGAGTAAACTCGGGCTTTTTGGAGTTTTTCTTGCAGGGATTGCTTTCGCATTTGGATGGACTCCCTGTATCGGTCCGATTTTGGCAGGGATTCTTACTTTAGCAGCTACTAAAAATTCTGTTCACGAAGGAGTATTACTTCTTTCTGCTTATTCTTTAGGATTAGGAATCCCATTTTTTATTACCGGAATAGCTACCAATACCTTCTTTAGTTTATTTGCAAAAATTAAAAGATATTTTAAAATCGTCGAAATTATTGGTGGAGTATTCCTTATTATTATTGGATTTATGATAATGTTTGATTATTTTAGCATAATTTCAGGATACTTAATACAGTGGTTTCCATTTTTAGGGTCGATTGGGTAGGGAATTAAGAAATAAAGATGAACCGCAGAGACGCAAAGACACAGAGAAAAATATTTTAAAATATTAATAATTATTTAATTCTCTTTGCCTCTGCGCCTCTGCGGTAAATTATTATTTATAGGAGGAGACATGAATTTGAACAAAAAATATTATTTTTTTATTGCTATTCCTATTATTTTAGTTTTTTTTCTTTATATGTATTCGGGAAATGCATACAGCGAAGAGGATAGTGGAATTGATTTTGTTTTTAATGATTTAAATGATAAACCGGTTAAATTATCTGATTTCAGGGGCAGGATTGTTCTTGTTAATGTCTGGGCTACGTGGTGTCCTCCCTGTAGAGAGGAAATACCCAGTTTCATTAATTTGTATGATAAATACAAGGATAAGGGTTTTGAAATTATTGGAATAGCTACCGATAGACAGGGTAAAAGTATTGTTAAACCCTTTGCGGAAAAATTCAAAATTAATTATCCGTTGGTGGTTGGCGATATGAGAGAAGTAGTGAAGATTTTTGGTCCAATAAGGGGAATTCCAACTACTTTTTTAATTGACGAAAAGGGTGAAATAAAAAACAAATATATAGGGCTTCGATCTGAAGAAAAGTTTGAAGAAGATATAAAAAAACTTCTGGAAAATATTAAGAAATAATGAACCTTTTCGATTTTTAAGTATATTTATTTATTGACAATGAAATTTAAAATTATTAAATTTAACGGTTATGGAAAAATCTAAAAAGAAAAAATCCGGTAAAAAGTTTTCTAAAAAGGAAAAAATTCTTTTTGAGAAAAGGAATTATTTATATTTTTTTATCGGTCTGTTTTTGCTTTTAATCGGTTACCTCTTTATGATGCAGGGACCGGCGAATAGTTTCTGGTCGAGGACATTAGCACCTGTAATCCTTGTTATCAGCTATTGTATAATTTTCCCTATAGCTATTTTGTCTAGAGGAACCGGTAAGAAACAAGAAAATACAAAATAAAATATTTGGGCGATTAGTTCAGCTGGTTTAGAACGCCTGCCTTACAAGCAGGAGGTCGCTGGTTCAAATCCAGTATCGCCCACTTGTTATTTAAGAAGTTATAGCTTTTTCTGGCAAGAAAAGCAGGTGCTCTTAATGTTAATCTTGCCAATTCTTGCCAATTTTCTTTTGAATGGCTAAGATTTTTATACAATTTTAGCCATTTTTTTATGGGCATTTTCTCCTCCTATGCTTGGAATAGCACTAAGTACTTTGCCAATTGCAAGTCTGTCAATAGTTGTATACCTGTCTGTTGTTTTTCTATCTCGATGTCCAAGAAGAGGTCTTATTATGTCAAGGCTTACTCCTGCTCGATGAAGCCAGGTTGCAAAAACATGTCTAAGATCGTGAAATCTGAGTTTAGTTCCATTGACAATCAATCCAAGTCTTCTAACTGCACGGTCAAACGTTTTATGGATAGATTTATAACGAGTACCGGTTTTGGAGCTAATGAATACATAACCTTCATGTCTTTTTCCTATTACACGTTTCAAAACTTCAACAGCTGCTTTACCAAGTGGAAATAACTCTTTTTTACCACCTTTAACAAACAGTTCTACTTCACCGGTTGGTGTTAGGTCATGAAATCTCACTGATTCAATATTGAGATTAAGAATATTTTCTTTCCTGAATCCGGTGTAGATTGCAAACTCAACAATATTAGCAATACTGGAAGGTAATTCTCTAATTAATAGTGTTGCTTGTTCAGAAGTAAGATATACTTCACGTTTTTCAGCTTCTCGAAATAACTTCATACCGTTTAATTGATTGCTTTCTAAAATATCCCACTCAACAGCACGTGACAACATACCTTTAACAAAAGCTGCCTCACGATTCACAGTTCCAGCAGTTACACTATCCTGTTTCATTCTCAATTGCATGTAATCCAAGACCATCCTTTTAGAAATTAGGTTAATATGTGAATTTACAATATCGGGACAACGACAGAGATTTTTAAAACTATTGTGATAAACTCCCTGCATTTTTTTGCTTTGACGAGAGCCGTGCCGTTCCATGAAAATCGGAAAGAATTCCCTCACAGTAATTGTCTTAGCTTTTTCTTTCTTGTTCAATCGTTCAATCTCTAATTCAGGGTCTTTACCTTCCAACAACCAATCAGTAAATTTTATAGCTTGACGTTGAGCTAATTGGATATCAGAGCCTACCGACAGCCTCCTCCTGCGACCATCAGGGTTTGTAAAGTGAAGTGAATATGTACCATACTTTGTTTTTACAATTTTTACAATTCTTATATTAGCCATGCTTTATCCCTCCTTACTGCATGCATGACTGTCGCATGTTTTTAAATATAATACAATAAATACAGTCATACAACAAAATTCCTATATACTAATCAGTGCAATAAATAGATTGCATTTTGGTTTTTTATTTGTTATATTATAAGTATGAAAAATCAAGATGCTCGTTCGCT
>SDBU01003306.1_pt1 | contig 20593 bp, 17 predicted proteins | sample 2277071 | NCBI WGS metagenome assembly SDBU01 (sample SAMN10397929, study PRJNA504765) | marine sediment metagenome | isolation source: marine sediment core GS08_GC12, 126 cmbsf | place: Arctic Ocean: Gakkel Ridge, Loki's castle | collected 2008
CAGCCGCAGGCAAACCGGTGAGCTATGCTCGAATTTGCCTAAAATCTCAATTCCAACGCAAAAAATCGATATTGACAATAAAGCCCGCTTTGGTTATACAGAAGGTTATTGTTTGTGCTAATGGGTGCTGCAATATGTTGAGCTACAGCTGAAGCCGATACACAATTCACCATTTTTGATTGATCTGCGTTGAAAAAGCAACTTCTTATCTTTAAATAGAACGCTTATCCTCAACGCGATGCTTCAAATCGCTGTAATTGAGCCGCAAGGTCTTGGATATTTCATACACGGAGTGCTGTGGACAAAGCGATACGGCCGCTTGTCATAATGAATGGGGAATGGGCGCTCTTTTTTCTCGGCGATGGCGCCAGTTCTCAAATTGATCACGAACCTCTTCAAGGGTGGGCTGCCCGCTGAGCAAATTTTTCGTTTCCATCGATTGTTCTCCAATTTGTTTTTGACAATCGATGCTACCATATCTTAAAATTCATTGCATGCAGGCTTGCCGGAAAGACACCCATATTTCTCGTTTTGGAAAGATACCCTATGAAGTATAAAGAGAGACATTGAAGGGAGCTACGTAAATATCATTGGAGGTGGTGAATATCAACCCGCGGTGATTTTGAAATTAGGTTACAAGTCGGTCCTCTCAATTGATTATTTGTCGAAACCTAAGGAAGTATTAAATGAAAAAAATAGTTGTCTTACCTATCCTAATCCTAATCCTTGGTCTATTGATCTTATATTGTTATCTGATCTTTAATCACAAGATTGAGCCAGCGTGGTTTTTAAGGTAATATTTACTAATTTTTTAAGCCTTTTAATGAAATTCTTCTTAAGTTTAAGCTAACACGCGTTATTGCCTCCGTATTTTGCTTGCCGATAAGTCTACATCCTAAGGGCTCAGCCCTTTAGTTTTCCCTGGCACAAGTATTAATCTGCTATCCATGTCTCCGTTTTTCAAAACCAGTACAATCGAGATCCCAAATAGGAAAATTTCACCAAACGATGAATGACTCCGCCGCAAGCGGACGGGGTATTAAAAATTATAATAAACAAGAATCCAAGACTATTTCTTAATGTATTTATTCTCTTCAGCTAGTTTATGAAATTGATTTACATGTTGCTGGGCAAGTGAGCTAGCTTTGTCTGCCTGACTTTTTTCCACTGCATTAGTAATTTCATTAAGATGTTTGTATATCATTTTCATTATTCTTTTATTTGGGGGAAGAAATTTATCATGATATCTATGCATGTTATCGTAAACAGTTTTAAGAACTGATGTATATAAGCGGTTCTCTGCTATATTCGCTAAGGCTGTATGAAACTGGCTATCTTTCTGGATGAACTCAGCCCAGTTGGTTGCTCCTTTTTCAAGATATGTTTTTGCTTCGGTAAGTATCTCTTTCAAATTTTGAACATCCTCTACACTCGCTTTTTGTGCTGCCAGACCTGCTACAATCCCTTCCAAAGTCTCACGAAATTCGGCAAGCTCTCTGAGAGAAACACCTTGATATCGCAATAGTAAATCCAAGCTTTCACTGACCAAATCGGTAGTCACTTCCTTTACAAAAATACCTCCGCTTACCCCGGTTTTGACGGTAATCAAACCTTTTTGTTCTAGGACACGTAGCGCCTCACGCAGAGAACCCCTGCTAGCATTGAACATGTGACACAACTCTCGCTCGCTGGGCAACTTATCACCAGTTTTGAACTCTCCTTCAATAATCGCCTCCTCAATCTGGTTAATCATGTCCTGAAAAACTCTATTTTGTGTAACTTTTTGAAATACCATGGTTCAACCTTTTATCAGCTAAACGATTTTAAATCAAGGATTGGTCCCTGCCTCTGTGCTGATAGCAAGAAGGTGGACCCGCAGAAAGCGCTTTGATAAATCAAGCCCTGGGAGCTCGATCAAGAGAATGAAGAACCATATCCAATTCCTCTAAAGAAGGATTTATTACCGAGGGTTTGCCGGCAGTCTTCGTGGCGATCGAAAGATCTTTAAGACCGTTTCCGGTTATAACGCAGACGACTTTTTCCCCTTTTCCGATTTCATGATTGGCTGCCATTTTTTTGAGTCCGGCTATTACCGCTGCGCTTGAGGGTTCTGCAAAAATGCCTTCGGTCATTGCCAAAAGCTTTTGAGCTTCTAAGACCTCATCATCAGTCACCAGCAATGCTTTGCCATGTGAATCTCTGAGACTGTTCAGAGCGATACTGCCATAATCGGTATAGGCTGATAATAGCGCTTCTCCGATGGAGTTGCCAATTGGAATTGGTTCAACAACCTCTTTCGCCTTAAGAAAGGCATCTGTTAAGGCGGCGCCCGCTTTCATTTGGACGGCAACCATTCGGGGAAGTGAAGAGATTAAACCGAGCTGGTAAAATTCGTTAAAACCTTTCCACTCTCCGCTTAAATTGCCTCCTCCTCCTGTGGGTATTAAGACCCATTCTGGAGATTGCCAACATAGATCCTCTATGATTTCAAAAGCAATTGTTTTATCACCCTCGATTCGAAATGGATTCATTCCTGAGCTGCAATTATACCAACGATACCGTTCACAAGCTTCGATCTGCAATTTAAGGGCAATCTCATATATAGACTTAACCGCAATGACGTTTGCGCCGCATATCTTCATGTGTGTTGTTTTTGCGACCGGAGTGCTTGCAGGGACAAAGACAAAACTCCTCATTTTGCCCCTGCGGGAATAGGAGGCAAGCGATGCAGCCAAACTGCCGGTGGAAGCGCACGCCACCACGTTAAAGCCCAGCTCCTTAGCTTTGGTTACCACTATTGAATTCTCCCGATCTTTAAAGCACCCGGTAGGGGTGAGGATTTCGTTTTTTAAATAAAGGTTTGTAAGCCCCAACTCTTCTGCGAGCGAGTCGCTTTTTATCAGCGGTGTACCACCTTCTCCAAGTGTCACAATCATGCGTTCATCATGAACTGGAAGAAGTTCTAAGTATTTCCACAGGCCCGGTCTTCTGCTTTCTAATACGTGTCGATTTAGCCTCGCCGAAACGTCGTTCATGTCATAAGATACCTGCAGCAGTCCAACAAACGTGCATATACCATCCACTTCTTTCATCCCGCAGTGGGGGCAAAGGTAGATCGTTTCGCATGATTCAAACTCTCGACCACAATTGACACAAGTTAAACCATATTTCATCCGCAGTTTTCCTTTTTAACATGTAAAGCTTATAAACTTATCAACTTATTAATTTGATGTTTGAAAGTGGTGGAAAAAATCTCCCGTTTATCTGTTTAAATCCGACCAAGCGGAACAAAGCCCTCGGCTTGCTTCAACGAACTTGCAATACTCAGGGTTCGGTAAACCCGAGAGACCTTTAGGTAAGCAGGTCTTTCAAGATCGATAGGGCCTGATAAATGTCATTTCTGGTGTTGTATAGGTGGGGAGAAATCCGTATCCCTCCCATACGAGGTGATACGATTACCCCGGCAGAATTCAAGCTGGCCGCTATATGATTTTGGTCACGGCCCGGAAATTGAACATTAACGATTGAGCTACGCAATCCGCCCAGATAAGGGCTAACGTTTCCTCCTAGTTCTTTTAGGCCTTCAATCAGAAGATCAGCTAAAGCAATATTGTGCTTAAATATGCTCTCGATTCCTATCTTTAGGAGATATTCAATCGCACGGGCCAAGGCAATCGCCGAACCATAATTCATAGTACTGAATTCAAACCTGCGAGCTTCGCTCGGGTATTCGATCGTATCAGCGACAAAATTCCAAATGTCTGTTGTGGATCGCCATCCGACCAGACCCGGTTCCAGGTGACTTAATTTCGGGTTTAAATAAAGTATGGCCGCACCGAAAGGACCGCACAACCATTTGTATCCCGTACTGATGAGGGCATCGATTTCCCAAGCGACTACATCGATCGGCACAGCACCGGAAGACTGAGATGCATCAACGATCAGAAGCGCCTCATGACGGTGGGCGATATCAGACAATTCAGCAATATCGAAACATTCACCACTGCCATATTCCACATGGGAGATGATCACGACTGATGTCTGATCATCAATCAGTTTGATCACATCCTCCAGTAAAGCCGCTCCCCTTCGGCCTTTTGCCATTCGGATTTGGGCGCCCGATTGTTTTGCTACCCGCATCCAAGGGTATGTTACGGTTGGATGCTCTATATCCGTTGTAACGATATTTGTTCCTTGTTCAGGATAAATCGCCCATGCCAAAGAACATAGAAATTCTGTGGCACTGGATGCCACCGCAATCTCATTGTCGCGCGCACCGTAGAGTCGGGCCGCAGCCCGATGTAAGTCCCTGAAAACTTTGTCTTCGGCTTCTTCGTCAAAGTTTGTTGCCCCGCGCTCAGCCAATTCTCGATTCCATTCCACAATGGTTTCCCCAGCCACTTTCGGCATAATGGCAATCGAGGCTGCGTTAAGATACGCACAGTTTTCAGTCGCAGGAAAATCGGATCTATCGACAAATTCTTCCATACGTCCTCCTTATCTTTTTTCTTCTTAACCGTTGCTTCGATAACTTCCGATGTGAACTTGCTCTGAATTCCTCTTGTTATCGAAGAGTGCAGTGGATAATTGCTTATCTCACTATTTCGCGCAACGTTTCATCGATTAAGTTTAAACCGGCTAGCAAATGGCCTTTTTCGCCTCCTATACCGATACGAATGTAATGATCCATTCCAAAGCAATCTCCGGCAATAATAAGAACACTTTTGTCTTCTCGGAGTCTTGCAGCCAATTCGGTGGAATTAATATCCATATTATAACGCAAAAACGACATACCACCTGCACGGGGCGGAATGAATTTAAAAAGGTCTTCATGTTTTTCAGCCCATTTTGTTAATACGGTCAAATTTTCGTTCAACAAACCGCGGCTACGCGCCAAAACTTTCTTTCGCATGTCAGGCTGCAACACCAAGGTTCCCACGTAGTCACTGAGTATACCAGTTGTTATAGAGGTATAGTCATGATATAACCATGCTTTTTCAATGATATCTTTGGGTCCGGCCAACCAGCCGATCCGCAAGCCGGATAGAGCGTAAGATTTGGCGAGTCCCGAGCTAATTATCACCTTATCGTATAGACCCCAAAAGGACGGGGTTTCAATACCATTTAATTCACCCCCGATGTATATCTCATCGGCAAAGATCCACGCACCTACCGTCTCAGCCAAGCGAATAATTTCTTCCATATGTTGTTTACTGAGTATGGCACCGGTCGGATTATTTGGGTTACAAACGGCAATCATTTTTGTGCGAGGTGAAACTAAGGATTCTAATTCCTTAAAGTCAGGTGCCCAGTTGAGTTCTTCCTTTAAATGAAAAGGTTTAACCGTAGTCCCAAAAGAGCGGGCCAGTCCCCATATTTGCATATAGTTCGGTAGCATTATGATAAGTTCATCCTCCGGTTCCAAATTGCTCCAGACACCAATAAAATTAGCTTCAGCCGTGCCGTTAGTAACCAATATATTGTCCTGATCTGCCCCCGGATAGAGGAGGCTAATTGCCCCCCTAAGTTCGATCGAGCCATTTGTTTGGCCATAACCAATTCGTATCGAAAGTAATTTGTCGATTTCTTTTTCAGTGAGAAGCTCATTTAAGGTATATGGATGGAAGCCGCTTTCCGTGAGGTTGTATTTTACTCTATTTTCCCATAGTGATTGAATTCTTTCCAATTCGAAAATTTCAATTTTCATGATTGTATCCTCCCTCTTGTATATCCTTTATAAATATCTGGGGACCATAAACGACTTATCCTTCGTGGCACCCTGTAAAATAGAAAATTAAGAAAAAATCGATTTATAAACGGCCTTTGCGATTTGGATATCCTGAACAGCAACACCCGTCAAATCTACAACGGTAATCTGGTCATCAGATGAACGCTGTAAGTCTTTCTGGGCGATAACATTTCCTAACTCGACAATTTGTTGTTTTTTTAACACACCTGCTTTTATGGCCTGATAAATTTCTCCGCGTTCAAGACACTGGCTGATGCTGTCGGCGACAACAATATCTGCCTCCTTAAGAATAGCGGGATCCAGTTCATTTTTCTCAGGCGTATCAGAACCCATAGCTGTAATATGGGTGCCTTTTCGGATTTGATCTGCATTCAATAATGGTGTTTTGGTTGGCGTAGCAGTCACAATTAGATTGCAAGTGCTGGCAATGTCGTTGGCCTCGAAAGTGGTTTCAACCACATATCCCCGTTGTTCCATATAGGTTTTATAGGCATCTAGTTCTTCTTGATTGACCCCCCATACAATAACGTCCTTGCAATTAATAATGGAGTTTAGGTACTCTAGTTGCAATTTTCCTTGAGTTCCCGCGCCAAATATTCCTATTCGGTGAACCGTTTTGGGCGCCATATATTTTGCAGCCACTGCCCCGGCAGCAGCGGTTCTGGCGTTGGTAAGAAAGCCTTCATCGAGGAGAATACAGACCAACTCACCCGTTTTTTGGTTAAAAAGCAACATGAGGCCGGTATTAGGCGGTAAACCTTTTTTGACATTCTCATAAAATCCGGAAGCGATTTTAATAAGATAATAGTCATCGTTGATAATATATCCATATTTTATATGTGCATCACCGGGTGGATCATCAAAAATTAGTTCACCAACAGGGGGGACAACAACCCGGCCTTTAGAATAAGCGACAAATCCCTCCTCGATCGCCATGATGGGATCAAGCTTTTCGATAACTTCCTTGATCTGGTTTAAATTAATTATTTTAGCCATTTTCTTTTCTCCTTTATGCAAAATTCATGATAGCTGTTTTATCTGATTTATTCACCACCTTTGAGTTTAAAAAACAGGGCCGTTTTCTGCTAGCATTTATGCAAAATGATACGAACAACCTTTATTTATGCGTGTACAAGTTTAAAAAAAAGAAGAGAATTGTGCTAAGAAGCATCGTAGTCCCCAAGAAACAAAACCCGGCCGCAAATGTGCCATATTCTCCCGAAATTCCCAGCAGGAAGGGAACGACCCCGGCGCCAAACAAAATTGAAATCGGAATCATTAAAGAAACAACCACATTTATGGACTGTTGCGCTCCGATCTTCGATATAGCAGCGAATCCTGCCGGAAAGAAACAACCAACCATCACTGGTTGCAGAAAAATAACAAACAGCAGAATAACACCCGATGTCAGACCCAAAAAAGCTGTTAAAATTCCTGAACCCATCACAATAACCAACATCGATTTTTTAATACCAAAACCATCTATGAACCATCCGGAGATTACCGTCGTGAACATTACAGAAATACGCGATAAACCGAACAAGGTGTTCGCCAAGCCCGGCTCCATCCCCTTTTCGCTAACCAGATAAGTGGGAAGCAATGCATAAACTCCCTGCTCACCACCCACCACAATTCCGAACAGAGCGGTCATTATCCAAAATACAGGCTGAACGAGTATCGATCTTAAGTTTTTCAACTCAGGTTTCAAACCCGTAAAATTTCCCCCCCGGCCAAATAAAGCAAAGATGAGTGCCATCATCAGGTTCGTCAAGCCTATAACAACCAGTATACGCCGCCAGGTAGTAAAGGTTGAGAGTACTCTGACAAACAGCGGTGCGGCAACCAGCCCAACCGTAGGACCCAGCTCATGGGTGGCCATGGCTTTCCCCAGCTCCCTCGAAGCCACAAGGGAATTCACTGTGGCAATACCCGAGGGGAGATAAAGACCGGCTCCCATGCCCAATAAAAACAAATTGATGCGGATGCCAAGCAACGAAGTACTGGAAGAAACCGTAATAAGGGATAGACCGCATAGCACCGCTGAGAGAATAATAGTTTGCCGATGAGTTATTTTTGAAGACAGAAATCCTGAAAAAAACATGGTCAGACATAACCCTGCTGAGATAAGAATAAAGAAGCTGGCGGCTTGCGCATGCGAGAGATGAAGGTCTGCCTCAATCGTCAATAGCAGCGGAGAAAGTATGACTCTTGAAAGCACATTCATGAATTCTATACCTACCAGAAAGAGAATGGGTATCAGTTGCATGCGAAAATTACCGAATTCGTCTGGCGCTATGGATAGTTTGACTGATAAATTTCTCATCGATTTTCAGGATTTCTTTCTATCATCCGCCCGTGCTAATTTAAAATGCTCTCAGGCGAACAATAAACGATGGTGATGGATCATGTTTTTCAAGATTGCATTAGAACTTGTGACAAGCTACAAAATGACTATCCCTAACTTCTTTGAACTCTGGTTTTTCTTTCAGGCATATACCCATTTGCTCTGAGCACCTGGGATGGGAACGGCACCCGCTTGGCGGATTTACCAGACTTGGAACCTGCCCCTTAAGAACTATCTTTTTTCTTTTTCTTTCCGGATCCGGAACCGCAGAGGCAGATAATAGCGCTTGGGTATAAGGGTGAAAGGGATTGGCGAACAACTCCTTATTTTTGGATAGTTCCACAAGTTGTCCGGCATACATAACTGCAATCCGGTGGCTTACATGTTTTATCACACTTAGATCATGTGAGATAAACAAATAGGTCAGGGAATAATCCCTTTGAATTTTTATCATTAGATTGATAATTTTGGCCTGAACCGAAACATCGAGTGCCGAAGTAGGCTCATCCAGTATCAGGAAACTTGGATTTAAAGCTAACGCTCTGGCAATTCCGATTCGTTGCCGCTGTCCCCCACTAAATTCATGTGGATATCGATATAAGTGCTCCTTTTTTAAACCGACATTTTCCAATAAATCCAAGACCCGTTTTCTTAAATTCGACTTCTTCGTAATTCGATGTATAATGAATGGTTCTCCAACGGTCTTGATGATGGTTCTCTTGGGATTCAGAGATAAAAAAGGATCCTGATATACCATTTGCATATTTCGCCTGACTTTCATTGCATCTTTTCCGTTCAGGGAATGTAAATCAGTGCCATTAAAAAAAATTTTGCCTGAAGAGGGGTCAGTAAGTCTTAAAATTGTTCTTGCCAGCGTCGACTTGCCACATCCGGATTCGCCGATTAAACCTAAGGTTTCATATCTCTCGATGGATAAACTAACATTGTCCACGGCATGGACAAAATCCGTTTGGCGACTAAAAATACTTTGTCTTATCGGAAAATATTTGCAGAGACTTTCTATTCTTAGAATTATATCCGACACTTTAATTATTCCCTAAAAGCCGTAAGCACATTTTCCTTTGTCGTTAAAAGATATTTCTTGAGCTAAACGCCCTGCGCTTTGATGCGATTTCCAATGATCAGGTGGTGTAATAGACTTAATCGCTTAATCCTGCATATTTACACACGATTTCGACCGATCTGACCAAAGCTCTTATCCCGATTTGTGCATATTCCTCGTTTAATTCAGCGTTTTTATCGAGTGTTCCCAGACCCGGCGTTATGAACATGTTCCCACTATAAATAGTTGAAGGGGTAATGCCCATCGCCTCCTGAGCCAATGTTATGGGATTTGTATTGGCATATAAATCTTCAAGATTAAAAATAGGTATCCCAAATCCACCATCATCCCAGGTATGAGCATAATTAATCTCTGTACCGCCCATTGAGTAGGATTTGGTGATAAGAAGTTTATCCCTGAAACGGCTCGGCTGTAAGGTGTTAAATTCTTCAACGATAATCTCGTGCAGCTTGTCGATCGGCCGTTTAACCTTGCCAGGATCATCTCTAAGTATTTTCAAGAACGCCGTCAAACCCACAATTGTGTCCCTTCCCGGATCAGCAAGGGAGAACAGCGCTTTGCCGTGAGAAGAAACTTCGCCATATCTCTGACCGCCATACCCCAGACCTTTGCGAACCGGCACCATCGCTTCTTCCTTTCCAACAATAAGGCCGCTGGTTGGCGCTCGTCCTGGTTTGTCCATGCTCCAAATCATAATATCAGCATTGACATCTTTGAGTGATACTCCAATGATCGGCAAGCAGCTGGCGCAATCGACCAGAAAAGGCACATCAAAGTCTTCGGTGATCTGTCCGACAAGTTTCATGAGTTTCGGAACGCCTTCACTGTCCTTTTGCCCATTACCCCACCCAGGTGTATCATATCCAATGATACCGAAACCTGTCAGGCTTTCAACATGGCGTTCGGCCACCATTCTGATACGCTCCGCCGTTTTGGCCGCGTCGACTCTAGTTAATAGCGACACAGGATTTTGCCTGATCCCGTGGACCTCATACCTAGCGCCGACGTACCGAACATAGACTGAATCAAGATTGTTGAGGCTTTTACCCTCGACACCAAGTTCACCGGCTGAAACACTTCGGTCGATATTTATATTTTTATACTTGGGTGGAAATGGTCTTCCATATGCACCGAAATATTCATAATCTTCACCGTAAGGCGTTATAAACCTCCCTCGATAAGCGTCTCCCTTCCGCATGGTAGGCGGTGCCACCAGAATTTCCAAACAGGCACGCAATCCCGTTTCGGCCGTATTGGCAACGGCCGCATCATAGTCATCCCCATAAACGTCTTTGATTACCTCTCTGAGTCCGTCCTCGATTTTTCTGAGCGGAAATATGCGCCGTTTGTTGGCTTCGACAATTGCATCCAGCACATAGTAAGGTAAAGACCCGGGACATGCCGAAGAGCCTGAATACAATCCGATCTCATCCCTAAGCTTATCCATCCCCAGCTCAGCAGCTTGCTTTGTGGCTTCAGCGATAATTTTTGGTATATTTTCATAGATCTGCTGATACCATTGATACTTATATTTGAGTTGCATAGATTACCTCCTTTTAGTGAGACTCTGCTTTAAATTTCAAATCATCTCATTCTAGACCAATTTTATTATGTTTTTAATACCCCGTCTGCTTGCGGCGGGGTAATTGATTTGTATAAAAAACATGCAACAGTATGAGAATTTCCCACCCTATATTGGACTGGCTTTTCTTTACGGCACATATCCACGGCATGGGCGCAACGGGGATGAAAACGGCACCCATTGGGCGGATTAATCAGTCTGGGAACCTCCCCCTGGATTTCTTGAAGGGTTTCCTGTTCCTCCTCAACTTTCGGGATGGTGCTTAGAAGCCCCACGGTATATGGGTGCTTTGGTTCTTTGAAGATGGCCTTGATATCTCCATCTTCCACGATCACACCCGCATACATCACTGCTACTCGATCGCAGACTTCTGCCACTACACACAGATCATGGGATATAAGGAGTATGGCCATTCCGATTCGCTCTTGGAGATCCGCCATCAGGTCTAATATTTGAGATTGGATGGTGACATCCAAAGCGGTTGTCGGCTCATCGGCGATCAGCATGTCGGGATTGCAGGATAGCGCCATGGCGATCATTATGCGTTGCTGCATCCCACCAGACAATTCATGCGGATACTTTTCAAACGTTTTGACTGGATCTGGCATTCCCACGATTTCAAGTGTTTCAATGGTGTGTTGACGTGCCTCTTTTTTAGTTTTAATTTGGCTGTGAAGCACAATGGCTTCCTTTATTTGGTGGCCAACGGTGTATACGGGGTTCAATGAAGCGGTAGGATCCTGAAATATCATTGCAATTTCATTGCCTCGAATCTTTTGCATTTCAATTTCGGGGAGCTTTAATATATCACGCCCTTTGAAAAAAATCTGGCCCTCAACGATTTTTCCGGGGGGCCACGGAATGAGGCGAAGAATCGACATGGCAGTTACGGATTTGCCGCTCGCCGTCTCTCCCACCAGCCCGACTGTTTCGCCTTTCGTAACAGCGAGATGGACACCGTCCAGTGCTTCAACCAAACCCTCGTAGGTATAAAAATAGGTTTTAAGATCCTTGACAACTAAAAGTTTATGGGCTTCATCAGCGGGTGCGTTCAAGAGAATTTATCTCCTTAGCCGGGGGTCAAATATGTCTCTAAGGCCGTCTCCCAACAAATTAAACCCTAAAACGACAATCAAAATCATCAATCCTGGAAAAGTTGCGTACCACCAACTTTCTCTGAGATAGTGACTACCGGACGTGATCATTGCGCCCCATTCTGGTGATGGGGGTTGGGCGCCAAGACCGATAAAGCTCAATGCCGCACACCACATAATGGCCGCTCCGACATCGATAGATGCTTGAACGAGGATCGGATCAATACAGTTCGAAAGGATGTGCACAAATATGATCCGTAATCTGCCTGCTCCCAAGGACTTTGCGGCCTCAATAAAAGGTAACTCTTTAACACGCAATGCCTGCCCTCGAGTAATCCTCGCATAAAGGGGCCACCATACGATTGAAAGTGCAATCATCGTATTTGTGATGCCGGGGCCCAAAGCCGCCGTAATGGCCATCGCCAATACTAGATAAGGGAAGGCAAAAAACACGTCCGTAATACGCATCAGTACTTTGTCGACAATCCCCCCCATATAACCAGCCGTAATTCCGATGATGGTTCCAACAGTCATTGAAAGGAAGGTAATGATGAACCCGACTTTCAGTGAAATGCGGGCTCCGTAAACCACTCGACTGAAAATATCCCGCCCCCCTTCATCCGTACCAAAAAAATGTTCCAGACTTGGCGGCTTCAGAAGGCCAGGAGGATTCATCTCCTCTGGATCATACGGCGCGATATAAGGAGCAAAAATAACCATCATTAATAACCCAAGAAAGATGCCGATTCCCATCAGGGTGAGGGGACTGTGCCGGATCATGTGTAGTGAATACCTTATTTCTCTTAGGATCGATTTAAATCTTTCCCCCCGTTCGGAAAATTCGTCTGTGAAGTCTACTGTCGGCATAGTCGTATTTTTATTTCACTGTAATCTTATTCTCGGATCGATAATGGCATAGAGTATATCCACCACAAAATTAGCCATAACGTAGGCAACGGAAACTACTATTGTAAATCCAATAATGGCATTGAAATCCAGAAACATGATTGATTGCACGGCATAGAACCCTATGCCTGGCCAATTGAAAACCATTTCCGCAAGAACGCTGCCGGACATCAGTTGTCCTAGCAAAGCACCCGAAACGGTCACAACCGGAATAATCGAATTTCTGAGTGCATGGTGTCGAATGATATCGCTTTCCGAAAGCCCCTTGGTTTTAGCAGTTCGAATGTAATCCTGGCGCAGCACTTCCAGCATGCTCGACCGCGTCATTCTGGAAATTACAGCGACATAACAAAAGCCAAGGGTAAAAGCAGGCATTATGAGATGCCAAATAGCATCTTTCAGCGCGGCCCAGTCTCTGTTCAACAAACTATCTATTGTGTAAAGCCCGGTAATTGTTTGCGGTGTTGTGGTGGCCAGAGAAAGCCTGGCACCGCCCGGAAAAATAGGAAGTACCATATAAAATAGTATCAACAGCATAAAGCCGAGCCAAAAGATGGGAATAGAAACCCCTAACAATGCAAAAACTCTCGCAACATGATCGATGGGTTTGTCCTTTTTCACTGCCGATATAATTCCCAAGGGAATCCCGAAAAACAGGCTAATTGCTAAAGCAGCCACCGTCAACTCAAGCGTAGCTGGAAAATACGTGAGGAGGTCTTTTAAAACCGGCCGTTTGGTGCGGAGAGAAACACCTAAATCGCCGTGAAATAGCTTACCCAAATACATTCCATACTGGATAATGAGTGGTTTATCCATTCCCATTTTCTCGCGAAATGCAGCCTTTTGGGCTTCGTTGGCTCTGTGCCCCAAAGCCAGAGTGACAGGATCCCCGGGAATGACATTGGCAATAAAAAAGGTAAGTATGGTCACCCCAAAGAATACGGGGATGATCGATACCAGTCTTTTGAAAATATAGGACCAAATTCTCAAAGCAATTTCTTAACGTCGAAGTTCAAGATTACAGAAAAGTGACCGGGCACATCTTGGTGCGTGCCCGATCACTTTTCATGGAAAATATATCAATATGTGTTAACCCTACTGCTTGTCAATCGAACCAAAGCGGGTCCAGACATACGGCTTCCAAACAAATCCTTTTATATTATTCCGAATGGCGATGAGGTTCATGGTCTGGTATAGCGGAATATAAATCGCTTCACGCATAGCCATTTCGTCGGTGTCATTATAAAGCTTTTCGCGCTCCGGTCCGCTCGGAAGGGTCCTGGCTAGACGCATGGCTTTCTGAGCTTCTTTGTTGTCCCAAAAGCAGGCCACCCATCCAGAATCGTCGCGTGGCTGGTCATAGAACCACCCTCCCATCTCGTCCGGATCAGGCAAACCGGCGGACCAGACCTTCAACGTGATTCCGTAGTCTCCTTTTGCCATGGTATCGAGCATTGTCGCCAGCGCCAAGGGCTGAATCTTCAGATTTATTCCGATAGCTTTCAAGTAGTTCTGAATATAAATCGATCCTACCTGAAAAGATCCGCGACGCTCGGGTGAGTAAAGCAGATTCGCTGTAAATCCCTTGGGATAACTACTTTTGGCCATGAATTCTTTAGCCTTCGCCAGATCGTAATGATAACTGAAACGTTTCGGATTAAATCCAAGTATTCCTTCCGGGTGCATGCCATAGGCCGGTGAAGCATTGCCTTTTTCCACGTATTCGATCATTTCAGGATACTTGATGGCATAGGCCATGGCCTTGCGAACATTGATATCGTTATAGGGCGGCTTGCTCACATCAAATGTTAAATAAGCCACTTTGGGATACTTGGCCTTATACACAATTACATTCTGGGATTTTTCCAATGCTTTGAAATCATCCGGCGAAAGTTTTTCGACAAAATCAATGTCGCCTCTTTCGAGCCACAGCCGTGCTGTTGTGGAGTCCTTATAAATTCTGAAAATCAGTTTATCGGCTCTTGGGGTTTCTTTATCGCTAGGAGGATCTACACCTCCGAAATAGTCCTTATTTTTTTCAAATACGACTTTCTGGTCTTTGACCCATTCCACCAGTTTCCAAGGACCGCTCCCGCACTCATGGTCCACCATCCACTTCTCGGCGTATGGATCATCTGACGTGGCGTGTTTTTTAACATAGGTGGGGCTCATGACGGAGTAGACCCCGTTGACCAGGTCGGCAGATATAAAAGCGGGATAGGGCTCCTTTAAGTTAAACCTAACGGTGTACTCGTCGATTACTTCGATGGAGTTCAAATCTGAGATGGACTCCCAGGCACCGATACATGTTTTGCCGATATGGTGCAAGCGGTTGAAAGAAAACTTTACCGCTTCTGCATTGAATGGGGTGCCATCGTGAAATTTCACTCCCTTGCGCAGATGAAATGTATAAGTTTTGTAATCATCGCTCACTTCCCAGGAAGTTGCCAAAAGGGGTTGAATCTTTAGGTTGTTATCGAGCGTAGTAAGTGTATCATATACTACATTAATTGTTTCTATCTCTTCATCGCCGCAGGCAACCGCCGGTTCCATCAAATAACCGCTTTTTCGTCCGAAAACCAATACCTTTTCGGCAGCGTCTACGTCGGAGAGAAAACAAAACCCTCCTAAAACAAGTATTGAAATTAAAACTACCGACACAAATCTTCGCATCTTTGACCTCCTTTCTTTATAAGTTAATTTGCCTAATACCTCTCATTCTTTACATTCCTTGAGACAAATATGGCTGACGATTCGGTCAAGGTATGTATCTTGAGATCGCCTTTAGCTGCCACATTGTCCTTCTATCAATACCTTTATAAGTTATATAAAATTCTCGTTTAAGTCAAGAAAATTCACCTTTTTAGCCAAAGACGGTTTTAAGATCGAAGCCCCCTAATAAGAAATGAGCAATCACTTCCCTTTGATAATTTCAGTGCCGCAACACCCTTCTACAGCCTCTTCAATTGCTTCAATCGGCGCAATGACGGTTCTCTTTCCACCGGCTTGTAGAAATTGAATGGCAGCTTCGACTTTTGGGCCCATTGAACCGGGCGGGGAATGACCTTCTTTTAAGTAGCTCTTAGCATCTTCCATTTTGACGGTGCGGAGGAATTTCTGATTTGACTTTCCGTAATGAAGTGCAACCGTCTCAACATCCGTTGCCATGAGCAAAATATCAACTCCCACTTCCTGGGCCAGCTTGGAACTAGTCAAATCTTTATCAAGCGCGACTTTGATGCCGACAGAGCTGCGCCCATGCCGGGTAACCGGAATGCCGCCCCCCCCCACAGCAAATGACAACAAAGTCCATATCGATCATTTTTTTAATCTCACGTTTTTCTATCACGGTCACAGGTTTCGGCGATGCTACCACGCTGCGGTATCCCTTAGCAGTTTTGCACGTGGGGTAGGAAAGCGTTGCTGCTTTTTCTTCCGAAAAGCTCGGACCGATCGGTTTTGTTGGATTCTTAAAAGCGGGATCCTTTTCATCTACGACCACAAAAGTAATGAGGCTTACAAACGGCTTTTGATGCAGGATTTCAAGTGCCATTAGTTCATTGTCCAAGGACGATTCGATCATATAACCGAGCTGGCCTTGGGTTTGAGCGACCAGAATTTCCAACGGTAATCTCGGAACTTCTTCACAGCATTCTTGCTGCAACAGCAGATTACCGACCTGTGGACCGTTTCCATGGGTAATGATGATCTTGTAGTCTTTCAAAAGCCGAACAATTTGGCGGATAGGAATTTTAAAATTCTCAAACTGCTCGTCAATCATGCCTATCTGCCCCTTTCTGATCAGGGCATTGCCACCTAAAGCGATGAGCAAAATTTTTTTCTGGGTTTTGGTTTTCATTTTTCTGCAATTTTTAGCATGATTGCATTTTGCACATGCATTCGATTTTCGGCTTGATCAAAAATGATGACTGCTCTTGATTCCAGAACTGAATCGGTCACCCTATTACCCCTTTCAGTTGGAAGACAGTCCATAGAACAGGATGCTTTACCAATAGAGGCAAAATCCCGTTTCAAACAAAATACGGGTGCGGGTGGAAGGTTTGATCGAGATTCGGAATGCCACGGAGATTTTCTAACTTTTTTATTCATTAATTTAGACACTTCAATCTTGAATTCGTGATTTTAGCATTTTAGTTTGTTCTGTTACATTGGACACCTTCTCTTTAGTCTTATATTATGATTTTATGAAGAGTCCACTAAATTAGGGTAAGTTCATTCTGTACCTTGTCCAAAAGTCCCTTCCAGTTTTTAAGGCTATCAATTATTCATTTTTTTGACTTATTTTAGATATAACAATGTCTTCCTTGTTCAAATCGTCAATGTTAAAAAAAATCACCTTTCAACGAAACCTTTCATTTTCTCTTTGTATTTCTCAAAAATCAGCTTTTGTGTCCTAACTAAGGAGCATCATCATTCCTTAAAGATCCATGCAACAAGCGGCGACAAATCTATCACCGTTAGGATATTCCGTCCTATTAGGATTCTTCGGTTAACTTCGAAGCCAGTTGAAGGTTTATCGCCCACTTTTGGGGTCCAATTTCATCAGCATAGGGCCTAAAAGCTTATTAATTTCTCGTTAGAACCGGTTCGATCCTCTCTAAGGCCCAATCAATATCGTTTTTGGTGATAACCAGCGGAGGAACAAAACGAAGGATATTTTTATGGGTCTCTTTGCAAAGCAGCCCTTTTTGCATCAGTTTTTCGCAAAACGGCCGCGCCCCGCCGGCCTCGGGAAATAGCTCAACCCCAATCAATAGTCCCTTGCCCCGGACTTCCTTAATATAAGGGCTCTTAATCGATGATAGCCCCTCCTGAAAGTACGCCCCTATTTCAGTTGCATTTTCAATCATATTTTCCTCGATGAGTACCTGAACAGCCGTTCTAGCCACCGCACAGGCGAGCGGATTCCCCCCGAAGGTGCTGCCGTGTTCACCAGGCCGCAGTACTCCCAAGACTTCCATGTTAGACAATACCGCTGAAATTGGGTAAAAACCGCCTGACAAAGCTTTACCGATAAGAGTTATATCAGCCTCAATCCCGTCATGTTCCTCAGCTAAAAGCTTACCGGTTCGCCCAAGTCCGGTTTGGATCTCATCTAAGACCAGAAGTACATTATTCTTTTCGCAAATGGCTTTGGTTTTCCTCAAATAACCATCGGGCGGCACAATCACTCCGGCTTCGCCCTGGATCGGTTCAACCAAAAAGGCTACTGTATTCGTGGTGATGGCATCATTTAAAGCATCGGCATCTCCATAAGAAATGATCTTAAATCCTGGTGTGAATGGACCGAAATCCTCATGGGAATGCTCATCCGTGCTGAACCCGACAATAGCGATGGTCCGGCCGTGAAAGTTATTTTTACAAACGATCACTTCGGCCTTATCTTTGGGAACTCCTTTGACTTTGTACCCCCACTTGCGGACCACTTTTATAACGGTCTCTACTGCTTCCGTCCCACTATTCATCGGCAGCACCTTGTGCGAGTTGGTCAGCTCACAGATCTCTTTATAAAACAATCCCAGTTGATTATTTCGAAAAGCGCGCGAGGTGAGTGTTAGTTTTTGGGCTTGCTCGATCATTGTGCGCATAATTTTGGGGTGACAGTGTCCCTGATTGACTGCCGAATATGATGACAAGCAGTCTAAATATTTGTTGCCTTCTACATCCCAAACCCAAATGCCTTCGCCGCGCTCAAGAATCACATCCAGCGGCTTATAATTATGCGCCCCGAATTCGTTTTCCAGTTTGATGTAATATTGAGCATTCATTGTGTCTTTCCGTTTAGTTTGAACGCAAATCGATTAAAATAGATTATTTTTGGTTTTGTTTAATTAATTATCCTATACGCCCAACCTTTTCACGAGTATATCTCTGAGTGTCGGGCTCGAAGCATCTTTATATTCATAACGAACTCGAATCATAGGTTTTTTAATATTCAGAAGTTTTTTAAGGTCAATCGGAGTTGCATATAGTACTAACTCACAACTTGAAGAATTGATGGTTTTTTCAAGGCTCTGAATCTGCTCTTGGTTATATCCCATGGTTGGAAGCAAATTCTCAATGTGCGGATAGGTTTCATAAACTTGCTTTATCGAACCGGAGGCGCAGGCTCGCGGATCCACTAATTCAGCTGCACCAAATTTTTGGGCTGCCAAAACTCCAGCCCCATATTGCATACCGCCATGGGTTACTGTGGGACCGTCCTCCACGACCAGAACCCGTTTGCCCTTTATTTCCTCCGGGTTGTTCACAAAAATGGGGGACTCGGCCATCAGCACATCTGCCATGGGCGCATAACGTTTTATATTAGCTTTAATTTCATCAATTCCCGTTTGAGGCGCTGTATCCACCTTATTGATGATGGCCACGTCGGCCATGCGCATGTTCGATTCACTGGGATAATAGAGTAATTCATGTCCTGCTCGATGCGGATCGAATAATACGATGTGTAACTGGGGATAGTAAAAAGGCGTATCATTGTTGCCACCATCCCAAATGATAATGTCTGATTCGGCTTCAGCCCGTTTTAGAATAATACCGTAATCCACTCCGGCATATACTACAACTCCCTGTTTAATTAGGGGTTCGTATTCCTCACGTTCTTCAATTGTACACTGATGTTTATCTAGATCCTCAAGGGTGCAGAAACGTTGCGCAGTTTGTTTAGCGATATTACCATAAGGCATAGGATGGCGAACGACTATGACCCTTTTGCCACGGTCTTTTAAAATTTCACAAATTTTTTTCGTAGTTTGAGATTTGCCGCAGCCGGTTCGCACCGCGCAAACAGCAATGACAGGTTTGGTGGATTTAAGCATGGTAAAAGTTGACCCTAAAAGAATAAAAGTTGCCCCTTCCGCGTGAGCAGCAGAGGCATGATGCATAACTTCCAAGTGAGTCACATCACTATAAGAAAAGGCCACAAGGTCAACATGATGTTCTTTTATGATTTTAGGTAATTGGTCTTCGGGATAAATGGGAATTCCATTGGGATATAAACTCCCCGCCAACGCTGGAGGATAGAGTCTTCCATCAATATTTGGAATTTGGGCAGCAGTAAACGCAATGACATTGTATCTTTGATTATCGCGAAAGCATACGTTAAAGTTATGAAAATCACGGCCAGCAGCACCCATAATAACAACCTTTTCAATCATATTGAGTCCTCTTTTTCCGCTTTAAATAATTGGTTCCGTCTGATTATTCCTTGTAAAATCTGATCAAGTATTAATAGGTTAGTCAAAAAATTAGATTTCTTTTTTTGACATAAATCGTTTGTTTTATATAGTGCGTTGGATAGTAACAAGTAAATATTGGTTTAACCATTAAACAATTAAATCATACTTTGTCAAGACTTTTTTTTAGAAAAAAATCGAGATACTTAAAAAATGCCTTCCAGATAATTCTAACAGATTGTAATAATAGGGAATAAAGACTAAGAAAGCCGGTAGTTAAATTACCTCCACCAGAAGATGGCGTGTCTTTTTATGAAAGTATTGATGCTGAATGTATAACTCCAGATGCCTAAAGAGACTGTCGAAAAACCTAAAATACGCATTTTTAACCTCTAAGTAATTGATTTTACTATATGCGAATCTATCAAAATAGCAGAAAATGGACTTTTTCGACAGTCTTGAAAGGTACCTATAAGATGAATTCGTAATAAAAAATATATTACATAAGACAATGCACAATATAATTGATACATCTAATTTTTTAATAACGTTCAAAAGTGTGCGCATAATTGTTTTCCCAATAAATGGGATCCATTTAACAATCATTCGGTAATGCATATTTCCAAAAGACGATATCA
>SDBU01003307.1_pt1 | contig 20590 bp, 27 predicted proteins | sample 2277071 | NCBI WGS metagenome assembly SDBU01 (sample SAMN10397929, study PRJNA504765) | marine sediment metagenome | isolation source: marine sediment core GS08_GC12, 126 cmbsf | place: Arctic Ocean: Gakkel Ridge, Loki's castle | collected 2008
GCGACACGGATTTTTTTTTATCCGACACGTCGAGACTAACATGATTTCGGACTTTGAAAACCAGTTCCCACATTTCGGCGGGATTGATTATCATGTCGAGATTTTCCGGGTTGTAAGGGATAGGCTTCCCAGTTTGAGGATTGACCATGTTTCGCCATCCAACAAGACCTACCCGCAACCCGTTCTCGACCTCAGTCAATAACGGCTCTAAGTCTTTGTCCTGCAAGTCCTGAATGTTGTCTGCCAGTTTCGCAACCTGCTTCCATTCACGGTTAGAGAGAAACCTGAATGTGAAAGTTGGCCGTTTGTCCTCGGGCTTGTCTTTGTCCGATTCGAGTACCCGATCAAATGTTTGTTCTGTGTCCAGAGCTAAAGGCATATATCCTCCTTATGCGCCTGTAGTCGTCGGTGCGCCAGCAATTGTTATTGTGAACTCGTCGTCGCCAGCATCAGCCGAACGGTTAAGTTGGAACTCCACCTCATCAACCTGCAGCCCGTTCCGATCTCCTTCCTGGACATTGGTAAACTGAAGTTTCGGCGCGGCAAAAGACATTGTACTCAAGGTGATTGCCAGAGCCGCTTCGACGGAACCAAGCCAATCGGCATGGGGATCATCCCCTGCTACCAAGTTGGATTCAGGATTCAAGCTACCCACAACTCGGCGGCCAGTGACTATTGCGGTTGAATAGCCGGCAGCTAAAGCATCGTCAGCATCTTCACGAAGGATGACCGTATTCCCGAGGTCAATTCTTACTTCCGCAACTCGTGGAGTCCAACTACCAATAGTGATATCGGAATTCGCAAATCGCGGAGGTCTGCCTGTCGGATATGACGGGGCTAATAACCCTACGTCACTCGGTGCAGCCCAGATGCCCGTGAAAGTCCATTCGACATAAGCTACCCGACCGGCGGGGAAAACGAAAACAGCCGTACCCATGCAACCGTAAAGTTTTTTGTATACCCCATCTTCGTACAATCCTATGGTGATTGTTTTGACGTTGGTTCCTGGACCTTCGCTACATGGGCTATAAACACTTCCGCTTGCTACCCAACCACAAGCTGGCAAGAATACCGCCGGCCAACCGTCAACCATTTCTGTCCTGAAGGTAATCTGGCCTCCCCGAGCTCCCAATTCACCGCGTAATGGTGAAAATGCAGCTTGCCCAATACGTTCCTCAAAGTCGATATTCGGTTGGATCACTGCATCGAAAATGTTGAAGGCCGCTTGACCGGCGGCCAACGTTTCTGCGTCCCCGGGCGTGGCTTCAACTTTTGCAGCTAAAACTCGTTTTCTCGTCAATAACATGGCTATCTCCTTATGCTATTTCGTATGGATCATTTTCTCTTGTTCTATAAAAAACATCTGCACGAACAACTACCCCGGTGAAATTCGGGCTTTCGTTGAATCGTGCAGATCCGCGAATTCTCGTATCAAAGGCCAATCCATCCCGGGTAATGTCTTCCATCAACTTCTTCTGTATATCAGCTTGGACAGAATTGATTCGAGTATCTATAGCGACCTCAGAGCTGTCACTTGCTATGACAAAAGCAATCAGCAAAAACGGCTGTATCCATGCTTTGCTACACACGTTTCCCTCGGCAGAATGCTCTTCATCCTCGTCAGGATCATCCTGGACCACGAGAACGTTTAGGTCTTCCGGCATCGCATTACCTTCAAACCCCATCCGGGTAGGCCGAACAGCAACAAGCGTTTGCTCCCACCCACCGACCTCTGTAATCGCATTGATCTTAGCTTGGATATCTTGAGCAATTAGTTCCAACACGGGGACTGCCGGAGCTACAGTTGTCGTCGGAGCCGCCGTTGTTGTCGGAACCGGAGTTGTTGTTGCCATTATTTGCCTCTTTCAAGTAGTAGCCGAATCTGCATATCAAGGTTTTTCTGCAACAGGTCTGCCGCCGAGACTCGTATTTTCATGTCGTGTTTCAAGTATGCGGTAAGAACTGAGGGGCCAAATCGTTCTTTGACAGGCAATCGGGTTAATCCTGTCCTCTCAAAAACGCCCGTATGTCCACTCGGCATTGTCTTAATGAAAGCATGGGCTAAACGATGCTTCTTTCCCTGTAGTTTGTATGTAACTCCCTTTGCGGTTTCTCTCGCGCCGAACTTAATCAACGGCGTTCGACCTCCCATAATACGGATGACCGCTTCAAGGAATCCCCGGGTAGCCTTTTTCAGTTTCACCTGTTGACGAATATCTTTCTGCTTGATCGGCATGTACTCATGGATTTTTTTGACGATCTTTGATCTGAGCGTTGTTGCCGTCTTGTTAATCGCTCGAGAAGCCGCAGTCTGCCAACCTCGAGGGATCGCCCGGAGAACTCTCTGTACTTCGTCTAACTGACGCTTATTGAAAACAATCGAAACTGCATCAGCCATTATCCGACCTCCAGAGTGAGCATTTCGTCGTCTTGTTCAAGCAAACCTATTATTGGACGGGTCTGTGATTCTCTTCCTAATCGAAGGGGGAAGGATACCTTGTCCCCACCACTATCAAATTCTGCACTCCCAATCCCACCATAATCATCATCGTCTTTATCTGTCTCCCGATTCGCTACATGGATGTTAGCTTGTACTCTCATACCAGCAACCACCTCGACTATCGGCGTTGGAACGTTTCTATCTATCACCATTAGTATCCGTCGAGGATTGCCCGTTTTTGGGTGATAAATTCCTTCTTCACCATAAGTGTTAAGAAACAACTCAACATCAGCCATTAGCAGAATTCCCCGTAAAGTATTTCCACTTCCTCAGATAATTGGGTTGTGACCACTTATAGTTGGCCGCTGCGGGTATATGGCCTTGAACGAGTTCCGCCTGGCAGCCGTGGTGTATGACCATTGCCCCGGGGCATATCACGGCCTTGTGGCCGTACAGCATCACCCGCCTAAGCCAATCCTTGTCATCACCCTGGGCCATTGCAAAACAATCGTAGAAGCCCACAAAATTAGGATGTGCGAAATCAAATAACTCCCGTTTCGACATGAAACAAAATCCACCCCACCACGTTCCCGGCAAGCTCCAGATTTCGCCCGTATGCTCATCTGGATTATGATCCGATGGGACCTTTTGTCTGCCACTTGCCACTCCAGCAGTCACGGCACTCGCCGTCACTATAGGTTGTCTCAACACAGCTACTAACCTTTCGGCCCAATGCGGATGAAGGAATTCAATATCGTCGTCACAGTGGAGAATGAAATCCCCCCGAGCTCGACATAGATTGAGGTTGATTGCGATTGAAGTGGGGATCCGATCTTCGAGATATGTCAGCAACCAATGCTCTTTCCCTTTGAGACTCCACAACTTTGCAAGTTCTCCCGGCGTGAGATTGTCGCCACTCAATAAGATTTCATATTCATCTTCAGGGGGATACCGATGGATTGATCGGATCAACCGTTCAAGCCGATCAAACCATTTATGAAAGACTATACTGATCGAATATTTCATGCCACTTTCCTCACAAGGGTATTAAAATCAAGCGGTCTGTCTGGAAAGTATTCGAGGAATTTTCGCCTGACTTCTTCTTGTCCTTCGCCGGTCAAAAAATCCTGATAATTCACGTCGATGACATGCGTCATTTCAGACCGAATCTGATCCATCCGCTCTTCACACCACCGAACGAATGCAAGAAGATCTTGACCTTGACGGCCCTTATAAACTCTCTTCATGCTTTTTACTATTAAGTCAGCATCACGGTGAACAAGCACAATGATTGTCTCAGTAGGGATTGCTTCTTTCCACGTTGGCCAAGCGTGAAGAATATTCGGTAGCTTAAACGCTTCGTATGAATAGGCTTCTACCGCCCGAGATAACATCGCTATTCTCTCAGGCGTGTTTCTGTACTCTCGACGGTGCATATCAGCAAGTAAAGCATCCCGCATTGACCAAACTACAGCACGGAGTTGGATGTCCTCAAAAACGCTGATCTTACTGTATGGATTGGGCCCCTCGAACTCGCCTCCAACAGTAATTCCAGAATAATATAGAACACGAGTAATCATACTTGTACCGCTTCGTGGTGGGCCTATTATCAGCATTTTCAAATTCATCTTCAAAACTCATAAAATAAGAGGAGATAATTTTGTTTTGATATTCTTATAATGCTCTTAACTCTGCCTGGACGACAATGACAACCCTTTACTATCAACCGCCGTTTTAACTTAGAACTATCTGTCCATTCTTCAACCATTTCATCTGTTACATGATGCGAAAAACCTGGGTCCCCCCATTTATAAGGCAAACTCAATAGAGCCATTTTCGCTATCCGCTGGACTTCTTTGAATACCTTTGATTGCTGTCCTTTTAAGTGCTCAAATACTTGGAGAGCTATAAACAAGTCATACTGCTTATCTTCTATTGGCCAAGGGATTTTTGTAGCATCATGTTGATAGGTTGGTTTGATAACTAAGTTTCGAGCGTACATAGTATCTGCATCATGGACGATAGAAATCCCCGCAGGACCAGGGCCGAGTTCGAGAACGGATTCAAACTTCTTTATCCGGAGTATTTCAATCGCTACTTTTATGTATTTCCAACGATAGAGATAGTAGGGATACTGTTTTACTATCGCTCGATGTTCTTCTTCCGTCCTGAAATTCATTTCCGCAACAACCCTAACAATCCATTTTTAGTCAGCCATTTCCGGTCTGTCATAATCCGGTATTCCATGATCTTACGTCTCTGTTCCCGTCCTTTTTCATTCAAAATGCTGTCATCAAAAGTCTTGCCGTATCGAGCTTTTTGAATCTCATCCCGCAAGTCGTCAAAAAGAATCTGGATACTGGTTTGCCTGATATTGTGAGTTTCCTCAGCTGTAGCATGATAAGGCCGCTGCTTCCGATACTGATGGCCAACGACAACATCACGAAGCAAGTAGATCGGGACTCCCATTAAGTTTGCACTCGCTGAGAGAAAAGCTTCCAGCCAACCCCACCCCTTCACCGCCGGCAAGCCGGGCAGATAATTCCAAGTATCCCGAGTAAATCCATAACAAGCTCCCATCAAAGCAGGTACTTCGATGAACGCTTTAGCCGGTCGTTTTCGTATCCATACCGGTCCAATGAATTTATACTTGCCGCTATATTTCCACTGACAACCGTACAATCGTTTGACCGATGTTTCTTTATATCCCGACGAAGTGCAGCAGATCAAAGACCGGGGATTATTATCAATCGCTTCGACAAACGCTTCGAGCCAACCAAGGGGGTATCTCATATGTGCGTCACAAACGATTGTCCGATGAGACCGACTCCGATTTATCGCATAGCTTTTAGCTACCGACGCACCATGTAAAATGCCTTTTCCACTACGGAAAACGGTGACATTATGCATCTTAGATAGCCCATCAACGCAATCAATGTCTGAACCATCATCGACAATAACTACCTCAAGGTTGATCCCGTCTCTCGTCAAGAAAGCGGATTCCACCGTTGGTTTGAGTAACGGTTCGTTCCGAGCAGCTATAGCTAAAGTTACATCCGGTAAAGTCATCTTTTTTATAGCGAGGGAAGAGGGAGGAAATCTCTCCCCTCGCTATCCAGTCAAGACCTAAAAGCTAATCGTTGTTGTTGAGAATCACTTCGCAGACAGTTGCACCTACTACTTTTGCCGTGGCTGCCCGGCCAGCATGCGGATGTGTATCGGCTGCATCTACAAGATAATCATTCGTATCATCCCAGTAGAGTTGCACCCCTTGAGCCCATGATTCACCGGGTTTAGCCGGCAATTCATGGATGCCGTCGATCTCAAGGATGCCCGTCTTGAGCGTGAGTATGTCCGCTACGACGATGCCAATCAGGTTGGCAAGAGCAACTACGGCATCCGCTGCTATCGTTGTGCCGCCAGCATTGTAATAGCTGATCCTGTGAGCACTTTGTCTGAATGTATTCATCGAACGTTCTCCTTCTATCTATTCAGAATTTTGTTTTTCTAACTTCTCAATTCTCTATATCACCAACCTTACGACAATGAGGTTGTCGGGGCCACCGTCGTTGTAGCAGCCGCAGTTGTCGTCGGAACAGCTACACCGTGATTTTTGACCATGCCACGATGATCAATAGCTTTGGCAGCACATGTATGGACAATCGCATACTTGATGTCGCCGGTGTCGAATTCGGTTTCCTGTTTGAGCTGTGGGACCTGTTCGCTTTCGAGAAATGCCAATTCGATGGTATCAATCTGGTTGTAATCAGCGACCATGTACCACAACAAAACTGAATTGGCGTCGAGGCGAGGTTCTATGACTGGAATCAATCGCCCTTTCCAGATATTGTCGACATGCCCCATTGTAGCTGTAGGATCGTTCGTTGATACCAAAAGCTGCCTGGTTGTACCTTCGAGGGCTGCCGGAACAATGATAAACTTTGCAAAGAGATTGAGAGTCGCAACACCCTTAATGCCGGTCTGCGTTCTTAACAAAGCCTGACCAGCATTCAGGCCAGCTACACTCGGAGCCCCGCCAGCCGTATAGACCACGTTGTTATGGGCACCAGCAAACAGGGCAATACCATCAGCCAACGCCGCATTAGCCGTCAAGATGGCATAGACGAGATCGTCTTCAAGCCGAGCAGCTGCCGCAGCTAACCTTTGAGGTGTCCGATTAAATGCGTCGAGGTCGTCGTTGATGATTGTCTTCCGTGTCAACTTGATACCACCGGCGTATTCACCGAGTGCATAAGTTTCCCGAGATTCGTCGAGTGTCCCGTAGCGGATCTCTCCACCTTCAGTACGTGCCACAAGGTTAGCGGCCTCACTTAACGCGCAGCGTTTGATGTCCTTGAAATCTGGATTCGTTACCTTTCGTACCCAAGCCACCCAAGTCTTAGGTAACTCCTCATAAGATGCACGAAGCGATTTGTTCATGGCGTCTTGGAGGATGTACGGAAAGTCACTTGTTGACTGAGCCAGGGCCTCATGGCCGAATCTTCTCTCAAGCTTTCTACGGCTGAGTACGAGCTCCGCAATTTCAGTGCGAGAGATCATTTCAACACCGGGAATGCCGGCATTGACCAAGAACGCCCTGCCCATTTCAAGCAAACTCAGACCTTTGAACTGCCTTGCTCGCTCATGTGGTTTGCGCATCTTCACGTTGCCGCGTTCATCGCGTACAGCCTCGTCAGTTAGAGGATCAATCTCGACAAAATGTGCCCCTGCTCTCAACAGAATCGCATCACGAATAGCCGGGCCGAGCGTTTCACGGTTGCGATTGACGACACTTATCCCTCGACTTCCACCGTCAAGCTCAGGCGGTTCGTTCGTTTTGGTCAACGAATCAAGCGCGAACTTCCGGGCATCATCAACAGACGTGCCTTTCTCGACGTGAGTAGCTATCCACTGCTGGTCAAAACCAGCCTGTTTCGCTATACCCGTCAATGCCGTGAGCCGCTTACGTTCCTTCAGCTTGATTGTCTCGGCCTGTTTCTTTGACATCCCTTCGTCTGCTTTCTCATCTTTTTTAGGTTCTGTTTCTGTACCTTTATCGCCCTCAGCGTTTTTGTCGCCCTCACCCGAATCGCCCTCCCCAGTATCCCCATCGCCGGGGCCTTGAAGTTGCTGAGCGATCTCCTTCTCAGTCCCTTCCAACTGGTCAAAGAACTCTTGAGCCTCCTCATCAGTCGCGTCGGCTTTTAACCCGACAGAAATCAAATACTCTTTCAATACCTTGTCCATTTCAGTTTCCTTCTTTATGGTTGGAGTTTCTTTTTTCTGACTTAACATCCCCCGAGGATTTCCCCCAGGAGTGCCTACAAAATCTATAGCCATAAGCTCGCGTATCCGGCCTGCGGGAAGCCCTTCTTTTGATTGACTTTCATCGTACTCATCCGGATCAAACGAGATGGAAATTCCTATGATTTCCGGGTCCTCTTTTGCCACTTGCAAGAGATAAGTTCGTAGCTTTCCACGGGGGGAGAGGTCGGCATAATCGGCAAGATAGGCATCACCCCTGACAGTGCCGTCTTCAATAGTGGCATCTTTCGCTCGACCCACGATCACGTCAACATCGTCACCGCTTCCAAAAAAAGAAGCGTATTCAGGATGTGTCAATCGCATCCTGATACCCTTTTCAGAATTGTTTATGCCGTCCTTGACCTGATTAAGCATTACGTCATCTATATGAAAGAAATGGCCTGTTGCTTCTCCTTTGGTAATTATTGCCAAATTGCGAAGCACTCCCGCCTCCTCGTCGATCTTCAGCTTGTCACCGCTTTTCAAAAACTTCTGCGATAGATGCACCGGGTCGGGTTCAACCGCGCTCTTATTCTTTGCCAGGTAAATTCTTTTTTTCTTCAGACGGAACATTTGACAACTCCTTTTTTGTCGACGGGAAATCAATCTCTAATTGGTCTGCAAGCTTCTTGTCTTCGGCTTTCTGCCTGAAGACATCACGAACATCTTGACCGCGTTCGTTCAAGAGACTTGCATGAGTTTCGAGCGTGTAATCTATTGCTTTGGCCGCAGCCGTTACCTCTTTGAGTGGGTCGATCCACGGCTTCTTGGGGCCGCGCCACTCATCCTCAAGGTAGGCTTGTTCCATTTCAGGCGAATCAAAAAAGCCCGGGGCTTCGATTAGCCCTTGCATGATTGCAAACCGCTTGAAGGCTTCACGGATCGGCACACAGAAATCGGTTATCAAAAGTAGTTGTAGGGCATCAGTCTCTTTCCACACGTCGAGAAGTGCTTGCCGCTGTGAAGAAAAGTTCCCCTCAGAATAATCTCGGGCAAGCTGAGCGTAATCCAATCCAATGCCAGCAGCAGATTGGCCGATCTGAGCTCGAACAAACGGTTGATAGGTTGGCCCAGGTTTCGTCGGTGTGTTAAAAGATACCTTTTCCCCAGGCCGCAGTCGTGGCATCATGCCAGGTTCCATTACAATTTCATCCGAGCCGTAAGCATCTTCACCCGTATCAGTTAATTCCTTTGGCAAACCGATACCGAGATCACCCGCATACGAATCGCGTTCGATGACCCCACCGATGCAAGCTTCAAGTCGGGCAGCAATCAACTGGTATTCATCGTACATCCCGAGGTGACGCATCTTCATCATCGTCGGAGAGAACAAGGTCACGCCTCGGGTCTGCCGCACTCGGTTCTGTCGGAAGAAGTGATCCACCCGTTCGGCGGGGATGGGGATTGATTTTTGACTGTACCCGTTATTGCTGTTGCTTCCTGAATAAAACCAGTAGGTGAGAGCCGCACCATAGGAGTTGATCTCAATCCCCCCTCGAATCTCATTGCCGGTATCGAGATTTTTGGTCCTCACCATGTCGAGTTGTTCCGGCTCGGCCATCTGGATAACAAGGCCAACCCGGTCCGCCCGTGGCAGAAAGGACCTGATGGCGAACGATTCACCCACAACGACATACTCGGCAACCGCAAGCCGCTGCATTTCGATGAAGGTCTTGGATTGCTCTATATCGCAAAGCCCTTTCCGCTCAGACCATTGCTTCCACAACCTGTCGATCTTCTTGTTGAAATCGTCGAACGGTTCTCCCGTCTCAGGATCACGAGCATTCGACCGCGCCGTAATACCCGTGCCAACGGTGTTGCGGCAATAAGACATGACCGCAGAGGAGGCATCCCACTTATCACGCCGCATCTGCCGTGCCCGGGCATTCAAGACTTCAGAATCAGCGATGATCTCTTGATCCGCGCTCTTCTTTGGTGCTCTCCAATCATGGGTCAATCGACCCTTCTCGGCTGCAGCATAGGTGCTCAGCATCTTGGCTCGGGTCTTGATAACCTTTCGCTCCAGGGATATCTTCTCAAGCGCGAGTCGAGTCTGTTGTTCTTGCAATCTCTCGTCGAGAGGTCGCGTTTGTCTTGTGCTTTTTATAGGAATTCGATCCATAATTAACGGGCCCTTCTAAACTTGGTGACAACCGCCTGGCCTTGACCGGCTGTAGCGGCGACCTTGTTTGCGAAATACTTCTCCGCTTCAATAAGCTCGGGGAACGTGAATGAAGCTATAGATCGGCCAGCAATAGAGATCTGCTTCGCTCCACGAGCAGCAGTCCCGTGGATAGCCGCCCTAATTTCTATGAGTATTTCTTCATCCGTATAAGTTGTTGTCATAAATAATCCTTCACACCTTTGACATCCCAAGCCCCACCTTTACGTCGAGGCTGTTGTCTTGGTTTAGCGGGCATTTCCTTTTTGATCGTCTCCTGATATTGCTGCAGTTCCTTTTCCGACGGCAGAAGATGGACTTGTGCCATGTAAGCCGCCGCGACTTGGTAGGCTTCACAGTCGGCAAGGTCTACTCGAGCCCCCGATTCCCGGGGGATCCACCGCTCTTCAATCTTGCCCTGACGATTTCTCAGGATGATCTTGTGAATGTTTGAAAGGTGACTGTTGTACTCTTCATCATCGCGCTTGTTGAGCAGCCACACTTCCGGCTGTTTATCTTCTTCTTTAACCCCTCGAGTTATCAGGTCTGCAAGCAAGTCTCGGAAGTGGTGGGTGTACAAGAACCAGATTCGTAATTGTGGGATCTCCCGTCGATCCTTACGCCGGCCATCATCGAGCAATCCCTTACCCGGCCAGATGAACAGGCCCCCCCGGGCATTGCTCGCACCCTTGATAGCTCTCACTCGAGCTCGCCGCTCGAAGGCCCATTTATAGACTTGCAAAGTCCGGCTTGCTTCATCCTCGGCGAGTTTCGTGCCTCCGGAATCAATCAGGATGAGCTCGGGCTTAATCGGCAATCGCGCCCCATCTTGCACTGACCAGGGTTGTTTGAAGCAAAGATTGTCAAGCTCGGCGAACGTCTCAACTCGGCCATGCCATACCCGCTGACTTTTCATGCCCGGGCCCCAAGCTCGGAGAACTAACCAGAAGTACTTGTGCTGTGTGTCGATAGTTGCCAGAAGCTTGATAGCCCACTTTGGTACAATCCCTTCGTCGAGTTTTGCAGTTTCGCATTTTGTGCTGTAGACTGAGCGAGTAGTTTTCTCGGCCTGGTCTTCCCACGTCTCACCTAATGTCTCTGTCCTCCAATTGTACATTGCCTCGGGATCCCCCTTGGCCCGTAGAAACTGCCCGACAATGGCAGCCCAAGACTCCCACAGACAATAGAGCGCGGATATGTGAATGCCGATTCGAGTACCCCGGGGCCACTTCTTGACGGCTTCAGCATCTTTGACCTTGCCATTAGGGGACCGCCACACCCCCCTGCGAACTATGGCGGACTTCTCATCTGACAGAATCTTTTGACCGCAGTGGATACACTCACACCACACTGAGCTATCACGCTCAACCCGCGCCGCGGCCTCTTTGTCTGTCTCACCTTTTTGGGTTTTCCATTTCAGCTGGGAGAAAGTAAGTTTTTGGTACTTGCCGCAAATGCTACAGGGAACGTAATACTCGAGTTGCACTGTGCTCTTATCGAAAAGATTATGTATTGCACCCAACCGCGTCGTCGGTGTCGAGACGTTGATCTGTAATTTGCGGTCACCGTAACTGCGAAGCCGGGTCCATGTACGCCCTACCGGGTCAGGTTCCTTGCCAGCCCATTGCTGGAACTTGTCTACCTCGTCGTTTATGACCCGCCGCATGGGGTCTGCGGAGGTTGCCGAGGGGGACCCGGCCCACATCAAATGCAAGATCAATCCGTTGACCAACTTGATCTGTTCGCTCTGAACATCCCACGCACGAGTTGTGAGAAGTTCCCTCAACGGTTCGGTATCGAAGATGAGCGGGATGATTCGGTTGCTGACAATCTTCCGCCCCTTGGCTTGGTCAGGCAAACCAAGACCAATCGGATCAGGTTCGCGGTGGGCCCAATAGCCGATAAGGTTACGGAGTGCTTCCGAAACTCCGATCTGGCCGGCTTTCATAATGTTGATTTGAACAACCCCCGGCGCGATGGCCAGGTCCATCAAGCCCTGGAGGTATGGGGCATTATCGTTGCGCCAGGGGCCTGGACGATCTGACTGACCTTGACCTAATACCCGGTAGGTCTCGGCCCACTCTGACGGTTTCAAGGGCTGTGCAGGACGCCATGCTTGCTGTTCATCAACGTCCCATATTTTCATAACTGCTTGCTTCATTTGCCTGTACCATTACTGGAAAAACGAGTCAGAATCCGATCAATCCGATCTCGAAGAATCGTGCCGATTGCTGTAGGTTTCCGGCCAACAAGTTCCTCTGGTAATGATCGTGCCATTCCATAAAGAGCTTGTTTGACTTCATGTATTTGTCTCAACCGTCGTTCCTTACATTGAGCAACATCGTGAAGTCTGTTTTCCATTCCCTCTCGCTTCATCTTCGCAATACGCGCTTTCTCGGTTGCCAATTCCGTTTGAGCTTCTTTGAATTGAGTTCCTGCTTGCGCTTCTGCTGGTTTGCCAGGAAGAGTTGTTCGACCGGTCTGTTTCAACCATTTAGTGACTTCGTTTATGTTGAGTCTATAGCGGTCCCGCTTGGTACGTCTAATCGTTGCAGGGCAACCAGCTTTAACCCACCGGATAACTGTCGGTCTGATTACACCAAAATGCTTTGCAGCCTCAGTTGAGTTGTGTATCCTCTTCCGGCTATGTTTGATAGCTGTTTTCATCACCATACTTTCTCGCAAAAAACGGGGTTATCTAATCCGCTCTGTATCCTTCTCTTGGTAGTACCTAAGCACTTTCTCTCGTCGAGAGTTCTCATCAGAGATAATCCGCACTGAGTTCGAGTTCTATCATCCATTGAGTCCCATCTTGCACCGCCTTGACGTATCCCCAGTAGGTTGTACCCCGGGTGAGCGAAACGGAATAAGGGATGATGACTTCATAGTTGCCGTTCGACCCTGCGATATACGTTGCCGGAAGATTGACAGCACCAGAAACCGTACTACCCCCATTATCCTTCTTGCCGTCGTATAGCGTGAATGTCACAACTGCATCGTTGATGAATTCGCCATCAGCTGACTGGTCCTGCAACCCATTGATCTTGATTAGCCTGTCTGACTCGAGGTAGAGATACCCGTCACGCATTTCCATAACTCCTGATCCTGTCACTCTTATTGGTAGTCGTCACTTCTATGTAAGCCCCGACGAGAGGTAGCGGTTTTACCCGTGTCGAGGTGAGATTGGCCATTATGCTGATACTGGCATCTACCAGGGGGATTGACAGCAATGAAGCCATCATCAACGTCAAGGTTTCTATAGATGCAGCTATCGCTCTGAAGGCCGGTTCAAAACGACTAAAGGGGGGCATCAGGAAATATGTGCGGTCGGCCTTGCTTATAATCCAATCAACTTTGCCGAACAATCTCATGATGCGGCCCCCTTGATCTGAGTAGTCCCATCATCACTAACCTCCATAGTGTTAGTTACCGTCGTATCATCATCCGCAAACATTTTGAGGTAGTTCGCGTCGACACTGGTTTTCTTGAGGCAAAAACGCCACAAAGCGACAAGCATCTTGGCTATGCTTGTATGGTTGACTACATTCCCAGGATCAGTCACAGAGATATTATCCAACCCCGTTGCCTTGAGCTCGACCTGGCCACTCTCCTCGGAATTGATAGAGGCCACTGTTAGGATTGTCCCCGGAACACCCGATTCGTAGAACTTGACCCCCCCCCGGTGGTCATCGGGAATCGTTGTGCAGTGCAGGTGATAGGTTCCCGTGCCAATCTCCGTAAAGCCCGTTGTGATTGCCGCACCGACATTGCCGCCGGCAGTGTCATATATCTGAGCATTGAGCGTTAGGCCCGTTGCGGCACTGCCAAGGCTTATGGTGTAATCAAGCGTATAGCTCATTTACGAAGCCCCTTGTGCTCCTGTTCTGCTTTCAGCTTGATCTCGTCCAAATAATCCTTAATATCCTTCTTCGCAAACACAGCCAGACCAGACTGAGGAGAAATCAACAGCCCTTCCACTATCTTCAACTGTTCCAATGTCAGATCGACGGCATTTCCCTTATTGATCTGCCGCGCCTTGTCAGCCAAGTCGAGGTCTTGCACGTTGCTGTAATAGATCCGGTTTGCGATAGTCTTGTGAAAGTCCTGTATCGGCTTCCCGTCCAAATCCTCGATCTTGATCTCTGCGAAATCGACTCTGAAATTCATTTCGGCTCCTCCTCAATCGTGACGTTGATCCCAAGGCTCTCGCCTTCTTGCTTCGCAAGCTCTCTGGCGGTTGCCTGTTTCTCGTCCGTCAGTCTGTTAATTAGCAGACTCAGCACCAACTCCAATATCATCCGTGCTATGTCTTCCTTGGAGATTCCTCCAAGAAATGTCTCCTCTGCTTCTTTTGGAATCTCCGTGATTATTTTCATAGCATAGCCCCTTTTTACGGTACAGACGGAGCGTCGCAAAATGGAAACCACTGGGGCGCTCCGTTTACTTCACCTAAGACATATCCAACTACGCTTGCTCCTGTCAGCGTCGTGATGTTATACGCCGTGCTTGCTGCCGACCTGCCTTGAAAGTCTATGAACGGCTGGTCGTCGTCCTTCTGGTCTATCGTGAGAGCTTGGCATCCTATCGTCGTTGTGGTCCGGACTTCGAGCCTGCTTACACCTGCGTCTGTGCCTGTTCCTATCCCCACGTTTCCAGTCGCGCCGTCTGCCGTAAGAACGTTTACGGGACTCCCGGCGCCATACGGGGTAACCGTTATCCTTCCAGAATCATCTGCTCCTGCTCTCCGACAAGCGATACTCCCGATTACCTCTTCCGCCGATGTGTCATCTTGAATAACGAAGCTAAATGCGGCCCCAAATCCATCTGACATATTAGTAGTAGCTCTGACGCATATATTAAATATTCCTATGGGCCACGCACAGGCTGTCCTCTCTGTCCATACTTTTAGTCCTACAGCATTTCCCGCTTCAATCGTGAGCACGCCATCAAACTGGTCTGTCGTATTCAGCAAATAGTCGCTGTGGGCTTGCGAATTATCTATACTATGGGCATACGCAGCGTCCCAATTCCCTGAATCCTCAACTGCGGCTTTGTTTACTTCCCCGTCGGCCCCGATTGCTTCGATGGAATTGACGGTTAGGGAATGCACCCCGAGGTCGAGGTTGCCTGTCAGGGGATCGTTGGAGCAGTCGAGGGCTAAGTATGTACCGTCATGGCTATGCGAAGCCGCCGACTTGTTCTTCCATTTCGAGGTAGCGGCCTCATAGGTGAGCAGTTCGGCATCGGCGGGACCGGAGACTAAAACATCCCCTTTGAGTTCGGAGAGCTTGTCGATAACTTTCAAAGCATCTGGCATTTCGCACCAATAAAAAAAGGCGCGTGATGAGTCTTTCGACTCAAACACGCGCCTAAGTTTATCTTTTAACGGCGTCTACTGTGTTTTTGTCTATGCAGGATTTTTTACAATCCTGATATGTCCAACGTTGCCCTTCTTAGCAGAAGAAATTAGATTGTCAAGCTTTTTTTTCGTTATCAGAAGCTTTTTTCTGAGAATCGCTTTTCTCCAACGTTTTAATCATTTGCTCAACAGCCACAAGCTTACTACGCAAAGATTGCCGGTCATGGGCACTAAGAACAGGTATTTTCGGCTCTTTTAAGAATTGCTCTGCAGAACGCCATTGAGCATCATCCGTTTGCTTATAACCTAAATCTTCAATAACCCATTCGATAGCTCGAACTCTAAAATCTAAAGATTCCACATGACATTTCAGTTGCCGAACAGTTTCTTTTAGCTCCTTCAACTTACGACCAAACATCGTTTTATCCTCCATTTTTCAACATTTCAATGATAACCCGTTCAACCCCATTTGTCCAGACCGACGACTCCACCTTTGTTCCCGTTTCGTCTTTGCAAACAGTAATCCTCCCGCCTTTGACAAGTTTAAGAAGCCGATAATTCACCACCATTCCCTGAAATTGCTTTTCATCGCACAATTTCTCGTCGAGAATTGTTTGTAAGGTGTCTCGGGATTGGATGTTAAGGGGATTAATCATGGCTTCACCTCCGGCATCTGGTTCCATACCTGCCCATTGACGGTCGGCATGTGGACAACCTTGCCCTTCCCATCATGGATTTGTTTTACGAATACGGGCACTCCCGCCCCAACGCAATCATCTATCACACGCCGTACCCATTCGATGTTGCACGGTCGGCGGTTCGGGCCAGACTCCGCGCCGACAATGACCCAATCGAGTCCCGGTTTCTGGAGGTCTAACTCTCGGTATGTAAGGTAACGGTATCGTTGCACCGTTATCTCCTCCAGCATCGGCTCTATCGACACGAACCTCACAGCCGCCGGAATACTCAGCAGTATCGGGATCTTCTCGTCAGCTTCGGCTTGGGTGCTGACGGACACGCCGAGCCAGACGTTTTTGAACGGCCAATCAATCAACCAAGAACCCCCTGCCGAAATCGCGCGTTGGATATAAACGGGAGCTTCCGATTCCCGTTGGTCAATCAGTCGGAAAAGACGGCTTCCGTGTGCCGTGTGCTCCAAGTATGCCTTCATCCTTCCTACGCGCTTTGTGAGAACTTGGAAAGTGTGATGCCGACACATCCCCATTTTCGCAAAGACCTCATTAATGAAATTATCCGGCACGTCCTCATGGAACAAGTCGCTCATCGAGCACACGAACACCTTGCGAGGCTTCCTCCAATGCAACGGCGCGTCGAGGAGGTCTTCATGACAACGGACTTCGCCCGTCCAGCCATATCGGCATTCATATCTGATACGATCAAGGCCCAGTACTTGTCTCCTTTCTTCGATAATCAATCCTTCATATCGCGGATTATGCTTCAATCTCGTCGCCGCTAACCGTGCCGCATAACAGTTGTCGCATCCCCGGCTTCCAGCATGACTACATCCCGTCACCGGATTCCACGTCGATTCAGTCCATTCAATCTTGCTTGTCATCACAACCTCCATAGCTCATCGTCTATTGCCTTAAACGCCACGTCCGCCAGCTTCTTCGCATCAGCACAGAGTGCCTTAGTCGCGCCATAGCTGGCACAATGCAACCTGTGGTTATCATCAAGCATTATCACGATGACTTGGTTTTTCTTGAACTGCTTGGCAATGTCTCGTGCCACCGCTACTTTTTGGGATGGATTGAATGCCATTACAGCGCGAGCTCCTTCTGCCTCAAAAGAGGCTCCAGCCGTTTCCGTGCCATCTCGACGTAATCAGGGTTCAGGTCGCAGCCAAGGAACTTTCGGCGGAGCTTCAGGGCGACCTTACCGACAGTCCCGCTACCCATGAAGAAATCGGCTACAACGAACTGCACACTTTCAGCGTCCAAGGTCGGTAACATCTCCATGACATCGCCTGTTATGAGTTGCGCTCTATCCATGTTTTTTGTGCCCAGATTGTGCCCACAGTTTGCCGGACTTTGCTTGATTCTGCTTGATTCTGCCAAATGCCGGAATCCAAGAATCCCGTCGAGAGATTAGATTAAAAGAGGGGATTTGCTGATAAAGGAAAATATGGGCGGTACTGGACTCGAACCAGTGACCCCATGCTTGTAAGGCATGTGCTCTAAGCCAACTGAGCTAACCGCCCGGATACGGCAAGAAAGCCGCTGGAGACCGCCAATGGATTGGCTGCAATCTCAAGCAGCTTGAGATGGTACGAGAAGGGGGTTATCGTGTCAACGGGTTTTGGACGGCCGCACTTTCTTGTATTCCTCCATAATGTGCGTGAAACGGTTGAACAGGTATGCGGCGTCGTGCGGTCCGGGCGAGGCCTCGGGGTGATACTGAACAGAGAAGATGGGATATTTCTTGTGCCGCATACCTTCGTTCGAGCCATCGTTGAGGTTTATGTGTGTCACTTCGACTTCATCGGGATCGAGCGATTCGCTGACGATCCCGAACCCGTGGTTCTGCGAGGTTATCTCTATTTTCCCTGTGGTGAGGTCCTTCACGGGCTGATTTGCGCCCCGGTGACCGAATTTCAGCTTGTATCTCTTTCCACCGTATGCCAGGCCGAGCAACTGGTGCCCAAGGCATATCCCGAATATGGGCAGCTTGTCCAGAAGCTCTTTGACTGTTTTGATGGCATAGGGCACCCCGCCCGGGTCGCCGGGACCGTTGGAGAGGAATAATCCGTCAGGTTTGAGCTCGAGGACCTGGTTGGCCGTTGCAGTCGCGGGAAGAATTGTCACCTTGCAGCCTTCTTGCCTGAGGCGGCGTAGAATGTTGTGTTTCATCCCGTAATCTATGGCGACCACGCTGAATCGCTCTGGCGGGAGCTTGTCATTCATCTCCGGTGACCACCTCTGGCTCACGATTCCACCGGTGTCCCAATCCCACGGTTTTTCGCGCGTAGTGCGCTTAACCATGTCCTGGTCTACAAGCCCGACCCATGCCCGGGCTTTTCTCACCAGGCTTTTCTCATCGAAATCCGCAGTAGAGATAATCGCCTTCATGACGCCTGCGTTTCGAAGGTGTTTGGTGAGCATGCGTGTGTCGATTCCCTGTATGCCGGGGACATCGCTCTTCTTGAGGAAATCTGCGAGGCTGCCCTCGGAACGCCAGTTCGATGCTATATCGCTGAGCTCTCTGACAACGAATCCCTCGACCCATATCCGGCTCGATTCGAAGTCGGCCTTGTTGACGCCGTAGTTGCCTATGAGTGGATATGTCATCGTGAGTATCTGGCCGCAATACGAGGGGTCTGTCAGGGCTTCCTGATATCCTGACATGCTTGTGTTGAAGACCGCCTCGCCGAGGCGTTCTCCCTCAGCCCCGAATGATTCTCCCCTGAAAATGGTGCCGTCTTCGAGGGCGAGCACAGCCTTTCTTGTCTGTATCATTGGTCCTCCTGTACAGGTGGTCCGGGCAGCCATGATCAATCGACAACCGCCTTAGCGAGAGGGCATTACGCCTTTCGCGCTCCAGGCGATTTTGCCCATGACGACCGTTGTCCTCGGGGCGCCTTTCAGTTTCCATTTGTCGAACGGGGTGTTGCGGCTCTTGGACTTGAACGCCGAAGCGTCAACGGTTGTCTCGATGTCCGGGTCAAGTATTGTGACGTCGCCATCCATGCCTTTCGCGAGGCTTCCCTTATCCTTGAGCCTCAGTATTTCGGCCGGGTTGACCGTCCATTTCTCGATGATCTCGCTCAGGGAGAGCATCTTTCCGTGGTAAAGGGCATCAAGTGAGACCGAAATTGCGGTCTCGAGACCGATTATGCCGAACGGGGCAAGGTTGAACTCGACCAGCTTCTCGCTTATCTGGTGGGGTGCATGGTCGGTGGCTATGCAGTCAATAGTTCCGTCTTTTAGTCCATTTTTGACCGCCTTTACGTCACTATCGCTTCTGAGCGGTGGGTTCATCTTGAGGTTCGTGTCGTACGTGGCCAGGCAACTGTCGGTAAGAGTGAAATGATGAGGTGTTGCCTCTGCGGTTATCTTGACTCCCCTCGCTTTTGCCTCGCGTATCATTCGGACGGAACCGGCGGTGCTGACGTGAGCTATGTGGACCGGTGTCCCTGTTTGCTCGCTGAGAATGATGTCCCTCGACACGATGGTCTCTTCTGAGGATGCGGGCATGCCCTTGAGCCCGAATTTGTTCGAGTAGAATCCCTCGTGCATCTGTCCTCCTGCCGAGAGGTGCTTGTCCTCCGGATGGGATATCACCGGGATATCGAACATGCGAACGTACTCCAAACAGCGGCGCATGATGTAGTTGTTCTGTATCGGGTGGGCGTCGTCCGAGACAGCGACCACACCGGCCTCGACGAGCTCGCCGATGTTCGCGATGTCCTTTTCCTGCAACCCGGGTGTCAGAGCGCCGATAACGAAGATGTTGACTGCTCCGACATCCTCTGCGCGCCGGTTGATGAGGTCGACAATTCCGGAGTTGTCGATTACGGGGTTGGTATTGGGCATGCAGGCAACAGAGGTTATGCCTCCGTGTGCTGCGGCCCTGGTGCCGGTCTCGATGTCCTCCTTGTGCTCGAACCCCGGTTCGCGCAGATGGACATGCATATCGATGAATCCGGGCGATACTACAAGCCCTGAAGCGTCAAGTGTCGGGACGCCCTTTTTTGCGATTTCCTTTTTCAGATCGGAGACCTTACTGTCGAGGATAAGAACGTCGGCAACAGCGTCCATTTTCTGTGAAGGGTCGATGACACGCCCGCCTTTTATGAGTATCGATCCGATCTCAGCCATAATAATCAGCTATCCCCTCGTTTCTGATGATTCTCCAACACCAAGAGGGCCATATGATCCTCTTACTCGGTTTGTTTTGTTCTCGCACCCGCCAGGAGAAACAACACGGCCATACGTATAGCAACGCCGTTGGTCACCTGGTTGAGGATGACCGATTGCGGGCCGTCCGCTACCTCGGAGGTGAGTTCTATGCCGCGGTTGAGCGGGCCCGGATGCATCACTATTGCGTCGGGCCTGGCGAGTTTGAGCCGTTCCATATTTATGCCAAAAAGCTTCACGTACTCAGTGATCGAGGGCAGGAAGTTCGCCTCCTGGCGCTCGAACTGCATGCGGAGGCAGTATATAACGTCGGCATCGGCCATCGCTTCATCGACGTGGTTTGTCACTTCGATGCCGAACTTGGTGAAATCGGCCGGCAGAAGCGTCGGAGGGCTGCACCCGACGACTTTTGCGCCGAGCTTTGTCAGTCCCCAGATGTCCGACCGCGC
>SDBU01003308.1_pt1 | contig 20586 bp, 14 predicted proteins | sample 2277071 | NCBI WGS metagenome assembly SDBU01 (sample SAMN10397929, study PRJNA504765) | marine sediment metagenome | isolation source: marine sediment core GS08_GC12, 126 cmbsf | place: Arctic Ocean: Gakkel Ridge, Loki's castle | collected 2008
GGTTTCGATTGCAGTAACGCCGTCGATGGCCGCGGCCGCGCCGGCCACCTCCGCGGCGGCGCTGCCGTTCACCGTGAGGTCGGCGAAGTGCAGTCGTTCGTACAGTTCCCCGTACGAGGCTTTCAGGTTCAGAAACGCGTCGTAGGACGCTCCGAACGCGGCGATACCGACGGCCACGATGAGCACGATGGCAAGGAACTGGGCTTTGCTCCGTGCCATATCGCGGCGCAGCTTGCGCCTCAGAATGCTCACCACTCGACCTCGTCGGCCTCGACGGGGTGTTCGTTCCGGTCATCGGAGACGACTTCGCCGGAGCGCATCCGCAGGACCCTGTCGGCCATGGCTCCGATCGCAGCGTTGTGGGTCACGGTGATGAGGCTCATGCCTTCGCGGCGGTTGATATCGCGGAGGACGGCAAGGATTCTCCGCCCGGTCTCGATGTCCAGTGCGCCGGTCGGCTCATCGCAGAGCATCAGCTCGGGGCGCTTGGCCAGGGCGCGGGCGATGGCGACACGCTGCTGTTCGCCGCCGGAGAGGGCACCCGGAAAGCGGTCCAACTGCTCTGTCAGCCCGACCTGTCTCAACGCCTCGGCGGAGGCCTCTTCGTCCTTTCCCGTCAACTCCGCGATCAGGGCAACGTTTTCGAGCGCCGTCAGGGTCGGGATGAGATTGAAAAACTGGAATACGAAGCCGATGTGGTCGCGGCGGTAGGCGACGCGGCGATCCAGGTTGAACGTACCGATGTCCTGCCCGCTGACGACAACGCGGCCCGCTGTGGGCGAGTCGATTCCCCCAATGAGGTTCAACAGCGTGGTCTTGCCTGAGCCGCTCGGGCCCAGAATGACGACGAACTCCCCGGGTTGCACCTCCAGGTTCACGTCTTTCAGTGCGTCAACCGCGGTCGGGCCTTCGCCGTATCGCCGGCCCACGGCTTCGAGCACGACGAGAGGCCTGGATTCGGTGCCACCCGGGACGTTCATGACGCGTCATCTCCCTCGCTAGCCCAACAGCCCGGGATGCCGGTCCCACCAACGGTGCGCGTTGCGGCACTCGCCGCAGTCCCGTCTCTGTCCCCGGCCCGCACGATTGTAGCGCGCAGCGCCTTGAGACCGTGCCGCTCTCGCGAACGCGGGCGGCACGTCCCCAGGCTCGATGCCAACCGCGCCGGTGACAGGCAGGCGAGGTGCCGGGTTTCCCGGTCCGTGCGACGCACTCTCATCGGCATATCGCAGCCGGCGGGCGACTGCGCCTAGCCCACATGCCGTGCACGTGACTCTACCCACGACCGGCGGGCTCGTCCCGCGCTTGAATTGAACAGGTGCCCCTTGCCCGGGCATGCTGGCAGCGCGACTCAGGAGGAGGCTCGCGTGCGAACCGCGCGTGGCCGCCGGTCATCCGGCGACAACAGACGCGACGCCCAGTCGAATGTGCCGGCCCGTATCATCGGCCGGCTGCGGACGCTGGGCCGCTTCTGTCTGAGACCGGTCCCGGCCGGCCTCGGCGCCGTTTGGGCTCGAGTCACTTGCAGCGGGGGTCTACGGGAGTTGCAGGAACGCAGACGCGCCGAGTGGGAGCGCGACCGGCTTCTTGAAGAGGTAACCAAGCGCGCCGGAGAGCTGTCGTGCATGTACGGCGTGGCACAGCTGATCCAGACAGGGGTGAAAGAGGGGGATGTGTTCCGCGGCGCGGTGGCTCTCTTGCCCTCCGGCTGGCGCTCCCCGGACATCGCCGGGGCGCGCATCTGTTTCGACGGCGCGGAGCATGTTTCGAAGACGTTCGCGGAGACGCCCTGGAAACTGGCGCGGGAGATCGTGGTCGCAGGCCAGTCGCGCGGGGCCGTGGAGATCTTCTATTCGAGCGAGCGCCCGGAAGAGGGCGGACGGCCGATCATGCGCGAGGAAACGCACCTGATCGGCGGCATCGCCAGCTCCCTGGCCGAGATGATCCAGCGCAGGGAGGCGGAGGCAACCGCCCACAAGGAGACACAGACGCGGGCAGTACTTGCGGAGATCAGCCGCGTCGTGAGCTCTGCGCCGGGGACCAACGATGCTTACAAGCAAGTCGCGGAGCAGGCACGAAGACTCATTCCGTTCGACCGCATCGTCGTCACAGAGATCGACCGCGAACACAACAGTGCCACCGACGTGTACGTCTGGGGTACTGCGGTCCGCGGGCGGGCGACGGGTTCCAGTTGGCCCCTGCACACTGATGGGCACGGTCGTGTCGCAGGGCTCAGGGGCGTGGACCGCGGGGCTCCCATCGTTCTCGGTGCGGGCGAGATGCGCGCCTCGGCGGCCCGATGTGAAGAGGAGGCAGCCGCGGTCGAAGCCGGCCTGCTCTCCGCCCTCGCGGTGCCGATCATCTGGCGCGAGGAAGTGATCGGGAGCCTGAACTTCCGGTCCAGCGGTGAGAACGCGTACTCGCGGGGAATCGTCGAGCTGGCCCAGCGTATCTCCGACCAGATCGCGGGCGCCATAGCGACGTCCCGCCTTCACGCGCAGGCGCTCCAAGATGCCCGTGAACGCGAGGTTCTAGCCGAGATCGGCCGTGTGATCGGCTCTACCCTCGATGTCGACGAGGTGTACGAGGAGTTCGCCGTCCAGGCAAGGCATCTGCTGCCTGCCGATCTCCTCACCGTCTACGTGATGGACGAACGGAACGACACACTGGTCGCCGAACACGTGGCCGGGGAGAATACCGGGGGAATCGCGTGCGGGGACAGGTTCCTCATGGGCCGGGTCGCCGCCGGGGACCTCTTCCCACACAGGCAAGGAAGGATCTTTGACCGGGAAGCCGTCAGCGTTCTGGCAGACCGGATAAGTGTGCCGCCCGAAAAGCTCCTCTGCGGGTTCCGATCCATCATGGCGGTTCCCCTGTTGTCCGGAGATAGAACGATCGGTGTCCTGTGCCTCAGGTCAGAACGGGACGACATCTACTCGGAGCGGTATCTGGCCCTTGCCGAACGCGTCGGCGCGCAGATTGCAGGCGCGATCGCCAACTCGAGACTCCACGAGCAAGCGCAGTGCGATGCCCGGGAGCGCAGCATACTTGCCGAGATGGGACGAATCGTGACCTCGTCGCTGGAAATCGGTGAGGTGTACGAGCGGTTCGCTGACCGGGTGAGGAGGCTGATTCCCTCCGATTGGGTCATCATTGCGGCCGTGGACCTCGAGCGCGGCACGGCCATGCATACCTGCGTGGTGGGCGACGAGATACCCGGCCGCATGCCCGGCCAAACGTTCTCACTCAGCCATAGCCTGACTGAGGCAGTATGCAATAGACGGTCCGGGCTGCTGCTCGGCGGCGAGTCCATCGAAGAAGTCCTCGCCCGGTTCCCGGCCGTCGCCTCGACCGCCAGCAAGGGGGCGCGGTCGGCCGTCTCGGTGCCGCTGATCTCTCATGATTCGGTCATCGGTGTCCTGCATGTGGTGTCCAGGGAGGCGAATGCCTACTCGGAGCAGGACCTGGCGCTGGCGGAGCAGATAGGCGCCCAGATCGCGGGCGCTGTGGCGAACGCCGATCTGCACGCGAAGGTCCAGCGCCAGTCGCGGGAGCGGGAGGTGCTTGCGGAGATCGGGCGGATCATCGGCTCCACGCTCCATATCGACGATGTGTACGCACGCTTTGCCGAGCAGGTACGGCTGCTCTTGCCGTTCGACGTGATCAGCATCACGGCGGTTGATCTCAAGCAGGGCACGGCGACGCACGCCTACGCCCAGGAGCGAGGCCTCCGCGGCCGTGCAATCGGCAAGACGATCCCGCTTGCCGGCACGCTGACCGAGGCGATCGTCAGTGGCGGGGCGGCCCAGGCTCTGGGAAGCGAGAATCCGGACTCCCTGACAGCCCGCTTCCCGGGCCTTGCACCGCTGGTCAAGGCGGGAGCCCGAGCGGTGCTTGCCGCACCGATGGTCTCCGAAGGCTTCGTCATCGGGACGCTCCAGCTGACGTCGAAGGACCCGGACGCGTACTCGAACGAGGATCTGGCACTGGCACAGCGCGTGGCCGACCAGATAGCCGGTGCCATCGCCAACGTCCGTCTCCACGTGGAGTTGCAGGTCCGCGGCGCCGCACTCGAGGCTGCGGCCGACATGATCGTCATCACCGATCGGGGCGGGACGATCGAATACGCGAACCAAGCGTTTTCAGTGCAGACGGGGTACTCAAAGGAGGAGGTCGTCGGCCTGAACCCGCGGATCCTGAAATCCGATCGCCAGGACCCGGCCTACTACGCGGAACTCTGGGACACTATCGCAGCAGGCCGGGTGTGGAACGGCACGCTGGTCAACCGCCGCAAGGACGGGTCGGAGTACCCGGAAGAGATGACCATCACACCCGTGCCGGGTACGGATGGAGAGATCGCGCGGTTCATCGCGATCAAGCGCGACATATCCCAGCGCATCAGGGCAGACAAGGAACGCGCGCTCCGCCGGCGGCTGGACGCGAGGAACCGGGAACTGCACCGCGTGAATGAGGCCAAAAGCCAGTTCCTTTCAACGGTCTCACACGAGCTCAGGACGCCGCTCACCAGCGTCATGGCCTTCACCGACCTTCTTATGCGCAACCGCCAGGGCAACCTGATTCCACGCCAGGAGGCACAGCTGGAGGTGATTCACCGGAACAGCCGCAGACTGAGCGATTTGATCAAGGATCTGCTGGACGTTTCCAGGATCGACGGTGGGCGGTTGGATTTGAAACGAGCGGACTTCGACGCGCGCCGCCTGGTCGAGGACGTGACCGCGGACTTCGCTCCGATCCTGCGCGAGAAGGGCCAGACGCTGGAGACATCGGTGCCCGACGGGGATCTGCGGATGTGCGGCGACCAGAGCCGCCTTGCACAGGTGATCTCGAACCTGCTCTCCAACGCCTCCAAGTACTCACCCGAACGATCGGAGATTCAGCTGGCGGTCCGTGCGGAGGCCGGCATACTGCATCTGGAGATCCGGGACAGGGGTGTGGGAATCGACGACGAGGATAAGGAGCGATTGTTCACGCCGTTCTTCCGAGCGGACAACGAGTGGACGCGGTCTGCCTCAGGCACCGGACTAGGTCTTGTCATCACCAAGGCGATCGTCGACGAGCACGGAGGCAACATATCCATCGACAGCACGCCGGGGACCGGGACCAGGGTGCACGTATCGATTCCGCGGGCGTCGGGCCGGAAGGCAGCCTAGCTGCAGTCTGGCCCCTGCGGTGTCCTGCGGATGCGTCTGCGCCGGAACCGCGTCCTCTCGCCCGGGGCACTGAGGGCTGCCCGAGACGGGGTCTAGGCGTGTATGGCCTTGCCGTCGACAGCCAGGCCAGCCTCCTTTACGGCCTCAGACAGTGTCGGGTGAGCGTGCGTCAGAGCTCCCAGCTCGGCGTTTGTGCCTTCGAGCAGCTTCAGCATGCCCACCTCGGCTATCAGCTCGGTCACGTCCGGGCCGATCATGTGTGCGCCGACGACTTCGCCGGTGCCTTCGCTGGTCACGAGCTTTACCATGCCCTCGTAATCCCCTATGGCTACGGCCTTACCGGTGCCTCGGAACGGGAACTTGCCCACCCTGACGTCGATGCCCTGCTCCCGCGCCTGCTGTTCGGTCAGGCCGATGCTTGCCATCTGGGGCTGGCAGTAGGTGCAGCGCGGCTGATCGGCATAGACGATCGGCGCGGGGTCCATACCCGCGATCGTCTCGGCTGCCACCACTCCCTGCGCGAAAGCCACGTGAGCGAGGAGCAGCTTTCCGGTCACGTCGCCGGCGGCGTATACGTTCGGGACGCTGGTCCGCATTTTCTCGTCGACGGTGACGAAGCCCCTGTCGGTTTGCACGCCCACGTTGTCGAGACCGATGCCGTCGGTGTTCGGCTGCACGCCCACGGCGAGCAGAACCCTGTCGCACACGAATTCCCCAGCCGTGCCGCCGACCTCGTACTTCACCACCGTCCTACCGGCGCGTTCCTCCGTGCCATCCACACGGGCGTTTGTCACGAACTCGATACCCTGCTTCTTGAACGCCCGCTCAAGCTCGACGGAGATCTCCTCGTCTTCGAGTGGTGCGATGTGCGGGAGCATCTCGAACAGCGTCACCTCGACGCCGTACGCGCGGAAGTAGTAGGCGAACTCGACGCCGATGGCGCCCGCGCCGACGATCGCCAGGGCTCCGGGCGCTTCCCGCAACTCGAGGGCCTGGCGGCTCGTGATGATGCGCTCCCGGTCGATCTCCAGGCCGGGCAAGCTGCGCGACCGCGCGCCCGTAGCGATGACGATGTTCTTTGCCGTGAGATCGGGGCCGTCCTCGACAGCGACGGAGTTCGGCCCGGTCAGCACGCCCTTGCCCCTGAAGAGCTCGATTTCGTTCTTGCGAAGCAGGAATCCCACGCCCTGGGTCAGCGTGGCAGAGACCTTCCTGCTGCGGTCTACCGCCTTGCCAATATCTGCGCTGAACCCATCGAACGAGAACCCCCACTCGTCCGCTCGCTTCATCTGGTTGAGGAGTTCTGCGTTCTTGAGCAGCGACTTGCTCGGGACACACCCCCAGTTGAGGCAGACGCCGCCGAGGCCGGCGATCCCTGTCCCGTCGTCCTTCTCGACGACGGCGACCGTCAGGCCCAGTTGAGCCCCGCGGATGGCGGCGTGGTACCCGCCGGGGCCTGCGCCGATGACCACCAGGTCGAAGTTCGTGTCCTGCATCGGGATGTGCTCCTTTTCCGCCCTGAGTCGACGGCCCCGATTATACGCGCCCCGCTCGGGCTGGCCGGGGTGGCCGGGGTGGCCGGACGGTGGGGTTATACTCGCGCTCTGCCCGGTACGCCGGACACAGAAGTGAAAACACAGATGAGATGTCGACTCCAACCAGCGCTGAACGGAGCGCCAGATGACCGAGGAACCAAGAATCCCGTCCGCCGATGATGAGCGCGCCCTCGGCCTGGCAGCGGTAGAACACCTTTTCGTGGGCATGACGAACTCGGCCGCGCTGGCCGAGGACGGCGGGCCGCAGATCTTCGTGAAGGGCGAGGGCGCCCGCGTCACGGATATCCGCGGGAAGTCGTACATCGACGTGGTGGCAGGGTTCAGCTTCCGGAACGTGGGCTTCGGCCGTACGGAGATCGCCGACGCCGTCCGCGACCAGCTGGTGGCTTTCAACATGCACGTGGGCGGGGGCAGCGCGCCGTCCACGATCCAGCTTGCGGCGAAGATGGCGGCCATCACGCCGGGGACACTGACCAAGACGTTCTTCACATCGGGGGGCTCCGAGTCCACGGAGACAGCCCTGAAGATGGCGAAGGGCTACCACAACCGCCGCGGGGACAAAGGTCGCTACAAGGTCATCTCGCGCAAGAACTCGTTCCACGGCTACACGAACTTCACCCAGTGGCTCGGCAGCCACCCGTTCCTTCCGCGGAACGAGTACAACCCGATGCCGATCGGAATAGTGCACGCGCCCGACCCGAACCCGTACCGGTGCGAGCTGGGCGGGCGAACGCCAGAGGAATGTGCGGAGAAGTGTGCGAACGCCATCGGGGAGCTGATCGTTTTCCACGACCCCGACTCGGTTTCGGCGGTCATCGGCGAGCCGATCGCGCAGCCCCTTGGCGGCGTGGTGCCGGGCCCGGGCTACTGGGAACGCGTGCGGGAGATATGCGACAGGTACGGGGTACTGCTGGTCTTCGACGAGATCATCACCGGCTTCGGGCGGCTCGGCACGATGTTCGGCTCCGAGCGTTTCGGCGTGGTGCCGGACATCATGGCGTTCGCCAAGGGTGTCACCTCGGGCTACTTCCCGATGGGCGGGGCCATCGCGACGAAGGAGGTGGCCGATTACTTCACCGGCGGCCCGGAGGCGACCTTCAAACACATGTTCACGTACACGGGCCACCCGGCAGGCGCCGCAGCGGCGCTCGTGAACATCGACATCATCGAGCGTGAAAAGCTCGTTGAGAACTCGCGCCTGCGGGGTGAGCAGCTGCGGGAGCGGCTTCTCGACATCGAGGACCGACACCCGTCAGTCGGCGAGGCGCGAGGCATCGGCCTGCTCCAAGGGCTGGAGCTGGTGAAGGACCGGGAGACCAAGGAGTTGTGGCCGCCGGAAGCTCGATTCCCGGAGCGCATGACGGCGCGGCTGTTCGATCGGGGCATCTACCTGCGGGTACGCGGGCAGATACTCCAAATGACGCCGCCGCTGGTCATCACAGCCGACGAGATCGACGAGATAGCCACAGCAATCGACGAGGCCTTCACCGAGACGGAGCGCGAACTGGGCGTCAGGTAGGCGGGCTGCCGGTAGGCCGGTCCGTCCTGCCGGACCAGCCTACGCTGTCATCAGGTTCTTGTATGCGCTGCCGCCCTGCATGATCATCAATAGCCTCGATTTGTCTTCGAGGACGGAGATGTCCGACAGGGGGTCGCCGTCCACCACGAGGAGGTCGGCCAGCTTCCCGGCCTCCAGCGTGCCGATGTCTCCGGCCATCTGAACGCACTCCGAGGCCGTTTTGGTGGCCGCCACGATGGCCTGCATCGGCGTCATGCCGTTCTCGGTGAGGAGGCGCAGCTCCTCCGCGTTGGCCCCATGCCTGCCGACGCCGGCGTCCGTTCCCATGGCCACCTTGACCCCCGTCTCTATTGCCATGCGCATGGCGTGGCTGTGGACCTCGAGGATTTCACGTACTTTGCGGAGCGATTGCGGCAGCACGCTCCCGGGGGTCTCTTCTTCGCGGCGCAGGACCGCGAGGGCGGCCTGCAGCGTGGGCACGAGGAATGTCCCGCGGCGCGCCATTTCGGTGGCCGTGGCCTCGTCCAGATACACCCCGTGCTCGATGGACTCAACGCCGCATTCCACCGCGTTGCGAATGCCCCGGGTGCCCTGGGCGTGCGTCATGCACGTCTTTCCGTGGGCGTGCGCCTCGTGGACCATTGCCGCGATCTCTTCCCGCGTGAACTGAGTGGCGTCCGGCTCGTCGGTCGGAGACATGACGCCGCCCGTCGTCATCATCTTGATGAAGTCGGCGCCCGCCCTGAGCATCTTGCGCGCGCCCCTGCGGACTTCGTCCGGGCCGTCGCAGATGTTCTCCGGCCACTCGGGCACGCGGCCGATTGGGAGGCCGAACGACAGACGAACCCCGGTCGGCAATTCGGAGTCCCCATGCCCACCTGTCTGAGACAGGAACAGAACGGAGATCCTGGTCCTCGGACCCGGGATGAGGCCCCGTTCGAGAGCGAGCTTGAAGCCGAGCGGCGCGCCTCCGGCATCACGCACAGTGGTGATCCCGGCATCGAGCGTTGCCCGCGCGTTCGCCGCCGCCTCAAACACCTTCAGGGTTAGCGGTGTGGAAGCCTCCTCCTGCATCGGGCGGATGTCGATGAAGAGGTGGACGTGGCAGTCAATCAGGCCGGGCATGACGGTCTTGCCACCGACGTCGATGACATCGGCTCCGGCAGGGAATCTGGCCAGTCGGCCGACCTCGGAGATACGTCCCTCGTCGTCGATGACGACGCTTCCGTTTGCGACTGGATCGCGCCCGGTCCCGTCGATCAGGGTTGCGCCTGTGATGACCTTCATTGGCCGTCCTCCCCCTGTATGGCCTTCGCGCGTGAGCCGGCGTCGCGCGACGGATACCGGGAATCCTAGCACCGGGCACGCAGGAGGCCGGTGGAGGCAAAGCAGACGCCCCTCCGGGAGGCGGATGGAGGGGCGCTGCATCGGGCTCATTCGAGGCTTGGCCGTGTCGGTGGGGTCCGAGCCCAGGCAACCCACCGCGGGATCTCCAGACCGTGTGTCCGCACGGATCCGGGCTTCATATACGCGGGTTCGTTTGTCGGCCTGCCGTCTCCTGCGGGTCGTGTCCTACGCTCTCGTCACATGGCGGCTAGAGAGCAGCGGTGCGCTCCGCCGCGGCGGGCTCTCCCATTGGCCGTAGTACGTCGGATTCGACGGCCTGTCCACTGTTCAGGAACCCCAGCGCCAGCGACACGCGAGTCCCTAAGATCCGAAGGCTGCTAATGAGCCTCAGTCTTCGATACTCGGGGATGGCCTGCAGTTGAAGGGCGTCGATCTCGCCTGCGATATCGAGGATGGCCCCTGCCAGCCGCGAGGTGTCGAAGACTCCGGGCTCCTGGGGCTCCCTCACGGGCGGCGGCTCCGGGGCCGGGGCTTTCCTGCCGTTCACCACCTCTTCGATGATCTGTTCAACGGGCAGATCCGGCGCGGACTTCGCCAGGCCGACGACGCGCTCAACGTAAACGGAGCTGAGACGTCCAGAGAGGAAAGGCGCAGCGATCTCGGCCTGGCGTTCGAAGTCGGAGATGTCGGCAATGGAGCGGGCTTCCTTGAATGTGAGCTCGCCGCTGTCCACGTGCTTGCCGAGCTCAGGGTCCAGGGTGCGGATGAGGGATTCGTAGTGATGGATGGTGCCGGGCGTGATGCCGGTGCGCCGGGCGAGCTCCTGTTGCGTGACGTTGTAGGTATCCCGATAGACCATGAAGGCTTTGCCGAGTTCCATCGGCGGGACCCGGCCAGCGTGGTATTGCTCGGCCAGCTGCAGCTCGCGCACGCCCTGCTCCGTGAGATCCTCCTGCACGCTGCACTCGATCGCCGTTTCGCCGGCCGCAACGGCCTCTTCCCAGTGACGCCCGCCAACCACCAGTACGTAGCTGCTGTCGCCCGCGGGCCGCACAATCGGAGGCCGCGCCCCGCCCGTCGAGCGTCGGTAGCCGGGATTCGCGGAATGGCGGCGACCATTGCCGTCCCCGGTGTTGCCGTCCCGACTGCGTGCTTGTACCGGGTCCTCCACAATCTGGTTGACTGGTATTCTCATCTCGCAGCTCCGTCCAACCCGCCTCGGCGCTCAATTCCAAATTGACAACCTCTATTCTGCATATTCCCAAAAGCAACTTCAAAAACTGTCCTTCATCGAGAAGCGGATATTCCAAAATCTCTTGACTTCGGAATCCACCAGGCCTATGGTAGGGCGGCCAAGGGTATCTCAGGAGAGGGTTTCCCAGTGGATTCAAACGGGCCAGAACAGCCTGAGCCGATTCCCCCGTACGTGTCCTACCGCACATTCCGAAACTTTTTAGAATCTCTGAAGGACGGCATCCCTGCGCGGATAGACCGCAGCATCTGGGGGCAGCGTTACTCAGGAAGCTCAGGCAAACAGTTGATGACCGCGCTCCGAGTGCTGGCGCTGGTGGACACGGAAGAGAGGCCGACGGCCGCGCTGGAACAGCTAGTGATGGCCGAGGGAGACGAGCGCCGCCGGGTCCTCAGGAGCGTGCTTCAGGAACACTATGCGCCCGTCTTCGCACTCGACCTGGCGCGCGCCACCCGGGCACAGTTCCACGAAGCATTCAGGTCTTTCGGCACAAAGGAAGGCGTACTGGCGAAGTGCGAGGCGTTCTTCATCCAGGCGGCACAGGATGCAGGGGTGGAGCTGTCGGCCTTTATTCGACGGTGGCGCCATGTGACACGTCGCGCGGTGCCTCATCCGCGGGGCCGGTCGCCTGCGGGTGAACGCGCTCCAGAGCAGCCTGCCTCTGCGCCCGAGCCGGCGCAGGAGTCGCTCGCCCACATGATCCTGGCGAAGTACCCGGATTTCGATCCTTCGTGGACCTCCGACGTGCAGGTGCGCTGGCTCGAGGGCATCGCGAAGCTGTACGAGGGCCTGGCAGGGGGCGCGCCGGGGGGCGATCAGCCCCAGGCGAGAAGCCCGGCGGAGAGCGACGGAGGCGCTTGAGCCGCCTGCCTCTCGGACGGACCGGCGATGTTACCTGAGAAGGGCCGAGCAGATCCCCGAAAGCTCGTCGCCCGGAGCTACGACAAGATCGGTCCCCGCTACGAACGCCACGCTCTCGCGTCCCGCACGGAGGAGCGTGAACGGTACCTCCAGGCTTTCTTCGACCTGGTGCCGGAGGGTTCGGCGGTGCTCGACCTGGGTTGCGGCACCGGGATCCCGATGACTGCCAGACTGGCCAGACAGTACGTCGGCACGGTCGTTGACGTGTCCAGACGGCAGATTCGCCTCGCGCGCCGGAACGTGCCGTCGGCCGCATTCATCTGCTCGGACATGGCGACCCTCGGGCTGGCCCCCGCCTCAATGGACGCCGTGTTCGCGTCGTACTCGCTGATACACGTGCCCCGTCACCTGCAGCCCGGTCTTCTCCGGTCGATCCGGGAATCGCTGCGGCCCGGCGGAATCCTGGTCGCCACGATGCTCGCTCGCGGGATGGAGGCCGACTACTCTCGGGACTGGCTCGGCGCTCCAATGTACTGGAGCGGGTTCAGTGTGGAAGACAGCCGCCGGATGGTGATTGCCGCGGGCTTCGACATACTGAGCGCGAGAGAGGAGACGGAGGAGGAGGAGGAAGCCGCGTGGGGCGAGGTAACGTTCTTCTGGGTGATTGCCGAGGCCGCGGACGATCCGCCAGGCACCCCGGATGGTGCAGCCGTCCCGCCGGCCGACCGGCCGCATGAGCCGGTTTGATGCGGGGCTCTACACGGCCAGGTCGATGACCTTGACCCCGCCGTTGAGGGCCGCATGGGGCGCGGCCTCCCGGAACCAATCGACGGTCTCCGGATGGCAGGTCATCGCCAGCACCTGGAATCGTGACGACAGCCTGGCGATGGCAAGACAGGCGGCCCGCGCGCGAACGGGGTCGAAGTTCACCAGCACGTCGTCCATGAGCACGGGCAGAGGCTCGTTGCGTCTGGCGAAGTCCTCGACGACGGCAAAACGCAGGGCCAGATAGAGCTGCTCTGCCGTTGCGCGACTCAGTTCGGAGACCTGCCGCACCTGTCCGTTCTCCAGGACAGCCTCGAACGCTGCGGCGTCGCGGCTTTCCGCCAGACGCGGCCGGATTGTCGAGTACGCGCCGCTCGTGAAGCTCTGGAAGTAGATGCTGGCGGTCTTCAACTGCTCGGGCTGCCGCTCTTTGCGGAACTGGTCGATCGTTTCGTCCACGAGGCGTCTGGCGAGGGTGAGCACAGCCCAGCGAGCGGAGTCCTCGCGGGCCGTGGCGGCCATCTGCCCCAACCGTTCCTGTATCTCTGCGGTTCTGGTCGCATCGGCGAGCTGCCGCTGCTGTCTGTCGAGATCCCCAAGCTGTTTGTCCAACTCGCTCCGCTCATCCTCCAGGCGGGTGATCTCCACCCGCAATTCTTCTCGTTCCGATTCCACCGCCTCGTGCGCTACCGAGCGGAGTTCGGACTCGATCTCTCGCGCGTGGGGGCCGGTCAGATACGGGGAGTCACTCCGGATGTTCTTCAGCCTGTCAGCCAACCCGCGTCGCTGCTCGACGCCTTCGGCGACCCGGCGGTACTCATCGACATCCGCAGCGTCCCCTTTGGCCAGCAGCGCATCAAGCTCTCGCTGCGCTACCTCCAGGTCGACTGCCAGGGAGTTGCGCGTCTCCGTCCATGCCTCCGATTCGCGTTGGAGGCGGGTTTCGCTGTCGCGTGCTCGCTTGGCCCGGTCACTCCTGTCAGTCAGTTCTGCCAGCGCCTGCGATGCACGCCGATGCTCGAAGTCGAGAAGCCCCGCTGTGCCGACAAGCCTCCGCAGATCGGTTTCGACCGTATCGATCGCGGCGTGCATGCGGTCGGTGCGCCCCCTCTGGTCTCGCAACTGGCCGTGCAACGTGCGCAACTCGCCTATCCTGCCAATCGCCGTGTAGACGGCCGACGGGCGGAAGTTCGCGGAGAAGCCGACGCACTCAACCCAGGCCGACCACTCCCCTTCGGCGGCTTCCGCGTTCCGGCGCGCTTCCGCCAGTGCGTCCTCCGCCTCTCTCAAACGGGTGGCCGTCCGCTCATCGGCAGCCCGGGCATCCTCCGTCTCTCGCGCTGCGTGGTCGTATCGATCGCGACGCTCTATCTCGGTCGCCAGGCTCGCGCCTGCCTCCTCCAGTTCGCGCAGGGTGGGCACATGGTCCATGCCAAGCTCAGCGAGCAGCACACCCGTATCGTCATCGATCCTCGCCAGCGCTGTGCGGGCCGCCAGGACAGACGCGTCGAGTGAATCGATCGGGTTTGGCCTGGGAGATTCGGTGGGCGCCCAGCGGAGCCAGCGGTCCCTCAGCGCCGCCAGCGCGCCCACGAACAAGTGCCTCAGGCCACCGCTCTTCGCCACCTGAGGCTCCGCGACGGGAGTGCTCCCATCATCAGGATTCGTCTGAGTTGCTGTGTCGGAGCCGCCGTCCCCTGGGCTTCCGGCGTTCGGCTCCGGTTCAGGCGTATCGACAGGCAGGGTTTCGTCGTCCACCGGCGCCGCTCGGACTCGCGCTGGACTTAGCACCTGGAGTGCCGCCAGGAGCAACTTGAGGAGGCCGCCGAAGCGGGACCTGCGTGCTGTCTCAGGTTCTGGCGGCATCGTCAGGTTCTCCAGAGGCTTCCTTGCCGAACCGCCGCCTGCGGAACGGCCAGAGCAGTAAGGCGAGCGAGGTCACTACGCCGAGACCTCCCACGCCGGCGACGACATAGCCCAGTTGCGCCACTTTGGGTTCACCCATTTTGATCGACATGATCGAAGTGACCACGCCTGCCGCGGCCACCGCGGCGGACACCCCCAACTGGACCGACATGGCCAGCCTGGACCGGCGGCGTCCTTCAGCGGAAGCCAGCCGGTAGGCTGCATCATCAAGGCCGCGCTGGGCGTCGGGCCGTTCCGCCGCCAGCGCGCGGAGCCGGTTCAATGCGCTCCTCTGTGCAGTCAACGTCTCAAGCGTCATCTCCGGCGGGGCGCCGAGGGCCGCCAGACGTCGTTCCGCGTCTTCCGAAGCCTGCGCAGACGCGTTGCGGTCGGTCTGAGCCTGCCTGGTCTCCAGTTCCGAGGCATCGAGACGACGGCGACCCTGCGTCAGGGTCTCCTCAAGCTGTTCGACCGCGCTGCGGGTCGCCAGGGAGTCGTCGAACAACTCCAACGTGGCTGCTTCCCAACCCGAACCGAGCTCTGAGAGGCCGTTCTGGAGGCGCTGTTCGTTCTCGTCGGCCCGGGCACGCACCTCTTCGATATCCTCAACCGCGTTCTCGTATTCGGACTGGCGGGTTATCAGGCGACTCACCACGTCCGTGCATAGTTCCGGCGCGAGGTCGGGTGCAACGGATTTCAGCTCCTGCTGCCTGTGCTCTCCCTGCTGGTCGCCCTCCTGAATCAGTTTCTCCACGTCGCGGCAACTTCGCAGGGCCTCATCCAGACACACCAGCGGCTGGGGCGGCAGGAACTCCAGGCGGGGGAGGCCTTCCATCTGCCGCTGCATCTCCTGCATGCGGTTCCAGTTCTTGCGGCTGTCCGCGAGCATATCGAGACGAGTCAGGCGCTCACGGGCGCGCCTCATCTCCTCCCTGGCAGATTCCACCGCCCGACCGATGCCCTGTCGTTTCTCAACAAGGGTGCGGTATCCATCCATTTCTATCTGCGCGGCCTGGTACTCGCGACGCTCGTCTCGATGTCCGGTCTGTGCAGCCTTCAGTTCCCGGCGAAGCGAGGTCAGTTCTGTATCGATTCGCCGGGAGACGCCCGACACATCACCGGTGGCGCCCAGACCCGCGGCTGCAATACGCTCCTGGACTTCGCTGTCCAGGCCGCCAAGCTCCTCGAGAGAGATGCTATACACGTTCTGATAGACACGGGCATCCACGGGATGGAAGAGATCGTTCAGCATTTCCTGGCCGCCGGTCGCGCCGTCGCAGACAACCTGTATCTCGCCGGCAACAGGCCCGCGGTCACGACGGTATCGTTCTACCGTGAATACGGCGCCGTCCTCCGCCGCAAACTCGATCAGCCCGCCATGTACCCCGCCGGCCAGCGCGGGGTACTCGTACATCGAGCGTTCCTCGGTGCTTGCTCTGCCCGTGACGAAGCCAAAAAGGACCGCCCTCATGAAGGCGCGCAGGGCGGACTTGCCGGCTTCGTTGGGCCCGGAGAAGACGTTCAGGCCGGGCGAGAGCCCGTCGAACTCCCTGCCGGCGAAGGGCCCGAAGCCGTCTATGTAGAGTCGGCGTATCTTCACCGGCGGCTACTCCCTGGCGGCTTCCAGGCGCTCGGTCAGGAGCCAGCGCGCAGCGTCCAGCCAGTCGCGGACATCGTCGTCAGAAGGCTGTTCAAGCAGGCCGACGTTGGCCCGCCTGGCGAACTCCTCGATAACCGAGGCGGAGAGTTCCGAGAGGCGTTCCGGGTTCTCCAGGGCGCGTTCAGCCCGCTGGAGCAGAACGCCAAGGAAGTCGTCCTGGTCCGCGCGCCCGGCGAGGTCCACATCGGGTCGTGTCCGGTCGTGCAGGCTCTCGACCCACACCCAGGGTGAGGCCATTCCTGCCTCCTCACGGGCTGCCTCCAGAAGCGTGTTGAGAGCGCCGTCATCTCGCGCGAATTCATCGTGGACAGGACCGCGTCCGGTGAGCGACAGCCGACATACCACATCTCGGCCCCCGGCCTCGACGCGGAGTTCCTGGACCGCCCGCGAGACGGCGTCCATTACGCCGTCCAGGGTCTCCACCCCGGTGATTTCGACGTCCCGCCGCTCCCAGCGCACAACGTCGAGAGCGTGGAAGGTCAGAGTCGCGCCCCCATCCGGCCCAACTTCGACCAGGTAGCAGCCGCGTTCGCCGGCTTCGTTCGGATGCCTCCCCTGGATGCTGCCGGGGTAGACGATGTGGGGTCTCTCGGGCCAGAGCCGCTGTGCAGAGTGGACGTGCCCGAGCGCCCAGTAGTCAATGCCCGTGTCGATGAGGTCGTCGATCCTGCAGGGCGCATAGTCGTCGTGCCCCGTATTGCCGCCGACGTTGCAGTGCAGGAGGCCGATGCTGAAAAGTCCTGCTTCCCGCGGGGGAGTGAACTCGCGTGCCAGGTTGTCACGGACCTCGCGGGTCGGATAGGAGACTCCCTGTATCTGGGCAATCGGCACTCCGTTGCGCTCTGCGAGAATCCATTCCGGCTCGGGTCCGTATTCGTGGAGCGTGTCCGGCCGCTCCAGGGACGATTGCCAGCCATCAAGTGGATCGTGATTGCCGTATGCCACAAACGTGTGGAGGCCGAATTCGCCCAGACGGCGCACGCCCTCCCGGAACCTCAGCTGGGCTCGCACGCTCCGGTCTGCGCCGTCATAGACGTCACCTGCGACCAGGAGGAAGTCGACGCGGTTGTCTGGTTCAAGACAGAATCTGATCAGCTCCTTGAACGCGTCGTAGGTGGATTCCCGGAGACGCTCTGCAATCGCGGGGCTGACCTCGCGCAACCCCTTGAACGGGCTGCCGATGTGCAGGTCGGCTGCGTGTACGAAGCGGAAAGGCTCCATAGACGTGCTGTCGTCTCCCATGCCCACGGTTTCGGGTCTGCAGGGGGCCGCTGATTCACCGCACCCGTTCGATAGCGCGGGGTGTCGCCTGCGGATGGGACGCGTCCGTCCAGCCTGAGCGTATCCCGTGCAAGGCAGACGGAACGGATGGGTCACCCACAGATTGCGATGTGGGCTAGCGCCAACCCGCGCCGCGTGACGCTATTCGGGCGGCTACCCCTTTCCGGTCTTTCGATGTTCCGGAATTCAGTCGCGTCCGGGGCGATTGTAGCAGCGGGGTGGCGGCGCCAAGAACTGTGCCATGGCAATCGGCCCGAGCATGTCGTAAAGCGAAGGGGCCGCTCGTACGAGCGGCCCCTTCATTCACTGCCGGAGGAGGATGGACTAGAAGTCCATTCCGCCGCCGCCGCCGCCCGGCATGGGCGGCATGGAGCCGGCATCTTCCTTCTTGTCGGTGATGAGCGACTCGGTCGTGAGGATCATGCTCGCCACCGATATGGCGTTCTCGACTGCGGCGCGCGTGACCTTTGCGGGGTCGATGATCCCGAACTCGATCATGTCGCCGTACTTGTCGGCCAGGGCGTCGTAGCCGTAGTTGCCCTTCTTGGAACCTACGTTATCGAGTACGACCGCTCCTTCAGCGCCGGAGTTATCGGCGATGATGCGGATGGGCACGTCGAGCGCCCGGCGCAGGATGTCCACTCCGGTCTGCTCGTCGGCGGGCAGCTTGACCTTCTTCAGGTCCGCGGCCGCCCGGAGCAAAACGGTGCCGCCACCGGGGACGATGCCTTCTTCGACCGCGGCGCGGGTGGCGGACAGGGCGTCCTCCAGGCGCTGCTTCTTCTCTTTCAGCTCCATTTCGGTGGCTGCGCCGGCCTTGATCACGGCGACGCCTCCGGAGAGCTTCGCGAGACGTTCCTGCAGTTTCTCGCGGTCGTAGTCCGACGTGGTCTCTTCGATCTGGACCTTGATCTGCTCGATGCGGCCCTTGATGGCGGCGCTGTCGCCGCCTCCGCCCACGAACGTAGTATCGTCCTTCTTCGAGACGATGCGTTCCACTTTGCCCAGGTCTTCGACGGTGACGGAATCGAGCTTGCGGCCGACTTCCTCACTAACGACCTGAGCGCCGGTGAGAATTGCGATGTCCCGTAGCATCTCTTTGCGGCGGTCGCCGAAGCCCGGGGCCTTGACGGCCAGCACGTTCAGGGTGCCGCGCAGCTTGTTGACCACGAGCGTGGCCAGTGCCTCGCCCTCGATATCCTCGCCGATGATCACGATGTTCTTGTTGACCTGGAGGACCTTCTCAAGCAGGGGGAGGAGGTCTGCGACTGCGGAGATCTTTTTGTCTGTCACAAGTACGAAGGCGTTCTCCAGGACCGTCTCCATCCGCTCTGCGTTGGTCACGAAGTACGGCGAGATGTAACCCCGGTCGATCTGCATGCCGTCGACGTAGTCGACCTCGTATGCAAGGCCTTTCGACTCATCGACCGTGATCACGCCGTCCTTGCCGACCTTTTCCATGACGTCCGCGATGAGGTTGCCCATCTCGTCGTCGTGTGCCGACAGGCTCGCGACCTGGCCGATCTGCGCGCGGCCCTCGACGGACGTGGCCAGCGTGGCGATTGACTCCCGGATCGATGCCATGCCCTTCTCGAGGCCCCGTTTGATGGCCATCGGGTCGGCGCCGGCTGCGACGTTCTTGAAACCCTCGGCGATGATGGCCTGAGCCAGCACGGTGGAGGTAGTGGTGCCGTCGCCTGCGTCGTCGTTCGTCTTCTTGGAGGCTTCTTTGAGAAGCTGGGCGCCCATGTTCTCGAAGTTGTCCTCCAGCTCAATCTCCTTGGCGATAGTCACGCCGTCGGAACAGACCTGGGGAGGCCCGAACTTCTTGTCGAGTATCACATTACGGCCCTTGGGACCGAGTGTGACCTTGACGGTGTTGGAGAGGATGTCGATCCCGGCCTTCAATCTGCTGCGGGCATCCTCGCCGAAAGAGAGATCTTTTGCCATGTTCTGTTTCTCCGGTGTGTTCAGTGGTGTGGCCCGCGCTCGCAGCGCGGGCACCCGGGCCGCCGCTAGCCGACGATCGCCAGGATGTCGCTCTGGGTGAGCCCTGCGATTTTCCCTGCGCCAGCGATGCGTTCCGCGAAGCTGATAATGTCCGCTTCATTAGTGGCAAATTGATTACCGAGGGCTACGAGCGCAGAGCCTACTTTCGAGGTACTTTCTGCCATATTCTCGCTCTCGACCTGATAGATGTTGCCCAGACGTGCGAGCGAGGTGGCTGCTGCTTCGGTGGTCAAGTTTGTAGTCTCGCCCAGCGCGGCGACGGTTTCGGTGAAATCGATAAGCGCGTCTTTCGGGATGCCCAGCTGGCCGGCGAGTTCGCCGATCTTCATCAGCTCCTCGACTGCGGTTGGGACTTCCTTGGCAAGATCTCGAAAGCCCTGCTTGATCTCCTCGCCGACGACCGTGAGCTTACCCATATCGGTAACCAGACCGTCGGTGGTTTTGGCGACCCCCGCGAACGCACTCTCGACCGAGATGGCAGCTTTGATTGAAGTAAAGGCGATCGCCGCAAAGCCGGCTGCGGCTGCGGCTCCGGCGGCTGCTACCGCCAGCCCGAGCTTGGCAAAGCCGCCGCCGATACGCTTGAGGACCCCCGACGCCTTGTCGGTGGCTTTGATGGTGATGTTTACGTCCGGCGACCCGATTGCCATTTACGCTCTCTCTGTTCGGCTTTTATCCTGGCTACCTGGTTGGAGATGCGCTGCTTCTCCTGCCAGCGCAGAATCCACCTCAAGGCCCCCGGATCCTTCAGAAGCATGTACGGAGGTCTGCCCCAGTCCTGGGCGACGTCGAGAATACTGGCCCACCACGGCGCCGTTTTTAGTCCGTGGGAGAGGGCGAGTCTGAGTCCTTCTCGGTCGCTTTTGGGGCGGCGTCGTCGCGTAGAGACCCTTGCAAGTTGGCGCTCTCAACCTTGAGCTGGCCGATGGTCATCTTGCCGACCATCCTCTGGGCGATCTCGGGCTCGACGTATTTGCCATCCTTGTCCACCACGAAGTGAGCGATCGTGTCGCGCATGGCCCGCATATCGCCTTCCTGGGCCCCAATGAGCGCGTCGATTTCGAGCGAATCGACTCGATCGGCCGTGACATCCAGCGTGATGTCGAGCATGGCGAAGCTCGGCAGCTGGACTTTGGTCTCCGTCATCTCCTCTTGCTCGGTCATGGCAGCGTCGCCAATTCGTTTACGACCGTGATCGTAGCGAAGCTGGAAGCAGTCAGGTCATATCCGGCCCGGAAGGTACCTACGCGGATGTCGTT
>SDBU01003309.1_pt1 | contig 20586 bp, 16 predicted proteins | sample 2277071 | NCBI WGS metagenome assembly SDBU01 (sample SAMN10397929, study PRJNA504765) | marine sediment metagenome | isolation source: marine sediment core GS08_GC12, 126 cmbsf | place: Arctic Ocean: Gakkel Ridge, Loki's castle | collected 2008
GCCTATGAAGTGCTGAAACTGAATGAACCACTTGTTGAGAAAGGCAATGTTAATCTCATCAGCGATGTAGGTGTTGCCGTAGCGTTGGCAGAGGCGGCATTGAACAGTGCAGCACTGAATGTGGAAATCAACCTGGCAGGCATCAAGGATGAAGCATTTTGTCAGAAGATTCGCGCGCAGTTAGACCCTATCGTTGATGACGGAAGCAGGATAAAAACTGAGGTATGGGAGAAAGTTGAAATAGCGATTACTGGGTAGTTAGGTAATTTGGAAAAAGGGAGATTAGAGATTGGAGTTAAAACAAAAAGTCCAGGAAGTATCAGACATCTTGGAACAAATGTATGGAGCGCCGAAGCGTAATACAACTGTCGAGCCTTTGGATTGCTTAATACGGACGATTCTCTCTCAAAATACCAACGACGTGAATCGCGATAGAGCCTACGATAATTTGTGCTCGCGTTTTCCGACATGGGAAGATGTGATGACTGCTGATGTGATGGCAATCGAAGAGGCGATTCGTGTCGGCGGACTATCGCGGCAGAAAAGCGAACGTATCAAAAGTTTTCTTGTTCAACTGCACGCAGAACACGGAGGACTTAGCCTCGATTTTATGCGTGAGTTAGAGACAAATGAAGCGGCGGAATTCCTTTGCCAGTATAAGGGTATCGGCATCAAAACAGCTTACGTCACGTTGGCGTTCGCGTTAGGACGCGAAGTTTTTCCAGTCGATACCCACATCCTCCGCATCAGCAAACGCTTGGGGTTCATCCCTGATAATTGCACAGCGGAGAAAGCGCATGAGTTGATGGCACCGTTGATTCCTGCCGGAAAATCCTTTAGCTTTCATACCAATTTGATTACCTTTGGGCGTAATATCTGTCACGCGCGGAACCCAAAGTGTCTGGAATGTCCGATAACTGAATATTGCTTATACTTCGCGCGAATTACGTGAACGCAGTAAAGCTTTTCCAAGAAAATAAATATCCCAGATTGAATTCTGCCTTAAACTCCACACACATTTTAGGTATTGGGGTGTTGGGGTAATGGGGTATTGGGATATCCCCAACACCCCAATACCTAATTCCCCAAGCCTAACGTCTAAGGGTTTGGGAGAATTTTAAAACTGGAACTTCCTAAGGAGAACATTATGATTGACGCGCATTTACACTTAGGACATGGCGGCAGAACATTGGACGATTTAATCACACATCTGGATTTTCATAGTGTTAGCAAAGCAGTGGTCTTGCCGCTTGAAGATATAGAGCGAAATGTGCTCTATTCAACTGATATTGTGTTGCAAGCAGTCGAGAAATATCCAGAACGCATTATCCCCTTCTGTCACGTAGACCCGAGGTCTGAAAAACCACTGCAACGCATCGAAGAATACGCGCAGAAAGGATGTCGAGGATTTGGTGAACACAAGGTGCGGATGGATATCGACGCGCCGATAATGCTGGAAATCTACCAGCTTTGCGGCGAGTTGAGGTTGCCTGTATTGCTGCACATCGAATATGGCGCATATAACACGAATTTCCATGAGTTCGAGAAAATTCTGAAAGCATATCCAGACACAATTTTTATCGGCCATGCACAAGCGTGGTGGGCAAATATCAGCGCTGATGTCCCTAGAGATACAGCATATCCAAAAGGGAAAATTACCCCCGGAGGGTTTACAGATAAACTCTTAACGGAATATTCCAATATTTACGGCGACCTGTCCGCTGGTTCAGGATTGAACGCTATCACTCGCGACCCCGATTTTGCACGAGTTTTTGTGAATAGACAACGCAAAAAACTATTATGGGCGACGGACTGCCCGTGCAAAGATGGACAGGGCAGGGATTTTCCACAAGGATGCTTTGCGGAAAGAAGCCTGCCTGTGTTGAAGGAATTGGCAGCTGATGACGAAACTTTTGAGGATATTACTCACAATAATACTGTTGAGCTATTGTTATGATAATATACCTGAAGTTTTCCATGCATAAACCCACCAATGGAAAATTCAATATGGCTATCCAAACCATAAATTATGTCATTTTTATCCTTCCATTGCGAACTCAATGTGTTGCATTGTCACTACTGAAAATATTTGTATTTTTGCTTGACGTTTAGTAAGAGAATATGTTAAGATGTTGCTATCAGCCTTAACCTGCAAATTTTCTTTGTTTAGGATATTTCAATGAAAACAGAAACAGACCATAGACATGATATTGTAGAAATCGGTAGACGTGTATACGCGAAGGGATTTGTAGCATCAAATGATGGGAATATCAGCACGCGTATAGCAGAGGATGAAGTTATTATTACACCAACAGGTATGAGTAAAGGATTTCTCAGCAGTGACCAATTGATTAAAGTGAAATTGTCCGGTGAGCAGATAGAGGGTTATCTCAAACCGTCATCGGAATTGCCCTTTCATTTAAAAGTCTACGAAATTCGTCCTGATGTAAACGCGATTGTCCACGCCCATCCGCCCATTAGCACTGCGTTTGCCGTCGCCGGCATTTCCTTAGATGATATGATTTTGCCGGAGGTTATCTTGTCGTTGGGATGTATCCCCATTGCGGAATACGGCACGCCGGGCACGGATGAATTGGTCTCGGCCGTAGAGTCCACAATTCGCGAATGCGATGCTATTTTGCTGGCTAACCACGGCGCTCTCACGGTTGGACCAGATATTTATACGGCGTATCATAAGATGGAGACGATGGAACACTTTGCCCACATCAACTGGATTGCGCGCACATTGGGACAAATTAATCCATTGGGCGATGAAGAGTTGCGTAAACTTATGGAATTACGCACACGGTTAGGCAGCACTAGTAAACTCTGTAATAGGTGTTCGGCGTTGTTAAATTTTCAAAAAGATGAAGAATCTTCGACACTTACACCTGCACGGCTTAACGAAGTGGAACTCACGACATTAATCACACAAGTGACCACTAATATCCTACAAGAATTAGGTGAAGAAAATACGCCCGCCTGACTTCTGCTCGATATTGTCACACTTCGAAAGTCGGAAGGCGGATATCAGAAATCGGAGGGCGGAAGTCGAAAGGTGGAACGATTCTTCACTTGTACTTTCCTCTTTCCCCTTTTTCAACAGGGAGGTGAAACAAACACATGGCAGTTGGTGAAGCCCTAGGCATGGTCGAAACTAAAGGTTTAGTTGGCGCTATTTCAGCAGCGGATGCGATGGTAAAGGCAGCCAATGTATCTTTACTCGGCAAAGAGCAAATCGGCGGCGGATATGTTACCGTGATGGTGCGCGGTGATGTGGGCGCAGTTCAAGCTTCAACGGATGCTGGTGCGGAAGCGGCGCGAGGCTATGGCGAACTCGTTTCCGTCCACGTGATTCCTCGTCCACATACTGAAATCGAGAGAATCTTGCCGAACCAGGAGTAACATTAATCCGTTGTTTTTTTCGTGCTGGTGATTGGTGAGTGAAATTTGTTTATGCTACTCACTATTCACCACATAAGCCACTGATTAGTAGGACACGCGCGCTAAGTAATCTCCAAATTTCACTTTGGAGTGTGCAAACTCTGTTCGCTTTACTCGCTCACTACGCGTGTAATCACATTCGTAGATGACTTCGCCTTACGGTTTGCGCTACGTGGTCTGAAGATAGGCGGCTTAGAAATGGAGGATTAGATGGCAGAAATAACGCAAGAAAAAATTCAAAAAATTGTGGAGCATGTTGTTAAAAATTTGCGTTCGGAAGGTAGTATTCCTACTACAACTCCCGTCGCCGATTCTGTAGAGAACGGAGTTTTTGAAACTGTTGATGCTGCAATCGACGCGGCGGAAGCGGCGCAACAACAGCTTGTGCAACTGGGTTTGGAAAAACGGAGAGAAATTATCGGGGCGATAAGGCAGATATCCTTGAAGCATGCAGAGATGCTGGCAGAAATGGCTATGACAGAAACGCAAATAGGACGGTTGGAACATAAGATTGTGAAAAATGAGGCGGCAGCTAATTTGACGCCCGGTGTGGAAGACCTAGCGTCAGAAGCGGTAACCGGCGATAATGGATTGCTCCTCATTGAATATTCGCCGTATGGTGTTATCAACGCCATAGCGCCCATAACCAATCCGACTTCAACCGTCATCAATAACAGCATTATCATGCTTGCTGCAGGAAATGCCGTAGTTTACAGTCCGCATCCCGGAGCTAAAGAATGCTCGCAGAAAACAATGACTCTCCTCAACGAGGCGATTGTCAGTGCAGGTGGGCCAAAAAATCTGCTTACCTGTGTCGCCGAACCTACGTTGCGTACCGCGAAGGAAATAATGGACCATCCGAAAATTCGGGTGATTGTTGCTACAGGCGGTGGCAGCGTTGTCAGAGCTGCTTTGTCCACCGGCAAAAAAGCTATCGCCGCTGGCCCAGGAAATCCACCTGTTATTGTCGATGAAACGGCAGACATCCCTAAAGCGGCATGTGATATCATAGCCGGGGCAAGCTTCGATAATAATATCCTCTGCATCGGCGAAAAATCTATATTCGTTATGGAAGAGGTAGCAGATGCGTTGATTGAGGAACTGGGCAAAAACGGCGGTTACATCGCAAGTAGCGAAGAATTGCAGAAAATCGAAGCAGTCGTGGTGGACAATGGCCACATGCAACGTGAATATATCGGCAAGGATGCGACGGTCATTTTGGAAGGTGCAGGCATCAGAGCAAACGCAGATGTTCTGCTTATTTTCGCTGAAGCACCCGCCGACCATATTTTGGTGATGGAAGAGTTTCTGATGCCCATTGTGCCAATTGTGCGTGTCAAGACATTCGATGACGCTGTGCAAAAAGCTGTCGCGGCTGAACGGGGCTATGGGCACACGGCTGTTATTCATTCTAAAGATAATGACCGTATTACCAAATACGCACGCGCGATTCAGACGACTGTATTTGTGGTCAACGCACCTTCCTACGCTTCTGAAGGACTCGAAGGCGAAGGATTTCTCGCCATGACTATCGCCGGTCCCACGGGCGAAGGATTTACCAGCCCAAGGACGTTTACTCGGCAGCGACGACTTACATTCGCCAAGAGCATGTCAGTGAACACGTTGATAGATTAATGGCGGTGTATTCCAAAGACGGTTAGCCTAAGTCCCCTAATTTCGGTGGAGTCAATGGCTAACCGTCTGCTAAAAGTTCATCCCGTTTCTATCGGGTAGGATTTAATCAATGCAAAGATACGACATCACTTCTAAAGTTCTCTTTAAGGACTATGCAAGGGATTTTGTCCGTTTGACAATCAAAGACGAAGATTTTGAAATCATAGAAAGAATTCCGACTGAATTGCCAACCGTCCAGATGCGCATGACAGATGCCCCTGTGAGGGTAAGAATCGGCGAAGAGGAAGTCATTGTACACACGGAATTCCAAACTGAAACAAGTCAAGTCCCAATGGAGTTACGCCTTGCAGAATACGTTGGGCGTCTAATCAGGGAATATCGGATTCCCGTATATGTTACTGTTATCTACCTCGGCGAATCAGCCGGTATAAATGACCCCGGCGGTTATCAATACGCCTTCGATAACGCCTTTTCATATTCCCTGCGATACCAAGTCATCCGATTTCCAGAAATAGATGGACAAGAAATTTTGGACAAAAAAGAACCGCTTGGGCTTCTTCCGTTTTCGACGTTGATGAAACGTCCGGAAGGAGTGACAAAAGAAGAATGGTTAAAACGATGCACACAAACAGTTTTAGCTGTTGAAATGGACCCAGAAAAGAAGAAAGAATATATTGGTAGTTTCTTTGTCCTCAGCAGTCTCATTCATGAGGATGGTCTTATCATGTCCCTTTTAGAGGAGGTAGGAATAATGATTGACCTTGAAGATTTCCCGCTCATTAGAAACTTCGCCGAGAAAGCACGCGCGGAAGCACGTGCAAAAGGACTTGCAGAAGGACGTGTAGAAGGACGTGTAGAAGGGCGTGTAGAAGGACGTGCAGAAGGACGTGTAGAAGATTTGGCGAAAATCATAGAGATACGATTTGGCACAATGGGGTTGCAACAGTTGGAAGAGCAAATTCGCGCCATTCAGGATGAGCAGAAATTGTTTGCTCTCATCAAACCCGCACTCACTTCTACTTCATTAGATGCGTTCAAAAATACTCTTGCCGAGATTTAACACTTGTCAGCGGAAACAAGATTTTTGCACTCTGGGAAATCTAAAAACTGGAGTGCGCAAACTCCAGTTGCGTTAGTGGAAACAAAGCTTTCGCACTCCGGTCTGAACAACTAAAAACCTACGTGTCCAACTTATACAATTCTTTCGGATTGTCAACGAGCCACTTCTGGGCGATGTGGATAGCTTCATCTACGCCCATCAACCCTCTATCGACTCGACCTCCCAAAACTATCGCAATATCCTCGCGCGCCATAATTAGATGCCCGTAAATCTTTTCAACCGGCCTGCCGTAGTCACCACCAAAGCCGAGAATTTTGTTCATCGGCACCAAATCTATTACCTCATCCAAAACCGAACAAGTCATCTTTGGCGAAATAATGTGGCACCAGCAGAGATTTAGCCAGACATTAGGGAAGTTCTTACCTATTATCGCTGCTTCGCGGACCCAAGGCATTCCCATGTGATATAGGTCAAATCGTGTATTGGGGTGTTGCGGGATGATAGATATCATGAATTTTGGGTCGAGAGTTCGAAAATCGCCCCACATCCCAGTGTGTACTGCAACTACCATATCCAATTCGGCGGCGATGTCGAGCGTTTGATGCATCAAAAAATTGTTTATTACGCTCATATCAGCATTGTCGCCGGACATCATTTTGCTGAAATTATCCGCAGCGGCGCTCTGGTCAGGTGATGTGCTCACCCGCGTAGACATCTTCAATCCAACCGCTCCTTCTGATTTGAACTTCGCCACGCCTTTCCTGGCAAGCTCTATGTAATCATCAAGGCTGGATACTTGCAGTTGTAAATTTTCGGCTTTTTTCGCTACATCCTCCGCAGACTGAACCCTGCCGTATGTATCCATCGGCATCAGTGGGATGAGAAAATCCACGTCAAAATCGGTTCTGCCCGCCTGGGTTAAACACGATTTGATGTTGCATTTCTCGCGGATAATCCGCGTATATATGCCAGGCGTATTTTCAGCAGCCATGCGCTCAGAAATCATCTCATAAGTGTCATCGTTAATATCATCACAGCCATAAAATTCCTTCGCCGCAATGAACGCGGGCCGCGCGTAAGAACCGTAGCGGATGTTTTCTAGATGCGGCTTGAATAGATTCCACCGGTCTGCGAGCGGAATATCCGCGTCGGAAAGTTTATTGTAATCATCCGGCTGCAGACCTGCCGTTACTAAATCGGTGCGCGTGTAATGAGCGAACAATGTCAGCGCATCGACGTTCGCACTCGTGCGAGCGGATTCGGGCGGCAGATGTTCATGCGCGTCTATAATTTCCATCTGCTCCATTGCTTCCATTAAACGCTGTTCTGTAGGTGTATAATTCATTATTACCTCCGATTTTTAAATTAGCAAAATAATATCACTTCGGATATTTTCTGTCAAGTTGAAAAAAATGAAAAATTCTATTGACAATGTGAAAATTTTTGGGTATAATTATTTATCGTTTAAATCTTTTTTTAGATTGATAAAAATGGTGAGATGTCCGAGCGGATTATGGAGATGGTCTTGAAAACCATTGTGGTGCAAGCCACCGGGGGTTCGAATCCCTCTCTCACCGCCAGTTGTTATTTATTAGTACATCACAAATCGTATTCACAAATTCCAACCATCCACCGTCGGTAAGGAAAACGACGGTAACCGCTTATTCGGAGAGATGCTAGAGTCTGGCTGAATAGGACGGCCTGCTAAGCCGTTGTGGGCGCAAGTTCACCGTGGGTTCGAATCCCACTCTCTCCGCCTTTTATGAGCGCCCGTAGCTCAGTGGATAGAGCACCTGACTACGGATCAGGTTGCCGGGGGTTCAAATCCTCTCGGGCGCTCCAATTTTTTCTCAAGATTCTTCCACTCTTCCTTTCCTGCTAACATTTGCAAAAGATACAATAAACAGAGGAAATAATGAGCATCCTAACACAATTAAAATGCCCCGTTTTTAAAGCGGAAGGAATTCCGAATATAGATAAAAATAGCTATATCCTGAAAGTAAATGGAATGGTAAAAGCGGAAAAAGAATTTTCGCTTAACGACATAAAATCGTTTCCATTTAGTCGAATTAGTTCCCGACTCACATCAGTCAGTGGCTGGTCTGTCCGCGCAGATTGGGACGGGGTAGCGTGGAATAATTTCATCAAGGAAATACAGTTAAAAGAGGGCGCAAATCACGCTACGTTTTACAGCCCTGGCGGATATACAACTACCGTATCACTCAAAGACTTGAGCAATCCGAGAGTCATGTTAGTGTATGGTGTGGCTGGGGAAGCGTTAGAAACAGAATACGGCGGTCCGCTTCGCACTGTTATCCCAAATCTGTGGGGATATAAAAGCTGCAAATGGCTGGTGAGAATAGAATTCTGCAATGAAATGCTAGGTGGCTACTGGGAAGATAGAGGATACACAAGAAGCGGTATTATCGAACCAGGCACTATTTTGGATATTAACACCCGCACCAAACGTCAGATAAAAGGCGATGAAATAACTGAATTTTAATACCGGACAATTTTTGAACACGAATTTCAGAAATAGAAAAATGACAAAAATTTCGGCTTGGATTAATATTGAACGGAAGGGTTTAGACCTTCGTACCTCACCAAACTTTCTGCAAGGATTTGCCGGAATCTAGGATAACAAAGGAGGATGGAAATGAGATTTCAACTGTTAGTCGCTCTGCTCTTGGTCATCTTCGTAGCATTCTCAGGCGCGACCGCAATTGCAGACCTGGCTGCATACTGGAGTCTGGATGAGACCTCCGGGCTGACCGCGAAAGACAGTGTCGGAGATTACGATGGCACCCTAAAAGGCGACCCAACCTGGGAGGTGAATGGCAAGAGGAATGGCGCACTGGCTTTTGATGGCAGCGGTGATTATGTTCAGACTACCCTGATGGATGTGCTTCAGACTGCGGAAAATTTCGCCGTGGCCGCATGGTTCAAGACGAACATAACCGCCCAAGGAGAGCCGCAGATCATCTGGGTAGGAGGTGCTCCTGGAAATGGTTGGGGAACTGAACAGGAATTGCATCTGAGTATTAATCATCCCCAACACCATAATAAGTTGACGTTCTACTTCGGTTCCGCCCAGGATATAAGTGGACAGTGTCTCAACATGGTTAGCGAGGATGATTTCGAGGATACTTCAAAATGGCACCATTTTACCGCGGTGGTAGAGAACGCCAACGGCCCCAAGGTTGAGGGGAAATTCTATCTGGATGGGCAACCGATGAAGCACCTCGAGAAAGGCTTAGACCTGACCACCACGAATACCACCGATAATCCACCTGATCGAAACTTATGGAATACCGCCTTGCGCATCGGCGCTCCCGCAGGGGATAAGAGGTACTTCGACGGGCTTATTGATGAAGTCGCCGTCTGGGACCATGCCCTAACGCAGAACGAGATTAGTTTAGTGGTGGAGAGCGGTGTTCTTGCTGTAAAACCCTCTGGCAAACTCACGACCACCTGGGGAAACATGAAGTCCATGGACTAATAACTTATGTAGTTGATGGCTGTCTCCCACAGACCAATTAGTTTTAGTGTGACAATGCACTATTTCTCTGTTACTTTTGTATTGATGGGTAGAATCTAGTTCAAGAGCGATCTAACAGATCGCTCTACATGTCAGATGAAAAGTAATAGTGTACTATGGTTTCGGCTCGGCATGAACGATAAGTTCGGGTTCCGCCAGACCGTAGGCATTGTTTTGAAGCTGAGTCTCACCAACAGACCGAACCGGCGTATCTTCAGAATTGTGATAGAACCAGTTATTATAGATATCTGCTCCCTCCTCGGGCACACCGCGAATAACAATCGCTGTCTTGACACTTCTGAACGTATTGTGATGAATTTTGAGCCAGGTGCCTGCGATATTGGTATCGTCCTTTCGGTCGCGGCCGCCGTGCATATCAAAGCAATGGCTCAACGAATCCTTAATTTCCACATTGTGTCTTGCTTCGTAGCCGCTACCCGGCCTACCCGTTCCCGCAATCGAGTGGCGGTTGTAGTTGAACAGGTTGCGCTCAATCAACGAAAACGCCTTGTCGTGGCTTACGCCGTAACCCAACCCGTTGTACTGATTGTGGTGGATGAAGTTGTGATGGATGTGATGCTTGTCGCCGGCTCTTAAACAGATAGCGGCATGACTCCATCCTCCAAGCTCGCAATTATCTACTTCCAAGCCCAGGTGTTCTGTTACGATACCATCGGAAGTCGGAAACTTATAGTAATATTCGTGCCCCCGTCCTTCGGCAAAAGAGCGACGATGGTGTTCCAAACAGGGTTTCGGATTCGGGCCGCCGATGCGCAACCCAGTGATGCGGACATTGGGACCGGCAACGCGAATCAATGGTCTGGTCTCAAAGGTGTCGCTGAATATCATTGCGCCTCTGGAGTTGCCCTGCCCGCGATTGCTGGCAAGGATGACACCTTCGGGAATCTCAATGACAAGTTTTTCGATATAAACTCGCACGGTGCAATCAATCTCAGCGTTGCCATCTACATAGACCACATCGCCGGATTTGGCATTTTCCAACGCATCCAATAATTCATCCAAAGTGGTAATACCGTCGGTAGCTTGCGTAAATACATCTGTATAGCCCTTGCTTCCACCGATGGGACCACGCTCATCGGGCTTGGCGCCACAGAGTTCGCCATCAATTTCTACCCAGGTCTGCCCGAGTGTTGGCTGTCTGGCATTGAACATTTTTAGGTTCTCCTTATTTTATCGTTATTATCTGGCCATCTGTTAAATCGTGGATAAGCATGGCAAATGTGAAACCGTAGCGATTCACTGTCTGATAATCAACCGCCTTGCCGTCCACAGTTATATGTAATCCTGAATCCTCCGCCGCGTGTGACTGCACGCGGTGGGGAAGTAAGAATAACAGTGTCCCATCTTTGAGACAGTCAGGTGTGCTGATTTTATAGGAAATTATATTTTCTTCCGACTGAATCGGGACGAGGGATACTTTACGTCGCGCTCGTTCCCATCCGCTGATACTCTCTGCCGTCCACCAGGACATTCCTTTTTCACCAACATAACTCACGATTTCGCGCAGCCCCTTTTCTATTTCAGACCGTCCAATATTGCCCGGATGCACAAGGTAATGAACAACGCCGTAATGTTTGTAAACTTTATCTGCGAATAGTTTTGCAAGGTGAGCAGTACATCGGGCATTGATATCTTGGGTCATCAGGTTAATTTCCATCACATCAATTAATCGTGGATTGTTCGGGTCATCATTGAGGGGAAACCACGGATGGCATCCTCCAAAGGGAAAACCGTTATTAACCGGGTCATTTGCTCCTTTGGACTCTTCCACTTGAACACCCTTGGCTTCACACCATTTGAAAAATTCTAAGATTCCTTCCCATCGAAGGAGGTGGCTCTTATTGGTCACAATTTTCGATATCTGCGCTTCGTTCATAAGCCAGTCGCACTGATAGTCGAAGTTGCTTTGACTCCATGCCGTAGAGCCGGTTAAACCTGATGCGTCATAGTGCAACGCAATCTCGTAACCGCCTTCTTTCAGAGCTTTATAGAACTCTGCAGTATACCCTCCAGGATAAAGGGTACACCAGGTGCTTTTGACCTTCAACTCTTCCAATACACGATACAACGACCATCCCAAATCTTGATTATTACCGTCTGTATCGTGGGAAAGATGCGCCACAGCCTGGAGATTTCCAGGCCAGTACCAGAGCAGAGGTAGTGGTATACTCTGTTTCTGACAAGAATGGAGAATTGCTCGGATAATGATACCTCTAAGTTCATCTCCAATAGGCTCAAGAAAAACGCGCGTTTGTGTTTTACCGGGTACTCCACCTTCAAAAGTGCGAGTGTGTTCCTCTTCACCAGGCACCACAACTCGGTCGCGTTGGACATCCAGCACAATTCCTGCTGCTGAATCATAGCGCACTGTGCGCGTTTGACGAGGCACATAATATCCATGTTGAATGTGAACGATAGAATAAAGTAGGTCTGGACCAATATAGAGTGTATAACCACTGCCGACTGTATTTTCGACAATGGCATCAGCAATGCTGAAATCTTGAGCTTCCACACGAGCAAGAGTATGTCCCTCCGTTGTAGTCGCCCGGGTTCCACGAAAAACATGCAGAGGACTGGCAATCTCCCCGGTGATAGGGTGAGCAGCGTCTATCACATTTAGATAACCTTCCTGGAAGCGATTGCCAGTGGGCCCCTCAGAATTGCATCCCAAAAGATTATCCAGCCCAGAAGTACCACCCATAGCTACTAGCACCCCACCGTTTCGGACAAAATGTTCGATAGCTTCTCGTTCTTCATTTTCCAATGCAACATCCCAGGGTAATATCATAAGGCGGTAATTATTCAAGCAAGATAACAAATGCTCGCGCTCTACTACTTCAAAAGGGATTCCAGCATGGCTCAATATTTCTTTGATATACACACTAGTGCATCCATGTTCCGTTTCAGGCTTTACTGAAAAACCGTCCAAATCTAAAAGGACACCAATCCATTGTCGCATCATATTTCCCTTCTCTGGCATCTGATTTTCACTTCATATCTTCAGCCATCCCCACAGACCTATCAATATTAATTTGACAGAATCACTAGTTGCGGCCCACTCCATTATTCCCATAGATTAGCAAATGTGTTCGTTTTTTTCAAGCTCTTTTTGATTTTATCACAGAAACATGGAACCTAAAAACGCGATAGCATAACTTGACTTTAGTAGATTTCGTTCCTCGCGCTGTAGTCTAGGGCTTTATGCCCGTCCACTTTTCATGCTCTCCTTTTACTCTTAAAGACGAACCGGTTTCTCGCCTTCGTTACCTGACAACCACCATCTTCTTAGTGGCAACAAAATGCCCCGTCCTCAACTGATAGAAATAGACTCCGCTTGATGCTGCTTCACCTGCTTCATTCCTACCGTCCCAATACGCTGCTTTTTCCTTTGTGACGTAGTATCCTGCTTCCTTATTTCCAAGATACATCTCCCTTACCAATCTCCCTTTAAAATCGTATATCCTTATTTCAACCTCTGCTTCCTTTGCGAGGTGAAATGGAATATATGTCTCCGGATTGAATGGATTGGGATAATTCTGTAACAGAGCAAATGTCGAAGGGATAACTGTCACCGACCCGTTGATTTTGGTGATAGTCAAACTGTTGGATAAATTCAAATTTTCTATAATCAATGGGCTTGTCTTACCCTCGGTGTTTGGTAGAACTTCAAATTCTACCATTAAGATATTACCCTGACCTCGCGTTGGTTCGGTAGTAGCAAAGGCAAAGCGGATCTCGCCATCAAGTTCTATATTGGTTTTCCAGTATGAACCGTTAAGAATCATATCAGGAAAAGCTTTTATCGCTTTCAAAACTTTTCGGTCATACTTCAGACTAATCCCTCCAGCCAATAATCCAGTAGAATCATCAATGACGATGGGAACATGAATCCTATCACCTGCTTTGACAGATAGTTCAGGGATACTAACGATGTATGAACGTGGGCTAATGGCAGACGGCGAAACCATTGAATCAGCAGGAAATTCATCCATCAAACCTACGACATATCGTAAAATCAAAGCCGCGTCGTAGGCTGATATAGTGTTGTCACCGCTTACATCGCCTATTTTTTTAGGAGGCCAAGTTCCTACAAGCGGTATAATATCGGCATCTCCCATGAGCATTCCATGATTGCCATAAGATGAGGAATCACTAGCCGTGCTGTCGTCGAAGTTCCAGTAGCCAACTAAGCCGAGTTCATCACCTCGAAGTGTCGTGTTCATTGTCGCTCGAATTTCTTCCTGGGTTCGAGCAATGTTCCAGATCCGGACTTCGTCGATGAGACCATTCCAGAAATACTTGAGAGGGAAGTCAAAAGCTCCCAGTATTATGGGGTCACTGTTTATCAAAACGTCCTCATCACCTGTACCCTCTATCCAATTTCCCGGAAGTTGACTTCCATTTAAGAGTATTTTCGTCGAAGTTCTATCTCCAAACGTATGTACTACTGCTATATGGTTGAATTCATTATTCAAGATAGCATTAGTAGCAATGTATATGCGATCTATTATGGTTGAGGGTTCATAGCCAAAATAAATTTCATGACTATCTCTATAAATCGTTATAGAGTAATTCCCTCTACCGCTTCCTTTTTCCGGAGATGGATTACTAATCAATGTCATATGGTCTATAGGAATAACTTTAACCCAGGCTTCTATTGTCAGACTCCCAGTCAATTTCAAACTATCATTATGTGGTATTTCCACATAATCTCCATCTCCATATAGTCTCAGCGCATGTGGCTCACCTTCAGTGGATACTGGCGCGCTAAATTCTGACGTGTTGTTGTCCGTATGAGTTGTGTTAGCAACAAGTGGGTCGCCAACGAAAAGCCCTTTGTCTGTAACATCAATCAAGCCAGAGAAGTTGCCATCTCCATCAGCATCAAGACTTCCAAGATATGTTTCCCCTTCTCCACTGTCAAAGGAGTCTGCTTTGAAAATCTCCACCGTAGCATTGGCGTCTGCGCCATTTCCTGACAAGATAAGGGTATCATCAACCAAATTATTTGAAGTGATGGTGGGTGCAGGTATCTCATCATTCCCACCATCCGCAAGGTAGATTCCCATACCTCCGTTTTCGTATATCGAGTTTTTAGATATTTTGTTGTAATGTGTATTGGGACCATTCACTTCAACGCCATCGTGGTTATTAAAGGCAATTGTATTTTCACCTACAGTATTTGACTGGGCTTCTTCACCAATCCAAACACCAACGTGGGAATTTCTTAGTTCATCACCATTTACATCTATCCCGATGTAGTTTCCAGAGATTACGTTGTTGTCTGTTCCTGGATTAGCAATGAGCACGCCGTGGCCGTCGTTTCCAGAGATGATGTTTCTTTCACCAGCAGTTGTACCACCTATGATGTTTGACTGTGATCCTTGATAGATGCGAACGCTAGAACCTGAATTTCCCAGAGCAGCAGTTCCGCTAACATCTGTCCCGATGTAGTTTCCAGAAACTACGTTGTTGTCTGTTCCTGAGTCGTGGATAGCCACGCCGCTCCCGACGTTTCCAGAGATGATGTTTCTTTCACCAGCAGTTGTGCCACCTATGGTGTTTGACTGAGCTGCGCCCCTGATAATGACACTATCATCTGAATTTCCCAGAGCAGCAGTCCCGCTAACATCTGTCCCAATATAGTTTCCAGAGACTATATTGTTGGTACCTGACTCATAAATAACCACGCCATCCCGGTTTCCAGAGATGACATTGCGATATCCTTCACCTGTCCCACCAACGGTGTTGAATTGAGCACCTCCGCGAATGGAAACACCGTCCCCTCCAAAATTTGCGATAAACAACCCTCGGATGTGGCAGTTGTCAGCACCGCTGATTACCAAGCCGTTCACGTCTCCAGCACCAGTGCCATCCAGAGTTATCCCAGGCTGACCTGAAGGCCATGTGCCAATCCACTGTGAGCTGGCATCTATCAGCGTTTCATCGTCAGTTATCTCAGGTAAAGCAGATTGGGGAGATATCGTCCCAGAAACGCTGAAGTTAATCGTATCTGGTCCAGACGTTTCGTTAGCCAGCCTGATGCACTTTCTCAGCGTATTTGTGCCATTGCCTTCGGTATATGGATTGCCATCGTCCACATCCCCCAAGTTGTCAACGATAAAGGTTACGGCATACGCCCAACCTGTTATGAGAAGGAGGGATATACCTATGATACATGGTAGTAGTGTTCTAAATCTTTTCATTTTATTGACCTCCTTAAATTTCTTGAATTGTTCTGGTTTAGGTAATCATGCTCCTTGAAAAGGCTTTTTTCCTTTCAAGGAGCTGTTAGTATATTTATAGCATTTCTTCCGGCTCGCTCCCTTGACCTCTTAACTGCTCTTCCACCCAGCGAACAACTTCTTCCGCCATAGCAAGTGCCTCATCATATTCCTCGTGTTTAATCGGTGGCGCTATGCCAGGATATCGGGTGAGAACCGCTGATTGCTTCGCTACGCTCGCAACGTAAGTCTCCCAGCCTGTCTTACAGGTTCAGGAATTTGCTGACCTGCTCCTTCGAGCAATGTCAGCAACTCAGCAATATCATGAACATAAGGAAATTCCACACCGTGCCTGATTAAGAGCGCTTTGATAGCTTTTTCCGCAGCCTGCTGAATGTTGAAACACAAGTCCTCCAGGTAAATACCCTGTCCTTCTGCTTTTGCCAGAACCAGGTTACTGCGTGCCCTGCTCAACCATTCTCTTGGGTCTTCTGGTGGATAGCGTTCAGGCATGATAGACCTCCTTTCCTTCTCGCAAGGCAGGGGCAATGATGAGACAATGCGTGTTGCGATATCGCTCGACCTGTTCAGGAGTGGCCAGAATCACATCCACAGCCTGCCCTACCCCATGTAGATTCACGTAAATATCCCCGACGAGACGGCTCTGGTCAAATTCGCCGCTCTTGACTACCAGCAAATCCACATCGCTATTGGGCCCCATCTCCTCTCGGGCAGCAGAGCCAAAGAGGATAATCTTCTCCGGGTGAGCTATCTCCACAATCCGGTGGATAATCTCTCCAAGAATTTCCTCACTCAACATCTTTTTGTCAGTCATCATATCCACCTTCTAATGTAAAAAGAAATGCCTCAACCACGTCTTAGAGCGATACGAGTGTATTCGACGCTTTTGTTACCGAAATTGATCAGAATGCCCAGTTTCAATCCTGTCGCTTTCAGGTACGATAGGACTTTCTGTTTGAACACATCGGTAATACCTCCATAAAGTTTTCTATAATTTTACCATATTTTTCCAACTGGAGGTAATACTAGTTTACAGTTGTGATGAGTTCCACACATTTATCACCAATTCCACGAAAAAGATTAAATTGGTGTAATTTGTTTAATTCGTGCCATTTGTGATGCCCTAATCTTTGGTTATCCCGAATTCACGTTAATTATTGTATACCAATGTAAAAAAAGATGCAAGCAAAAAACTTTAGAGTTGACAAGTTTTACCTTGTAGGTTATACTTGTTCCTAAAAGTTATCGAGAAATCAGAATTTAGGAGGAAAGATTATGTGTGTTTCTCAAAAGGAAATAGATGATATTGATAGAGAATTGGTTCGCATCGCAAAAGAAGGAACCGTCAAAGAGTTTGTTGAGGCGATGCTTGCTCACCCCATTGATGGTCGGTTGATGCGCGCTTTCGCTTTGGAGGAAGATGCTCCTGAATACGATGAGATAACCCGTCGTATTCGGGAAAAATTCGGCACTCGTAAGGAGGAACCCGCCCATGTCGGAAGTCAATCTTAGTTTGTTTCTGAGCCATTTAAAATCACCTCACCAGATCAAGAAATGCCATCGTCACAAGTTCAAATGCCATAGTAACTTCTATTGACTTGCTTCTTATGTAAAAGATGTCTATGTTTTCTATTTTCCCTGGTTGAGCAAGTTTACCACACACTAAACTTTTGTCAACCGACAAATCATGCCCAGTTCTCAAAAATCCCCAGTTTTACATGCATACGTAACTTGACAAAGTAACCTATCAAAAGTTTTGATAAGCGTTAGGAATGCAATAATCAGCACCTCGTTTCCCTCGTACCTCGGGAGGGGCCCTGGCATAAACTCCGCGTATTATTGCAAAAATACACTTTGTTGATTTTTCTGGACGTCATCATGCAATTATGATATTCTTAAATAATCAAAAGAAAAAAGGAGATTTACATGAGCAAATTAGCAATTAATGGTGGCGATAAGGCAATCACTTTGTCCCAAGGTGAAGCCTCGCGTTGGCCTATCATTGATGATGAAGTCGTAGAAGCCGTTGTCAACCAGGTTAAGAGCGGGCAACTCTCTACCTCTGAAACAACTTATAAATTCGAGGAGGAGTTTGCCGCCTATCACGGTGTCAAGTATGCTCTTGCGCACAACAACGGCACTGCCGCAATTCATGGAGGGTTCTTTGGGATTGGCGTCGGCCCAGGCGATGAAGTGATTACGCAGACGGCTACATTTTGGGGGACGTATATGCCCATCCTCTCGTGTCAAGCGATTCCTGTGTTTTGCGATATTGACCCATTCACGGGTTGTGCTGACCCCAAGGATATTGAACGCCACATCTCTCCGTATACGAAAGCGGTGATTGTCGTCCACATGAGTGGAATGCCAGCAGAGATGGATGCCATCATGGACATAGCGAAGCGTCACAATATCATTGTGGTTGAGGATTGCTCGCATGCCCATGGCGCCACATACAAAGGCAAAAAAATCGGTACGATTGGTGATATTGGATGCTTTAGTATGCAAACGGGCAAGCTCCTGCCTAGTGGCGAGGGCGGTATTATGATTACCAACAACCTGGAGTATTATGAGCGGGCTGCATGTTTGGGACATTATGAACGTATCTCCAAGTTGTCGGAGGAGAAATACCACAAGTATGCAAGCACCTGCTTTGGGTATAAATATCGTATCAACCCAATGGCATCTGCTATTGCCCGCGTGCAATTGCGGCATTTAGATGAGAGGAACAAGCAAAAAAACGATAGCGTGATGTATATCATGGACGGCATCGCCGAATGCACGGGAATTCATCCGGTTAAACCACCAGATTATATATTCCGGGGTTACTATGGTCGCCCCTACGTCCGCTATGCCGCTGAAGAATTAGGTGGATTACCCAAATCGAAATTCATCGAAGCTTTGAAAGCGGAAGGCGCAAATGTTGGAAGCGGCGCGCCGGGTGGACGAGACCATTTACAAGCGATATTCCAGGAACGAAACCATCCCGCGTTTACCCACTCTGAAGTTAAACGGGAGGTCAAGTACGAGAAAGGCGACTTGCCAAATGCCGAAAATCCCCGACAGGATTTGATTACTCTTCCTGTATTTCACAGCGCTAGCAAGGAATTGTTAGACCAGTATGTTGAAGCCTTTAAGAAAGTTACGGAGAACGCGGGGGAATTGATTGGTGAATAGGTTTGTCCTGATATTACAACGAGGCTTTGTTGAGAATTGGTAAGTTTCAGATGGCAAACCGGACGCGATGGTGCAGATATGACAACGAATTTGGGGATTAACCGAATATGACCGAACTCATATATCCTGAATTCAATGCTTCAGATATGATGTCGATTTTCCAAAATCGACATCTTTGAGCCGCGATTAAAGTCGAAATATGAATTTCGACCTACAAATGTAAAAATTGTGAATTACTGGAACTTAGTTGCATGATGCAAGGAACTCTCTTTTTTTTCAAATCCTATTCGATAAATCCTTGAATTCGTTGTCATATTTTCAAATCCCTAAACTTTAAACCAAGAGGTGATTCCATTGAAACTATCTTCTCAAGAACGCATGTTAGAAGCTATCGAGCATCGTGAAGCAGACTACGTTCCCTGTTGTTTCATGATTTTTGGCGCGCTCAGGGATAAGTGTAAGGATAGATATGAGTTTGTACAAAAGCAGTTGGCATTGGGATTGGATGCAACGGTTGACCTCCCGATGCTGCCCTTGCGTGTTACTTCAGACCATTCGGACGTTCGTGGTTTGCCCGTATCCTTTCATCCGCGGATAGAAATTAAAGAATGGAGGGAAGAGCGAGAAGGGGAGCGATATCCCATTTTGTACAAAGAATACCACACGCCCGCTGGAATATTAAGTGCGGCGGTCAACCAAACAGATGATTGGCCGTATGGCGACCACGTACCTTTTCTCGACGATTACTTGGTTCCTCGTTCACGGAAATACCTCGTTGAGAATTCAAAAGACCTGGAGGCGCTCCGCTATCTTTTGCCGCCGCCGACAGCAGAAGATATTCAATCTTTTCGTACACAATCGAAAGAGGCAAAAAAGTTTGCCGCCAAACATGGATTGCTCGTCACCGGAGGATGGGGTGTGGGAATAGAAGCTGCCGGTTGGCTGTGTGGATTGCAAAACACCATTCTTTCAGCTATAGATGAGCCGGCGTTCGTGGAAGAATTAGCCGAATTGCTTTACGATTGGAATCGGCAGCGAATGGAAATTTTTCTGGATGAAGGAGTTGACCTGTTCATCCGGCGCGGTTGGTACGAAGGCACCGACTTTTGGTCGCCCCGTCTCTATCGGCAGTTCATCTTGCCTTCCCTTTCCAAAGAGATTCAACTAGCTCACCAGGCGGGCGCAAAATTCGGCTACATCATGACAAGTGGTTCCATGGCGCTGCTGGATATGTTTGCAGATGTGGGACTTGATGTCCTTATTGGCGTTGACCCCGTTCAAGGTCAGGATACCGACCTTGCGGTGATGAAGCAGAAATTAAACGGGAAAGTCTGCTTGTGGGGCGGTGTAAATGGATTCGTGACTGTGGAGATGGGAAGCAAGGCAGAGGTCAGAGAAGCCGCTCATACCGCTATCAAAACGCTTGCGCCTGGCGGTGGGTTCATTCTTTCCCCGGTGGATAATAT
>SDBU01003310.1_pt1 | contig 20582 bp, 16 predicted proteins | sample 2277071 | NCBI WGS metagenome assembly SDBU01 (sample SAMN10397929, study PRJNA504765) | marine sediment metagenome | isolation source: marine sediment core GS08_GC12, 126 cmbsf | place: Arctic Ocean: Gakkel Ridge, Loki's castle | collected 2008
GATTTGAAACAAATCCACTTAGAATTTTGGATTCTAAAGAAGAAAAAGATCAAAAGCTTTTAAAAACGGCCCCTAGTATTTTAGATTTTTTATCAAAAGATTCAAAAAAACATTTTGAAAATCTTTTAAATCTTTTAGACAAATTAAATATTTCATATGAAGTAAATGATAGATTAGTGAGAGGACTTGATTATTATAATGATACTGTATTTGAAGTAATATCAGAAAAGTTAGGTGCACAAAATTCTTTAGGAGGCGGTGGTAGATACAACACTCTTTTAAAAAGTTTAGGTGGCAAAGATCTACCTGGCATTGGTTTTGCATGTGGACTAGAGAGAATTTTGCAAGCAATGATTGATCAAGATCTTTATTTCCCTGAAAAAAAGGGTCCATTTTTATTTATTATCCCTCTAACAGAAACTGCGAAAGAATTTGCAATTATTTTAACAAAAGAGCTAAGAGAACATAAAATTGAAGTAGAAATAGATTTAAATGCTAAAAAAATCCAAAAATCTTTGCAACTTGCAAATAAACTAAAAGCTCAAAACGCTTTAATTTTGGCTGGAGATGAGATGTTAAATAAGGAAGCTCAATTTAAAAATTTAAATACAAGAGATCAAGAAAAAGTAAGTTTTGAAAACTTAAAATCTTTTTTAAAAGATAAATATTACAAATTGAAGGAAAAAAATGTTTAGAGATCACAATTGCTCAGAGCTTACTAAATTAGATGTTGGTAAAAAAATAACGCTCTCAGGCTGGGTAAATAAAAGAAGAGATCATGGATCTATGATATTTATTGATATTAGAGATCGCTATGGGATAACGCAACTGATTTTTGATCCTGAGATTTCATCTATAACACATGAGATGGCAAAAAAACTTAGAAATGAATGGGTATTTTCGATTAAAGGTGAAGTTGCTCTAAGAGATGCTCCAAATCCAAATTTAAAAACAGGTGACATTGAAATTTTAGTTGAAAATCTAAAAATATTATCTGCATCGAAACCGTCTCCTTTTCCAATTTTTGAAGATAAAACTGAGACAAATGAAGAGCTTAGATTAAAATATAGATATTTAGATATTCGAAGAAAACCTATTTTGGATAAGTTGAAAATGAGACATCTGGTAATGCTAGAGACTCGAAATTTTTATTCTGAAAATGGTTTTTTAGAAATTAATACTCCAATTTTATGTAAATCAACTCCGGAGGGAGCTAGAGACTATTTGGTACCATCTAGAGTATACAAAGGCAATTTTTATGCACTTCCTCAATCTCCTCAAATCTTTAAACAGCTTTTAATGATTGGAGGCATTGATAAATATTTTCAAATAGCTCCATGTTTTAGAGATGAAGATTTAAGAGCAGACAGACAACCTGAATTTACACAAATAGATGTTGAGATGAGTTTTGATGGAAAAGATAAATTATTTGAATTAGTTGAAACCCATCTAAAAAGAGTTTTTAAAAAGTGTAAAAATATTGATATCACCATTCCTTTTGAAAAGATGTCACACGCTGAGTGTTTAGAAAAGTATGGATCGGACAAACCCGATCTTCGCTTTGATATGGAGCTTATCCGTTTAGATGAAATCGCAAAAAAAACTTCATTTTCCATATTTTTAGATACTCTAAATGCTGATGGATGTGTAAAAGCTATAAAAGTTGAAAAGGGAGCAGATTTATCTCGAAAAAAACTAGATGAATACTCTTCATTTGTAAAACCTTTTGGACTAAAAAGTCTATTTTTCATAAAAAAAACAAACGGCAGCTTAACATCTAGCATTACTAAATTTTTTGCAGATGATCTTTTAAAAGAGATCGATGAAAAGATGCAAATAGCTAACGATGATATTCTTTTTATAGCATCGGACGCTGAGACAAAAGTAAATCAAGCTTTAGATCATTTGAGAAGAAAAATTGCACATGATCGAAATTTAATAAAACCAAATGTCTATAAATTTTTATGGGTAGAAGATTTTCCTTTATTTGAATTTGATGTTGAGGAAAATAGATTAAAATCTATGCACCACCCATTTACATCACCTTCTACAAAAGATATACATCTTTTAGAAAAAGAGCCCCTAAAAGTTAGAGCTGATGCTTATGATTTAGTCTTAAATGGCTACGAAATAGCTGGCGGCTCTCAACGTATATATGATAGTGAGATTCAATCAAAAATTTTTAAACTTTTAAATCTATCAGAAGAAGATATAAAACAAAAATTCGGATTTTTTATAGATGCTCTAGAGTATGGCACTCCTCCTCATGGGGGTATTGCCTATGGTTTTGATAGGTTAATAATGATTTTAACAAATACTGATAATATCAGAGATGTAATAGCTTTTCCAAAAACTTTAAAAAGCTTAGATTTAATGAGCAGCTCACCTTGCCTGGTAAATCAAGATCAGCTAAAAGAGCTTGAGATCAAAACTCAAGAAATAGAAAAGATTACTTGGGAATAACATGTTAAAAAAACTAGTTTTTTCTCTTTTTATATTTGCAACTTTTTTTAATCCTATTTTTGCAAAAAAAGATGAGATAGATGTTAAAAAATTATCTGAAGCAATTGGGCATATTATTGGAAAAAATTTAGATGAATTTGGCATTAATTTAGATATCAAACAGATGATAAAAGGCATAAAAAAGGGCTCTTTAAAAAGAGCGTCTGAAATGTCAGAAGATGACTGTTTTGAAGCGATAGCTACTCTTCAACAAAAGACAAATGAAAAAAAAGCTATAAAAAATTTACAAATCGCTGAAAATTTTTTATTAGAAAATCAAAAAGACACAAATATTATTGAGCTAGAAAAAGACAAACTACAATATAAACAAATCAAAACAGGAAAAAAAGGATATGTTGAGAGCTATCATACGCCTATTGTAAAAATTACAGGCAGATATTTAGATGGCAAAGTATTTACAAAATTTGAAGAGTCTATAAATTTAAATGAGACACTTTTAGCTTTAAAAAAATCAATAATAGGGATGCAGCTTCATGAAAAAAGACAAATTTTTGTACATCCAGATGTTGCTTTTGGCAAAAACTATCCTCATTTAAATTCCTTAATTATTTTTGATATAGAAGTACTAGATTTAGATGTAAAAACAAATCCATTAGAGAAAATAGCAAATCCAAAAAATCATCTGCATGAAAATCATACTTTTTAAACCTGAGATTCCACAAAACACAGGAAATATCATTAGAACATGTTTTTTAACAAACACAGATCTTTCAATTGTTACTCCTGCATCTTTTTCTTTATCTAATAAGAATTTAAAAAGAGCAGGCCTTGATTATTTTAAAGATGTGAATTTAGAAAAGATAGATGATTTAGAAAAGTATTTAATAGATAAAAAATCATTTTATTTTTTTTCATCTAAAGCTCAAAAAAAATATACAGATATTGAATACCCAAAAAATTCTATTTTAATTTTTGGCTCTGAAACATCCGGTCTACCTGATATATTTTTTGAAAAATATCCATCTAATTTTTTAACAATTCCAATGAAAGAAAATTCTAGATGTTTGAATTTATCAAATACTGTAGCAATAGCTTTATATGAAGCTTTAAGACAAAATAATTTTTCTTTTGAAGTGAAACTGTAAATTTTACAAGCTATTGCATATCAAATATTTACGTCAATTATTACATTTTTTAGAACGAATAAATGTTAAATGTTACATTTTTTAGAACGAATAAATGTGAATTTACGATAAAATACAAAATATGAAAAGAAAAATTTTAAAAAGCCTCCAGGCCTGGAAAAACTACCCCAAAAGGAAACCATTAATTTTAATGGGAGCCAGACAAGTAGGTAAAACATTCATATTAAAGGAATTTGGAAAACAAGAATATTCAAATACCGTTTACCTTAATTTTGAAGATAATCCTCGATTGTGCAAACTTTTTGATGCAAGTTTAGATCCTAAAATAATTTTGAAAGCTCTGAGCATAGAAATGAATACAAAAATCACACAGGGAAAATCTCTTATTATTTTTGATGAAATCCAAGAATGTCCAAATGCGCTTAATAGTCTCAAATATTTTTATGAAAATGCTCCTGAACAACACATTGTAGCTGCAGGGTCTCTTCTTGGAGTTAAGTTAGCTCATGTAAAAGGCTTTCCTGTTGGAAAAGTCCAATTTTTAACCTTATTTCCGTTATGTTTTTTAGAATTTCTCGAAGCCTTAAAAGAGGTTCAATTAAAAAATTTTATTGAGGAATTAAAAAACATAGAACCTATTCCTCTCAATCTACATGAAAAATTATTATCCTATTTTAAAGAGTATTTATTTATTGGAGGAATGCCAGAAGCTGTTGCTGAATATATTGATTCACAAGATGTCTCTAAAGTACGAGAAATTCAAAATAATATTTTGAAAGCTTATAGTTTAGATTTTGCTAAACATGCTCCAAAAGATCATATCATGAAAATTAATCAAGTGTGGAACTCTATACCTAATCAATTAGCAAAAGAAAATAAAAAATTCATTTATTCTGCAATTCGCACAGGAGGAAGAGCAAAAGAATTTGAAGTTGCTTTGCAATGGCTTATTGAAGCAGGATTAATCCATAAAACTTCTCTAATTAGCACTCCAAGAATCCCTCTATCAGCTTATGCAAACTTGAATGTTTTTAAAATTTATCTCGTTGATGTAGGATTGCTTGGAGCCATGGCTCATCTTTCTGCAAAAACTGTTCTTCATGAAAATGAACTTTATCAAGAGTTTCGAGGAGCAATAGTAGAAAATTGCATTGCTCAAGAACTTATTCATAGTCATTATCCCTTGTTTTATTGGACAAGTGAAGGCAAGGCAGAACTCGATTTTATTGTAGAGCAAGATGGATTCATCTATCCTCTAGAAGTAAAATCGGGAAATTCTTCAAAGAAAAAAAGCTTAAGAGTTTACAATGATATTTATCATCCAAAAATGCTCATTCGCTCCAGTCCTATGAATTTAAGAAAAGATGGAAACATTCTTAATTGTCCTCTTTATCTGATTGAAAAATTGCAGTCCATTATATCTATTGCCAAATGAGTTAAAAATTGAATAAGTTTGAAACTTACTAAGGGATTATCAGTTTTTTGGTATATTAGGGAAATAATTCGTTTAATAGAAGCATTCCTCCTACTAAAAAATAGGAGGAAAATTGATTTTTTACTAATTTATTTTATACCATAGCATCTATCGCCAGCATCTCCAAGACCTGGAACTATATATCCAACTTCATTCAAAATTGGATCCACATAAGCTGGATAGATTTTAATACTAGGATCGTGTTTTAAGATATTGTCTATACCTTCTTGAGCAGCTATTGCTGATACTAAAATTATATTTTTTGGATTTCTTTTTTCTATAATTTTTATAGCATCTAACATAGAACCTCCAGTAGCGAGCATAGTATCTGCTATAATAACAGTTTTGCCCTCTAAAGGTGGCAGTGCTACATAATCTACAGATGCTTTAAGAGTTTTTTCATTTCGTTGCATAGCAAAAAAACCGGCTTCAGATTCTGGAAATACTTTAAATACTCCATTAAAAAGCGGCAATCCTGCTCTTAATATTGTTACTAAAACAATGTTTTCATCAACTATGTTATGCTCAGCGTCAACTTGCATAACTGTTTGAATATTTTGTTTTTTCGTTTTTAAGTCTTTTGCAATATCTAATGCAATATATTCCCCTATTTTTTCTAAATATTCTCTGAATTCTTTTTTATCAGTATTTGGGTCTCTAATTTTGTATACTAAAGACTCTAATATTGGATTAGAAAATAGAGAAAAAATTGAAATTATTTGGATAAAAAAAAACAAAATAAATTTATTCATAAACAAACTCCCTTTAAAAATTAAGTCCTATCTCTGGGGCAGGTAGTTTAAAGAGTTGGTGAATTTATTTAAATTTATTTTTTTTAAATTTTTTTGATAGCTTTAAATAGAGTTCATCTTTTTTTAGAATGAGAAAAGATAACGGTAAAAACAAAAGAAGCTGCAGCAGCGGATGTTACTGGAAAATAATAAAGAGTTCTACCTTTGCTAATTATCATATCGCCAGGCAACTTTCCTATCCAAGTAAGAAAATAGGGAAGGTCGAACTTAAAGTGAAGAGAGATCCCACCAATTAGTACAAAAATAGCAAGCCAAAATATAAATCTACCCATTTAAGCTTTTTCTATAAATTCTTTTAAAGCTTTAGCATCTTTAAGGCCTACAATTCTATCAACTTCTTTACCATCTTTAAATAAGATTAAGGTTGGAATAGAAGTTACCTGATATTGAGTAGCTAATTTTACTTGTTTATCAATATCGACTTTACCAAAAGTAGCTTTATCTTTCATTTCATCAGAGACCTCTTCTAAAACGGGAGCTAGCATTCTGCAAGGTCCACACCACTGGGCAAAAAAATCGATAAGAGCGACTCCTTTTTCAATTTCTTTTGCAAAGTTAGAGTCATTTAATTCTTTAATATTTTTAGCCATTATATCCTCCGATTAGTGATTTGGTATTATTATGAAGAAAATTTTTGATTTTTTTCAAATAAATTTAAGGTTGAGCTCCTTTAAACCCATTATTTGCCCATTTCTCTAAATTTTTCAATTCATTTTCTATTTTATTGATAATCTGAGGGATTCTCTCATTTCTATTAATATTTTCAAACTGTTCATATCTAATGGGTTTGCCAAAAATGCAAGCTATTTTTCCAAAAAGCTTTGGAAACTTTTTACCTCTTGGCCAAACTTCATGTGCACCGTAGATATATACAGGGATAGTTGTACATTTAGAGAGGCTTATTAAAAAGCCAACGCCAGGTAGAAGTTTATTTATTGTTCCATCTGTTGATCTTGTACCTTCAGGAAAGATAACTATTTTTTTTCCAGTTTTTAAAATACTTTTCACCTCTTTAATCGTTTGAATATTAGCTTCTTTTCCAGAGATGGGATGGGTATTTAAAGCTTTAATAATATATTTAAAGATTGGAATTTTAAAAAGAGAATCTCTTGCTAAAAAATGCAGTTCTTCATCGATAGCTACAGTGATAGCAGATGGATCGAAAAAAGATACATGATTTGATGTGACGATAGCGGCACCTTTAATAATATTTTCTTTGCCATAAACTTTAAATCTGTAAAAAGTTTTCAATACAAAAGAAGAGACAGCCCGAACCAAGCGGTAAGCAAACTTTATTTTTTTTAATTTTTTAATTCTTTTTATAATTTTTTTAACGACCCCATCAATTGTTAAATTTGAAGTATCTATATGATAAGCTCCTTTTGCTTTTCTAAGTGGGGATACTTTTCTGGTGGAGTCTAATTCATCTCTTTTTTGAATATCTTTTAAAATTATATTTTTATCTAAAGTCGCAATATCTTGAGGATTTTTTGCAATAAAGTCTTTAAATCTTCTCTCTGCTCGAACTGATATTTTAGCTGTTAAATAAATTTTTATTGCAGCATTAGGAAAAACAACAGTCCCCATATCTCTACCTTCACAGATAATATCTCTATCTTCGGCAAATTTTCTTTGAATTGGAACTAGAGTTTTTCTCACATATTCTTTAGCGGAGACGATCGAAACTAGATCAGTAACGTAGCTCGATCTTATGATATCAGTTACATCTTCTGAGTTAACAAAATAATATTTTTCTAAATTTTTCTCTTTAATTTCATATTGAAAATGATTTGTGAGAAAATCTAACACTTTGTCTTTATCATCAATATCAATTTGATTTTCGATTAGAGCATATGTACAAGATCTATACATAGCACCTGTGTCAAAATAAGAAAAATGAAGTTTTTGAGCTAGTAGTTTAGCAACAGTTGATTTTCCTGTGCCAGCTGGGCCATCTATTGTAATTATCATAAACAACTATCCTATCAAAAACAGATATATTATAGGTATATTAAAGATTATTGAATCTAAAAAGTCTAAAACGCCCCCAAAAGATGGAATTTTTGAGCTATCCTTTACTTTAACATCTCTTTTTAATAAAGATTCTGAAAGATCCCCTATTTGAGCAAAAACACCTAAAAGAAGACCTAAAAATATTGCTTCGAACAAATTAAAATCGAACATATTATGTTTGGAAAAAATCAAAAAAGTCAAGCTACCTGCTAAGGCGAAGACAAGACCTGATATAGCTCCAAAAATAGTTTTTTTAGGGCTAATTTTTGAAGCTAATTTTTTTTTGCCAAAAAACTTCCCTCCAAAATAGGCTCCGATATCAGTAAGTTTAGTTACAAAGATTAGATAAAATACCCAAAATCTTCCATCTTGCATTTCAAAAACATCAATATATAGAATGGGAATAAACATACCGAGAGGAATAGCAATATACAAAAATGAAAAAGCAGTGGTGGATATTCGAAGAAAGGAGTTTTCGATCTTTTTAAAATTGGAGAGAAATAAAAATACCATAAAGATAAAGAAAACTAAAATGGGAAGAATTTTTAATTCTGGATATTGAGAATATATAAAGAAAGCAATGATCTCTAAAATTACAGCTCCGATCAAAAGATTTTTATCGATAACGATTTGTTTTTTTTGAGCGAACTGAATCATTTCTAAAGCAGCTAAGCTAGCAATAAAGCAAACAACTAAAGTTACAATAAATCTCATAAAGAGCAGATCTGCAAAAAATATAATAGCTACAAACAAAAGTACTAAAATGGATGATGCGAAAAATCTACTTTTTAAATCCTGAAATTTTTTCATGTCCCTTTCCTTTTTATTCTTTTTTGATAATCTAAAATAGCCACTATTAAATTTTCTTTTTTAAAATCAGGCCAATACATATTTTCTATATAAATCTCTGTATATGCCACTTGCCATAGTAAAAAATTACTAAGCCTAGCCTCAGATGCTGTTCTTATCAAAAGATCAGGATCTGCAAACCCATACGTATCGAGATAGAGCGAAATAACATCTTCAGAAATATTTTCTTTTCTAATTTTTAAATTTTCAACATCATCTATTAATTTTATTATCGCTCGTCTAAGCTCATCTCTTCCACCATAATTTATTGCTAAAATCAAATCCAGTTTTTTACAATTTTGAGTAGCTTTTTTTGTATCTTCAATGAGATCTATTATACTTTTTGGAAATTTTGTAATATCACCGATAGCGTGCAAACTCACCCCTAATTCGATCAAACTATTTTTTTGAGACCTGCACATATAATCAAACAGATTAAATAGAGTATCGAGCTCTTCTTTAGATCTATTCCAATTTTCTGTTGAAAAGGTGTAAACTGTTAAAACGTTTACTCCCAAATCTATACAAGACTTTATTGTATCTAAAAGGACTTCTGCTCCTTTTCGATATCCATACTCTATTGATACGTTATTTTCTTTTGCCCATCTTCTATTACCATCCATAATAATAGCGATATGGTTTGGAATATTTTCATAATCTAATAAATCTTTTTTATCTTCAGACTCAAAAAAAGCAAACAGTTGAACAAAAGGTATTAAAACAGAAAAAAAAGAAAAAATTTTCTTTTTTTTCATTTTAATTACCCCCTAATCTTCTTTTTCTTTTTTGAAACTCACTTATCGCTTCTATAAAATCTTTTTCTTTAAAATCTGGCCATAAAATCTTTGTGATATAGATTTCGCTATAAGAGAGCTGCCAGAGCAAAAAATTACTAATTCTATTTTCATTACTAGTTCTTATTAAAAGATCTGGATCGGGATAATTTTTTGTATCAAGATAGGAGCTTATTAAATTTTCAGAGATATCTTTTTTTAAGATTTTTTTATTTTCCACATCTTCTATCATTTTCAAAATAGCTCTTTTCATCTCATTTTTAGCTCCATAATTTATTGCCAAAACTAAATTGATATTTTGATTATTTTTAGTTTTGTCGATAACATCTAAAAATGCCTTTTGCAGATTTTTATCTAATTTTGATAAATCTCCAATTACATCTAATCTAACTTTTTCTTTTTGCATAAATTTTAGCTGTTTTTTGAGATATACATTGAAAAGTTTCATAATATTTTTAATCTCTTTTTCGGATCTAGACCAATTTTCTGTTGAAAAAGCAAATACTGTTAAAGTTTTTATTTTTAATTTATTAGCTACTTTTACGATATTGGTTAAAGTTTGCGCTCCTTTTGTATGGCCGACAATTGCTGGTAGACTATGTTTTTTTGCCCATCTTCTATTCCCATCCATAATAATAGCGACATGAGAGGGTGTTTTTTGAAGATCTACAACTGAAGATCTTAGGTTTTGTTTTGTTTTACTGCTTGGCATCGTTTATTTTTTATAAAATTATGATATTTTCATTTCATCCATCAAAAAATTTAAAAAAAAGCTTAAACTAATTTTAAAATTTGGATAAAAAGCATATAAAAAACTGTTTTTAGTTTCGAGCATCATTTTTTAAATTAATTTTTTAATCTGATTTCACTAGACATATCTTTAAATTTCAGCTATTATTTTGTTTTATTAATTTTTTTTTTAAAGGAAAAAAACAGGGCTAAAATTATGCAAAAAAGAAAAAACTGGCAGCTATGGTTAATTATCATCGTTATAGCTTTAACAATCTACAATATTTTACCGACAGTTTTTTACTATACAAAACCATTAAAAAGACCTATTGACAGAAAGCAATCTGAGACTATAGCTACTCACATAGTAGATAGGGTAAATGTCTTAGAAAAAGATACTGTATCATGGCTCAAGTCCTATCTAAAAATGCTTAAAATCAAATCTAGAACTATAAATATGCATAAAGATAACCCTGAGATGATAGATATAGATTTTTTTAATATTGAAGATGCAAAAAAGTTCAAAAAATATATATATCGAGCTGGAAATCTAATATCTTTTGCACCAGCGCAAATAACAGCACTAGATGATCAAACTATTGACACAAAAACAGTGACAATACAAAGACAAATTCCGATTAGATTTGAGAAAAATAAAACATTTGATTTTTTTGAATATGCCCCTAAGTATGATGATAAAAAAAATATCTCCTCATTTTATAAGGATATAATTTTTGATAGAGCATCTGAGGTAGCTACATCTGTAGCTGGCGTTAGTGAAAATGCTATTTTGTTAGAAAATATTATAAAAGAGCCTAACTCTTATCTTGCCAAAAGCAATACCTATATTTTAGTTCACAATATTTTAGATTTCACAAAAGTATTTGGAGAAAAGTCACCGATATCTTCTCGTTTTTTTGCATCATTTGCACAAAATTATTTTGATAATCCTAAAAATGCTATTCAATCTCTTGTAGATGCTATTGACAGGAATAGAGATGAGATAAAAATTGAAAGAGCAAAACTAAATCAAGAGGAAAAAACTGCACAATTTTTAACAGAAGACAAAAGACAAAAGCTCTATTTATTAGATAAAAAAGAGACAGCCTTGCTCAGTGCTGAAAACATTATTAAAAACAATATAAACAAGTTCACTAAAGCACAAAAACCTTTAACTTACAGCGATATATATGCAAGTTTAGATGCCTCATTAAAAAGGGGTTCATCAAATTTAATAAGAGTAGATTTAAAATCAAATAATCCTTTTATAAGTCAAATCATTGTAGATTTTTCAAATGACAAGATCTTTTTGACACTTCATAAGGACATTATAAGATTTGAAGAGACAATTAAAGCTCAAAAAAAGGATATATTTGATCAACTACTCATAAATGAAATAGCAAAACTCACAACTAAAACCGATGAAAAAGTAACATCTGAAAAGGGTGAATTTAGCATTAGCTTGCATAGTCTTGAAAACACATCTAGTTATTTAGTTTTAAATTTACTTCAAATAGCTAAAGTTGAAGCAAAACAAATTTTCAATTCTATAAAAAGCAATTTCAACCCAAAACATCCAGATTTAGCTCAAGATTCTTTTCCGATTTATGATTATGAAACATATAAAAAGCTACCAAAAGAGCAACAAAAATTTTGTTTAGTTGTTTTTGTTCCTGCGCTTAATAAGGATACAGCTCCTATTGGGATGCATTCAAATTCGATATATGTAGTTGCAAAGGGTTTGGACAAAATCTTACAAAAATACCAAGCATATCAAAACACTGAGGATGCAAAAAGCTTTTTCAAAGACTTTGAAAAGCTACAAACAATATTGCGTCAAAATGGTTATTTAGGCTTTTCAGCTTCGATGCTATCGAATGCTAAAGATTTTTCAGACTCCTTTATTTTTGAAAAAAATGATTACTATCAATCTATTTTAAAGGCTACTCGAGAAAAGTTTGCAGTTCATGGCTCTAAAAAATTTGCTACTTTAGAATTCTCAAATTTAGAGCAAAGAATTGTGACACTTAATAAAATCGAAACCTCGATCCAAGAAGATCTACTTAAATGGAAAGATGATTACAATGCAGCTCAAGTAAGTTTGGATCCATCAGTTAAATACGATTATCCACAACCTACAAAAAACCCACTTTTCTCAAATCTTTATTTAAGTTTCAAAAAATATTTTAGAGGAGATGACAGAAAAATACTTCATTGGGGCTTAGATTTATCTGGTGGAAAAACGGTTCAAATAGAGCTTAGAGATCAAAACAATCATGTAGTAAAAGATGAAGCTGCTTTAAAACAAGGATCAAATGAGCTATACAATCGCGTTAATAAAATGGGAGTTTCTGAAGTTAATATTAGAACTATTGATTCAAATATTGTTTTAGATTTTCCAGGAGCTCAAGATCTATCTGCAAAAGAGCTTGTAAAAGCATCTTCTATGTCTTTTCATGTAGTGAATGAAAAATTCAATAACAACAATCCGAATCTACAAGAACATGTGAACAAATTTCTGCAAGATATCTGGTATGAAGCTGTAGTTGTTAACAAAAAAGATGTTCAAAGTATAAATGCGATAGCATACAAACATTTATATGGAAAAACTCTAACATCAGATGCTATTGAACCTACTAGTGAATCTGCAAAAATATTATATGAAAACGGTCTTCGTTTAGCATCAAATGAGAGTGAAGTTACGTCTAATTTGAACGACAGCGTTTCAAAAATTGCGATGTTTAAAGGATCAGATGCATCTGATTGGCAGACACAAACGCATCCTCTTTTAATAGTCTTTAATAACTACGCTTTAGAGGGATCTAATTTAGCAAATATAAGATCTGCATATGATCCATCGCAAGGAAACTTTTTAACATTTGAAGTTAAAGGATCATATACTAATAAAGAAGGAGTAAGAATAAATCCTCGAGACGAGGTATTTGCATGGACCTCTCAATTTTCTAAAGATAAAGTATCTGGTACTATTTTGGAAAACTATTCAAAAGGTCAAGGCTGGAGAATGGGAGTTATTTTAAATGATTATATTATTTCATCTCCAACGCTGCAATTTGATTTCAAAGATAGTGCGCAGATAACAGGTAGTTTTTCTACTCGAGAAATCAATCAATTGGTAGCAGATTTAAAAGCAGGATCGCTTAGTTTTACACCACATATTTTATCGGAGAAAAACGTCTCAGCTGAGCTTGGCTCAAAAGAGAGAGTTAAAGGAATAATAGCTACTTTTGTAGCCCTAGCACTCGTGATAATTGCTATGGTTTATTATTATAAATTTGCAGGAATTGTTGCATCTGTAGCTGTTTTATTTAATCTTTTCATAATGTGGGCAACGCTACAAAATTTACATGCCACACTTAGTTTAGCATCGATAGCAGGTATCATTTTAACAGTCGGAATGGCTGTAGATGCTAATGTTTTAGTATTTGAGAGGATAAAAGAGGAATTTGCAATTTCCAAAAGAATCGGCTCTGCAATACAAAACGGTTATAAAAAGGCATTTAGTGCAATTTTAGATTCAAATTTAACAACGATATTAGCGGGTTTAATACTACTTCATTTCGATTCTGGTCCAATCAAAGGTTTTGCTCTAACTTTGATAATCGGTATTGTTTCATCTATGTTTACAGCGCTATTTATGACGAGATATTTTTTTACAAAATGGGCTCAAAATCCAAAACACACTGAGCTTAAAATGTTAGATTTTGTAAAAATAAAGAAATTTAATTTTTCAAAATTTTCAAAATATGTATTTATCCTATCTGGCACGGTAATATTAATCGGAGCTGCGACGCTCTCGATTCAAAAAAAATCTATTTTAGGAATGGATTTTACAGGTGGCTTTTCTTTAAATGTCGAAGTTGAAAAGACAAAAAAAGCAGATTATAGATTTTCTTTAGAAAGCGCTTTTAAAAAGGCAGGATTATCTTCTAAAGACTTTCAAATCCGCGAGCTTACACCTTCTAATAATTTGAGAGTATTACTCTCTTCTATGGATCAAAAAGGAAATCCTTTTTATAACATGCCATATGAGGTGGATGATTTAGATAAAGAGTATAGCTATCAAACGAATCCAAGAATTGATTGGGTAGTCAAAGCTCTAAAAGCTGATAATATTCAAATAACTAAAAGATCTTTAGAAAAACTCGATCAAAACTGGACACTTATGAGTGGACAGATGTCAGATTCTATGAGGAACAATGCAATATGGGGACTTAGTCTTGCCTTGTTTGCTATATTGATCTATATAACCTTTAGATTTGAGTTTAAATTTGCTATTAGTGCAATGATCTGTTTAATTCATGATGTTGCAGTAACGATAGGAGTTATCTCAATTCTGCGATTATTAAAAGTTCCAGTACAAATCGATCTGCATACAGTAGCAGCTTTAATGACGATAATTGGATATTCGTTAAATGATACGATAGTTATTTTCGATAGAATTAGAGAAGACATGAAACTCATGAAAAAAAGCTCATTAAAAGAGATTATTAATCATGCATTAAATCAAACGATTTCACGTACAACGATTACTTCAGTTACAACAATCTTAGCTCTTATAGCTTTAGTAATACTAGGAGGTTCTACAATATTTAGTTTTGCTTTAGTTATGACAATTGGAGTAATTTTTGGAACTCTATCTTCAATATTTATAGCATCTCCTTTGATGTTAATGTTTCATAAAATGGAGCAAAAAAAACCGCTAACTTTAAAAAATAATTTCGAAAAATGATTTATATGCAAAAAAAGGAAAATAACTTATAAAGTAATTTTAAATAAACATGTAATACGCAAATAATTTTTTTATATTAAAAGGAATATTGGCTCTTTTATGATGCCTATGCAAAAAAAGCAACCATCGTGGGTTTTACCAAAAAAAGATCCTGCTTGGTTAAATAAAATCATCAAAGAATTCAATATTCATCCGGTTACAGCTCAAATACTAGTATCTCGGGGTTTTTCTACTGTAGAAGAGATTCATAACTATTTATATGCAACGCTTCCCCAACTACATGATCCATCACTGTTCAAAGACATGGATAAAGCAGTTAATCGCATTATTAAAGCTATGAAAAACAGTGAGGGGATATTGATTTATGGGGACAATGATGTTGATGGGATGACAGCAACCGCTCTTTTAGTAGAATTTTTCAGAAACATCAATGCTAAGGTTTTTTTTTATATACCTGATAGTACATCTCATAAAAGAAGTATTATAAGTGATGCGCTTCAATATGCTTTAAACAACAAATGTTCATTAATTATTACAGTAGATTGTGGGATTACAGCAGCGAAAGAGATTCAACATGTAGTTGAGCACAATATTGATGTAATTATTACAGATCACCATGAGCCTACATCTAAAATCCCACATTGTATAGCGACTTTAAATCCCAAACTGGTTAATAGCACCTATCCGAATAGAAGTATTACAGGAGTTGGTGTTGCTTTTAAACTTGCGCATGCACTGACAAATCATCTCATAGAAACAGGAGCAATTGATTATATAGACCTTAAAAGTTTTTTAGATTTAGTAGCGCTTGGAACTATCTCAGATATGGGAGCGCTTCTTGATGAAAACCGCATATTTGTTCGCTATGGACTTCGAGAGCTTCAATACACAAAAAGAATAGGCCTTACAAAGCTATTTCAAGTCTGTGAGATTGGTGACACAGAGATGACACCGATCGATATAGCATCAAAAATAGCGCCTCGTTTAAATTCAATTGGCAGAATAGCAGATGCAAAAAAAGGGGTAGAACTTTTGCTTATCCGCGATGCAAAACAAGCGGAAGATCTCGCTAAAGAGCTTGATCTTTATAATATAGAAAGACAAAAAATTGAAAGAAAAGCATCAGATGAAATAGAAAAATACATAGCAGCTCATCCAGAGTTATTAAATGAAAAAGCGATAGTTTTATACTCAAACAAATGGCATCCGGGAATAATTCCTATTATCACAGCTAGAATCACAAAACAATACAACAGACCGACTCTGCTAATTGCAATAGAAAATAAAGTAGGCAAAGGCTCAATTAGAACAATCTCTCAATTTCCTCTTCTTCCTGTTTTAAAAGAAAATGAACATCTTTTAGTTAACTTTGGAGGACACGATTTTGCAGCTGGTCTCACTATAAATGAAGAAAATATAGAAGAGCTTAAACAAAATTTTATAAAATCTGCTAACTTAAAACTTCAAGATACAGATATCACTCCAAAAATGTATTTAGATGCCCACACAAATTTTGATGATCTAACCTTTGATTTTATGGAATCCATAAAACTTTTAGAACCCTTTGGTAATGAAAATCCAGCTCCCCTACTTTATTGCGAAGCAAAACAGATCTGGACACCTAAAATCGTTGGGAAGATTCATTTAAAGATGTATTTAGAACAAAAAGATCGAATGTTAGAAGGCATCGGTTTTAATATGGCTTATAGAAAACCAGATCTTAGAAGAAAAAACTTAAATTTAGAAGTTGTATTTACTCCTCACATCAATGTCTTTTTAAATAAAGCATCAATTCAGCTTCAAATCAAAGATTTCAAAGTAAAAGAGTCTAAAATAGAAAAGAAAAAAGAGATCAAAAAAGTATCTTCAAAATCTTGATATTGATTACTCATCTATCCAAAAACAAGCAGGACCCCTTTTTTAGATCTTAAAGTTTTTATAATGACTCTTTAAATACTAACCGCTAAGGCCCCAACAGATAGCATTAGTGCAGTACAAGCGATAAAACCAATCATTTGATCTTTAAAATTGTACTCGTTGTTTTTCGAAAAAATAGCTCTATTACAATATTCTTCAAAAGTAACTACTTTACCGTCGAAAATACTCGCTAATTTATTACCTAAAGGCTTAACTAAAAAATTTTCTACAGATCTAGTTACCATATTACAAGCAGCTAAACTATTCAAATCAACTTTCATATTACACTCTCTTTTTTATTATATTTTGTTTTTATTAAAATTATTTTTATTTAAAATACTATTACTATAAATAACTTATTAGAAATATTATATCAGAATTTATAATTAATTTAAAAACAAATCTATAAAAAAACCAGCAGCCTTAAGCTGCTGATTTGTAGTAATTTATTATGCTTTTCGATTAAATCCATCCATTTGTGGTTATAACAACATAAATATAACATTTTTGAAGTGATATTTTAAAAAGATTAGAGCTTATTGAGTTTCATCTATTAGGCCATATTTCTCATAGTAGATGCCAACAGTATAAAACGCAAAAATTAATGATAAAATCCAAACACCTATTAACTGATATGTTTGAGCTCTTTTATTTGCTTTAATAGAATCCATTTTATTCTCTAAAAGAGAGGAAATTTCATGATAAAAATCTTGATGCTCACTAGAATACTCACTTATAAGAGAAAATATTATTTGCACAGGTGCTAAATGAGAATCTCTAGAAATAGGCTGAGATGCAAAATGCCCTTCTAGACAATTATCTATTTTATCTAATAAAACACATTCCATAAACCTTATAGTTTTTGCATTTTTTGGATATAAGCCAATTTTAACAGAGGCTTCTTTATTAAGATTTGTGAAAGGACATATACATACAAATTCGAGTTGAGTATTTCCATCCATAGTATTTAAAAAAAATTGTAATAGCTTGACTACCTCCCTTTTTGAAAAACACTTCTGGGATCCGATGTATCTTGGGAGATATCTATCATAGATGAATTTTTTAAAACTGTTTTCTGTTACAGGTAATGTAATACCTAAAAATTTTCTCCAAAGAGAGTTATCTTCAGAGATTAGTCTTGTTTTTCTGCTAACCTGTGCAAGACTCAAAAGATCATACATACCAAGATCAGAAAAGATTTGTAAGCTAATTTCAGGTATTTTCTCTAATACATGAGCTGGCAGATTTTCTCTAGCAACATCAGCTAAAGGTAATGACGTAATACTTGAAGATTCTCTAACACTCATTTTAAAGCTACCTATTTACTTTGCTATATTATCAAAAAAAAAGCCGCTAATAAAGCGGCTTTTAACTTAAAATTTTCCTCGAGAAATTTTTATTAACTTACAATTTGGCCAACAGTTGTTCTTCTGTCTAAATAACTTTCTTTGTAACCTTTTACTTCGTCGATTTGAACTACCCAAGCAGCTCCTTTTCTGTAAGCTTTAAGATGACCAACTCTAGTAGCGTAATAGATTTTTTGAGCAGGAACATTTAGCATTTTAGCTACCTGATTGATTGAATAAAAACCTTTAGAATTATCAAAAAGAAGTTCGCCTTCAAACGTTGATTTTTTTCTAGAATATTTATTTTTTTTATACTCTTCTAAATCATCTAAATCAATTGTCCATCTAGTAGCATCTTTTGTTGCTCTTAATTTTCTTTGTTTAATAGCAACGTAAATAGCTTGTCTAGTTACATTGTTTAGTCTTGCAGCTTCCGTAATAGAAACAACTCGTTTATTGTTTTCCTCTGGAGTGCTAGCTATTGGATTTTCCCAATTTGTTGCATCACCTGACATGTTTTCCTCCCTTATTTATTTAAATAAACTTTATATATTAGTTTTAATTGTTTTTAACTTTAATATTGCTCTTTTAAGTATAAATTATTACAAAAGAAAGAATTGAAATCAAGTTTTTTTAACAAATTCTTAAAATATGTTAATAAAGTCTTAATAAAAATACACATTTAATAAAACCATCAGATATAGCAAAGTTATTATAATAAGAGCTTTGCACAACTATTTTTGTTGGAATCAAACTAAGAATTTATGTATATTAGGGAGTAAAAATAGTTGAGGAACAACATGCTAAAAAAGCTTATCCTACTAATTATTATCAGCTTAACACTAGGAGCTAAGCCACCTAATTTGGGTGTAAAAGACATAAAATCAAAGACAGAAGAGATTTTAAAAACACATGCGAATTTCAAAAAGGTTGAGCCGATAGTAGCTGAGAGGATATTAAAAAATTTTATTGACGAATTAGATCCTACAAAAACATATTTTTTAGAATCTGACATTGAAAAGTGGTTATATCCGACAGAGGAGATTTTAAATACTGTAATTCAGAGTTTTAAGAGCTTAAATTTCGCTATTTTCATGGATATTCATAAAGAGATGACCCAAGCAATCGAAAGAAGAAATAAGCTAGATTTAGAGCTTAATTTGGCTAATCTTCCAAAAGATGTTAATCCTGAAGAATTTAAGGATATGAAATGGACTAATAGCAAAAGAGAGCTATTAACCAGGGTAGCTAGAATTCAAGCATTGCAATTGGATAGTGCAGAGAAGGTATCCGAAGAATGCAAGGATACTATTTTACAGGTTCTTAGTAAAAGAAAGACAAACAGGGAAAAAGAATTATTAACGAACAACTCTAATGAACGTAAATCTATGATTTTAAGCTACTTATTAAAAGCATTCTGTCATGCTTTGGATAGTCAGACCGATTATTTCACTCCTTTTGAAGCTAATCAATTTATGATGCAAGTGCAACAAAAGCTCTCAGGTATTGGAGCTCAACTGAGGGATAATTTAAATGGCTTTTCGGTAATGCATATAATTGAGAAATCGCCAGCTGAGATAGCAAATCTAAAAATTGGAGATAGAATAATTGCGGTAAATACAGAGCCAGTTATTGGATTAGATATATCAGATGCAGTAGAGCTAATTCGGGGTAAAAATGGCTCAAAGGTCAATTTAACGATAATGAGAAAAAATGCTGAAGATTCAACAGAGACTAAATTTGATATTGAACTGACACGTTCAGAAATTGTTTTAGAAGAAAGTCGATTTGAGAAAAATTTTGAACCATTTGGAGATGGTACAATTTTGCATTTAAAACTATTTTCTTTTTATCAAGATGATAAAAATTCATCTGCTCAGGATCTAAAAAATGTGATAGAAGAGTGCAAAAAAAAGCATAAAATAAAGGCTGTTCTCTTAGATTTAAGATCTAATACTGGAGGCCTTCTTTCACAAGCAGTAGATGTTTCATCTCTTTTTATAACTAAAGGCATTGTAGTATCGATAAAAGACTGCTTTGGCAATATTCAACATCTTAGAAATACTGAAGGGAAGACCAGCTTTGATGGCCCTTTAGTTGTCTTAACAAATAAAGCGAGTGCCTCTGCATCAGAGATAGTTGCAGGAACTTTAAAGGACTATGGAAGAGCAATAGTTGTTGGAGAAGAGACCTTTGGAAAAGGATCTTTTCAAACATTTTCATTGGATGCATCAAAAAATGTTATCAATCCAACGGGAGAATTCAAAGTTACAAGAGGAAGATATTATAC
>SDBU01003311.1_pt1 | contig 20582 bp, 28 predicted proteins | sample 2277071 | NCBI WGS metagenome assembly SDBU01 (sample SAMN10397929, study PRJNA504765) | marine sediment metagenome | isolation source: marine sediment core GS08_GC12, 126 cmbsf | place: Arctic Ocean: Gakkel Ridge, Loki's castle | collected 2008
GTATTTAGAGCAAGATTATAGGGATAAGATACTAGATCTATCGAAAAGCATGGGTGTAGATCCTGAAAGTCTACAAGAGTTAATGGATAAGACAAAATGGATGAATCCCACACAGGCCCTAGCTATTGGTTTAATAGATAGTCTGTGGACTGCAAAAATGGAACAGAAAATTTGTGTAGAGAAAAGTAAATGATGAAACCGATACGTAGGGTTACTGAGGGGTACTTTCTTCTAGCGTGTGAACAATACGAACCTTTGATCGGAAAACTTGCTTTTAGCATAGGGGTAGATTCGACACATGCAGAAGAATTAAGGTCCCTAGGAAAAGACGAACTGCTAAAATGTATGATATGCTATGATGGTAGAGGTTCGTTCATGACATTCTTGTATGGTAGGTTGTCGGGTACTTTTAAGCACATGAGAGACGCAGAGAATAGGGTCAGACGTATCAGATTCATACCAGTCGATTCTATGGAAGATCTAGCTCAGTCAATGGATGATATTGACACTGGAACAATGGTCGAGGAGTGCATGGCGTGTCTTACCAAAAAAGAACATACTGTTATACATGAATTGTACTTTGGCAACAAGACCATGAGGAACATATCTGAGGAATACGATATAGCTCATTCTACAATTTGGAGGATTAAGTACAGGGCTTTGGGTAAAATGAGAAGGCTATATGAAAGATGTTTGGAGTAGATCGTGGAAGAGAAAAGTGTCAGTAAGAAAAACAAGAAGGAATTGAAGAAGTCTCAAAGACTAAAAGTATTGATTGGTATAGATCTGTGCGCATGTGCTGGAGGTCATAAGTTGCGATGTCACGGTGTTTGCCGTGAATCCCACAGAGATGAAAGGACAGGGCAAATAGTCTGTGCAGAATTATACAATATTCAAACTTCTGAAGTAAAGTCAGACAACAAGAAAAGACTTAAGCGAGACTGGAAATATGGTCGTCAGAAGGACATAGACGATAATAAACAGGACAAACAAAATCGTAGGGAAAAAAGAGAAAGAGATTCCTCAAGAGGTGTATAAGCTTTCTATGGCTTATCTGAGAAAAAAAATACAGAGGAGTAATTAGATGAGGAAGCAGGTATCGGGGTGAAAACGTGCACCAGTTATTTTATTCTAACTCTTGTTTGCATAGGATCGGTTTTAGGTTGTGCGTGGACAATACGCTATAGTCAATCTTGTTCTCGTCCTTGTCCTTTGGATGATAAAATACCGATACTTAAAATACAAAATGCAATTAATGAATGGATGAGAACTAGTTGATAAAACAGATCTTAAAAGGCATGCAAGAAGAGGTTATGCCGAGTGATTACTGGACGGACTTCGATTTGGTACTAGAATTTCAAGAATTGAATGAAGCAAAATTAGTAGAAAATAGGCATGGAGATTCTGTTTTCAATCATACTATGGTAGTCATGGATCTATTGCCAATACAAAGCCCAGTGGCTCTGCTATCTGCATTATTCCATGATTTAGGAAAAGTTTACATAGATCCCTCCTCGGGTCAAAATACATCTAGATTCTGTGGTCATGAGGTTGAATCTTGTATAATAGCTGCTATTAAACTCAAGGAGTGGGGATCTTCACATAAATTAACTACCGATGTAATGAGCTTAGTCTCAACACATATGTACGACATCAAAGGCAGGAAAACAGACAAGGCTATAAGAAGATTTGTTGCTACTGTTGGACGCGGCAATATAGAAGATTGGTTCTCTCTTAGATATGCAGATTCTGCAGCATACTCTGGATATAATAAATATCGTAATTCGATAATAGAACCCTTCAGGATTAGGGTCACTTCATACTTGGACACACAGCCTGGCACTGATCAGTCTGAATTAGCAAATCCCGGAGTGGCAGGGGGTATGCAGATAGAAGGGGGAAATATTTAGTGAAGGTAGAGAATTATACTCCAGAGGGATTTGCCGAAAGAATATTCCGAGATAGATATGCTATACATCCAGAAGAAACATTCGAGCAAGCCTGCGAGCGAGTTGCTCGTGTAATTTCTGATGCTGAAGTTGGGGTTAAGCGAGAAGAATATTTTGATAGATTTTTAGATATTATGAGAACAAATCGTTTCTCACCCGGTGGTAGGATTTGGAGAGGTGCCGGTCGTCCAAGGGGGCAAATGTTAAACTGTTTTGTTTATTGTGATGAGAAAAATATAGATTCCAGAGAAGGGTGGGGGGATGTTCTCAGAGCAGTTACGATTATATCGGGAACAGGAGGGGGAGTAGGTATCAATTTTTCTAAAATCCGCCCAAGAGGCGCTCCGATTCGTGGCACTGGAGGCGAGGCTACGGGCGCGGTTAGTCTTATGAGGGCGGTAGACGCCGTTTGTGGCCAGTTACGAGAGGGCGGAGGAAGAAGATCCGCAATGCTTTTCAGTTTAAGATATGATCACCCTGATCTTTTAGAGTTTATGGAGGCAAAATTAGAAAACAATGAACTTTGCAATGCCAACATGTCTGTTCTAATAGATAATGAATTTCTGAAATTATTGGACGATAATCAAGAAATTGTTTGTAAATGGCAAGGGGAAGAGTATGGTAGAATATCGGCCCAGAAGATATGGAATACAATAATACGTAACTCATGGTCTAACGGCGACCCTGGATTACTTAATTATGGTTTAGCCAATAAAATGAATACAATAAGTTATGTATGCGACCTATTGTCAACGAATCCCTGTGGAGAACAATGGCTTTCTCATGCAGATTGTTGCAATTTAGGATCCGTGAATCTTCATTCCCACATAGTAGATGGTAAAATGGATTGGGATCTATTAGAAGAAACAGTCGCTATAGGGGTAAGGTTTTTAGATAATGTTCTAGATCAAAATACATATCCATTACCAGAAATACAAGAGTTGTCTCAAAGAAATAGACGTATCGGACTGGGGGTTATGGGACTCCACGACATGTTGATAGAACTTGGTCTCAAGTACTCTAGCCAAGAAGCAAGGGATTTTGTAGACAAAGTAATGAGTTGTATAAAAAAACAAGCATACCATGCCAGTATAAGAATAGCTATAGAAAAGGGGTCATTCCATGCCTTTGATGCCGAACAACACGTTAGAACTGGTTTTGCACAAAAGTGTTTGACACGCAATCATCGTAGACTTATCAAAGAACATGGCATACGAAACTGTGCACTACTTTGTATCGCGCCTACCGGAACAACATCTATTGTAGCTGGTTGCTCTTCTGGTATAGAACCGTTATTTCAACCGATATATAAAAGATATTTCAATAAACACAAAGATATGCATAATGAAAAAAAGAGAGATAAGGCAGTTGAAATAGTGGCTCATCCTTTGTTAATAAAATTCATAAAAGATAATAGATCGGTCGAACATTTCCAAGGCGCTCACGATATTTCACCTGAAGAACATTTAATGATGCAAGTAGTTTGTCAAAAACATATAGATAATTCCATATCGAAAACAATAAACATATCTACTGATTTTTCTGTTGATCAATTGTCTAAAATTATGAGAAAATATATCAATAAATTAAAAGGGATTACTGTTTATAGGGATGGAAGTCGGGGTAAGAGTCCATTGACCTCATTGTCTGCGAGTGAAACTGAAAAATATTTGGGAAATATTAAGGTAGAAGCCGCCGTAGGGGATTGTCCTAATGGTGTTTGTGATATTGAAACAGAGAAAGGTGGTAGTTGAATTGTCGAATAAAGAATTGATAAGAAGGGTACGTAAATTCCCAACAATTGCAGATGCAGCCAGGTCTATGGATATTCCTAGGAGGACTTTGTCGGATAGATATTATAGAGCTATAGATAAATTATCATCACACGAAAAGTCCGAACTGCTTATATCACCAAAACAACAAGCCGATATTGATGTCCGGGTATATAAAATGAAGGGTGAAAAAAAGGATGTTGATAAAAAGTACAAGACTCTTCTAAATCAACTAAATATCAAAGAACAACAACTGAAAGATGCTTTAGGACTGTCTCAATTGATAGAACAATATACAATTAAGCCAATAGTTGTAAATAATATCAAAAAAGCGAGTCAGTCAACAGCCGTAATAGTTGCTTCGGATTGGCATTTAGAAGAACCAGTATTCCCTTCTACGGTAGAGGGAACAAACGAATATAATCTTTCAATTGCCAAAGCTAGATCAACCAGATTTTTCCAGAATTCTTTGAAGCTTATAGAAATGGCAAGATCAAAATCCCAAATAAACAATTTAGTTCTGTCCCTTCTCGGCGATTTTATAAATGGATATATTCACCCAGAATTCGTAGAAAGCAATCTATTGTCACCTGTCCAGGCGTGCTATAAAGCATTTGAATGGATTTGCAGTGGGATAGATTTCCTTATTGAAAACGGGGGTTTCGAACGTATTATTATTCCATGTTGTGTTGGGAATCATGGTCGCACTACAGACAAACCACGAGTGTCCACTGAAACAGCAAATAGTTATGAATGGTTATTATATCAGTTTATCAATAATCATTACGCTGACAACCCTATGATAGAAATGAAAATAGCTGACGGATATTTTTGTTATCTAGATGTTTATGGTCTCATACTACGATTTCATCACGGACACAATATTCGTTACGGGGGAGGTGTTGGGGGAATCCATGTACCTTTGAACAAAGCGATTGCGCAATGGGATAAATTTAAGAGAGCAGATTTAGATGTCTTGGGTCATTGGCATTCTAGACAAAGCACAAACAAGTATGTTATTAATGGAAGTCTAATAGGTTTTAACCCATTCGCAATAAAAATCAAAGCTGAATTCGAGAAACCATGTCAAACATTTTTTCTATTACACCCATCAAAGGGAAAAACGGTGGAAGCTCCGATTTTGGTTTAACTATGAACAAAGAACTATGGAAATCAGTTGTTGGGTACGAAGGATATTATGAAGTTGCGAATACGGGTAATATCCGAAGAAAATCAACGAAGAGATTGCTGAAACCACGTATTTCCAATGGTTATTGTATGGTTGATCTAAGAGTAAATGGGGACAGAAAGTACCATAGAATACATAGATTAGTAGCTTATGCTTTTATCGGAATCCCTCCAACAGCGAAACATGAAATTAGACATTCAGATGGGAACAAACAGAATAATTATTTATCGAACTTATCGTGGGGGACGAGGGAAGAAAATGAAAGAGATAAAATACGACACAATAAGACCAATAGGGGTCAAAGAAATGGAAGATCAAAATTAACATTAGATCAAGTAAAGGAAATAAGACAACTGTTATCTAAGGGGAATCTTTTGCAGCGACAAATAGCAGAGATATTCGGTGTCACGAGAATGACAATCTCAGATATAAAAGGGGGAAGATCGTGGGCAAAATAGGAATGAAGAATCGTAAAAAACGTGTAGGGGTTGATTGTAAGGAAATATGTGAATGGTGTAACGGTACGGGCAGGATGAAAGTAATAGATCGTGATGAGACTTATGCTCAGGCTACCTGTGGAGAGAACAGAACACATTATAAATATACCGAATGCAAGAAATGTAGATAAGGAGATAAGTTATGAAAATACATAAAGCCGTAACTCCTAAAAAACATTATTGTAACCCAACTTTGTGTCGTGCTTTTATGGGTATTGATAATGCTCATAGATTCTCTCGTACTAAGTAGCAATTGGTTACATGCAAGAACTGTCTCAAGCGCAGGGGGAAGAAATAGTGGGGCAATTGTCGCAGACATATGCATGGAGTGAAAGCCGTCTGAAGTGCCTCAGAGAATGTCAATGGAGGTATCATCTCACATATCACGTATCGTGGAATGGCTGGCTAGCTAGCGCACCTCAAGAGAAACAACGAGCCTACATGCTGAAGAATATGACTTCTCTTCCTATGTGGATTGGGAGTATAGTACACGACATCATAGAAGGGGTCATAACTTACGGTAGAGAAACTGGAGAATGGAGAACTCTACAAGAGTCTCAGAATATGGCCGTACAGCAACTCAGAAAGGGATGGAAGCAATCTGTTGAGAAAAGGTGGCAAGGAAGTCCCAAGTACAATGTTAACCTGTCAGAGCACTTTTACCAAGATGATATAGACAAAGAAAAAATCAACGGATATAAGCAAAAGGTTCTTAGATCTCTCAAGGCATTCTACGATATGCCCTTGTTCACTATAATGAAGGAGTTGCCGAAAGACGCATGGCTATCGCTTGAGGAATTCCAAATATTCAGTCTGGATACAGGAGAAGAAGTAACTCTGAAGATAGATTGTGCATTCATGTATGAAGGCAAGGTCTATCTCATAGACTGGAAGACAGGAAGAGTGAGTGAAAGTGTAATAGATCAATTGGTCACATACAGTATGTACGCCATGAAAAAGGGGTGGGCCAAGAGTGCTGATGATATCATCATAGTCCCTGCGTACCTTGCAGCATACGAAGAGATTGGAGACAAAGCCACACCGTACCTGGAAGTTACTATGGACAACATGAAACGGCAAGCGGGCATCATCAGAGATGAATATCCTTTGCTAACCAAAGTTTTCGCGAACAAAGACAACGATTCATACTTCAAACATACAGATAACGAACGCGCATGTAAATTCTGTTTCTTCCGAGACATGTGTTCTGGAGCAGTCACTACAATCGAAGATGGAGCAACGCCATTCTAATGGACGAAGCAACACTCTATTTTGACGGAGGAATTCGCCAGGGGCTGATGGCATACGGATGGTTCCTTCGGAACGAACGATCTATACTTTCAGACGATGGCATATTCGCATCAGGTAACAGAACATGTGGACAAGGTACGTCCAATATTGCAGAGTATAGAGCACTTATTGCAGGTCTACAGGGAGCATTAAAAGCTGGAGTAGATGTTATCCATATAATCGGAGACAGTCAACTCATAATCAAACAAGTACTGATGGTGTTCAAAGTTAAAAAGCCAGAGTTGAGAGAGCATAGAGATTTTGTTCTAAAGCTATTGGACAAATTCGACGACTATACAATAAAATGGGTACCAAGAAGAGAAAACAAGGTAGCAGACGCTCTTGTCAATCAAGTTTTTGAAAGGAGAAAGTCAAAATGTTCTTCTCGCACGAGTACCCAACGTCGTCGGGCAAAGTAGGCAAGACAGAGAACATCATAGCAGGAATATTAATGATCATGGGTTTTGTCGCACTTTTATGTGTATTCATAATGGTAATAGTTATGATTGTTATTTTACTTTTTATGCCGACAATACTCGTAATCTGATTCTGTAATTATTACACCCCACTTTTGATGTCATGCAACTACAAAAAAAGAACTTTTCTGGGACAAAAATTGCACTTTCAGGTATAATGGGGTAGTATTTTGTGGAGGATAATTTTCGTGATTAAAAGAACCGTAGCAAGAGTATGTAGGTGGGGTCGGAGACTTCTCGGTAAATGGTGCACAATTGATTTGAATAAGGATGCACGTGGGCTCGCGAATTGTCTTGTTCGTGGTGAGTTGACCAAAGAAGAAAGAATAGAAAAATATAATGAACAATTATTACTGGGAGTTAATGATAGCAATAAAGATAAAGTAATGCGTCATTTCAATAGTCTGAGTAAGGAAATTGATCCTATGGAAAAGAATGAGGAAATATCTGATAATTCTATCAAGAAAATAAAAATAGATATATCAGAAGAAGATGTTCTACGGAATATGGAAATAACATACCGTGAATTTGACAAAAAAAAGGCTAATATGGCTATTAATGGTTTGATAGATTGGCCTGTTCCTTTTTTCAAAAGAATCACAAGGAAAGAATAATGCCCACATACAATTACAAATGCGATTCCTGTGACTTTGAATTTGAGACAATGCATTCTATGTCTGCTGATCCACTGACAGATTGCCCAAATTGCAATAAACCAGAATTGGTTAAACTTATAGGGCCTGGGTTAACACCAATAATTAAAGGAACTGAAAATCCATGTAAGGGAAGACCTAAACCTAAGGATAAACTAGGTCAGGGTAAATACAAATTCCCGATACCTTTATGGAGAGAAGGAAAGGTCAACAAGAAAATTCTGGACAATCCAAAAAGATATATCGAAGAAGGGAAGGTGGGTTGATGGATGATAAAATCAGGATGGATAGAATAGACGATACAGACAGAGAATTAAAGGGGCTTGAGAACCAAGGTCAAGTTCACTTTAGTTGCACTGAGTGTAACACTCCTCTGTTGGTCATTCAGAAGGTCTCTATTCGCAAGTCTTCTGGGTCTAATGTGTTAACCCGCGTAGCAGTAGGGTGTGGATTTTGTAATCAAGGGTATTCTTCTGTAGAGCAGATTTCTGGGCAATTTTATCCTGGAGCACCGAACGACGATACTATATTTGAACCGATAGAAGTTGATGACAATTCACCTGAAACTGATGTATTATTTAAGGCTTTTAGCAAATGAAAGTTATCGTTGTAGGTACTACGGGAACACCTTATGAAGTATCTGTTGAGGACGAAATAGATTTCGATGTTTTGGCTAGATGGTCAGGCAATAGATATTTAGTCCTTGCTTCTAACGAGGGTGATCTTTTTGATCCTTCAGATAGCAGTAGCAATATCAATAAGAGAGATAAACAGCGAGGCAGTTTGTTTTGGAAACTTAGGACATGTAGCCAAGAGTGTTACCAAAATTATACGTCTTTCCTTCGTAGTAGGAATAGGACACCTTACCTCTTTGCGCAACGGAGATTTCGTAATGACTTTCGATGAATTTAGAAGTAATGTTCTTGCATTGATACAAGGATCCAATGTTAATTTAGGTAGGAAGCAGGCAAAGACACGGATAGATTTTATCAATCTTATAATGAATCAAATTGATGATTTCGGACAGACAGAGATTCTGGATAAGAAAATATCTAACAAGAAAAAGAAGACAAAGGATGGTAAAAATTCTATGGACGATCGTGTTCTTTGTGTCACACCTAAAGATAAGACAGCGGCGTTAAACGTTGGCAAAGGAGTTCATGCTATGACATCTGGCCAATCCAGGGCAGCAGATGAGCAATTGGGTAGGTCTCCATATGCTCCAGGAGGGAAAAGGGATGAGTGAAACCGTAGGAGATTTGACTTTAGCTTTTAAGGTCACAGATAAAACACCGGTGATTAGATTTTTAGCATCACTGTCTGACGGTAGGACGGTTATTCAAGATGATCTTACGGGCAAGAAACACGCTTGGAGTAGGTTGGCAACATGGCTCAAGAACAATCCTGGTATAACTATAACGGGGTTAAGGTTACAGGGGACAAGGGGCTTTGAAGTAAAAATGCCTGCAAATCAACAAGGGTATTTCTTTGGCAATAAGTTACAAGCAGTCTGGGGAGGACCACAATTCGATTATTCAGGCATAGGGTATTACAAAGGGCACGTCGTTAATATATGCTGGTACAAAAAGCCCATATTCGATAGTTCATTCACCGAAGAAAGAACAGTTGAGAAGGCTGGTTTTTTCCTTATAAAGAATAGCTATAATGGCCAAGAATAGACCTAAAAGCGATAGATATCCATTTCTTTCCCCCACAACACCTGGATTACATATAGACTTTCGTAATTACGTGATAGAGTGGGTCTGCTTAAGTTTGGATCCTAAGATAGGCCCACGATTTTGGCAGGATAAAGGATATTGGGGGCCGAAGTACAGTAGAGAGATACGTGGGGTGTCTAACCTAGGGAAAGAGTTGGACTTAACTGATAAGCTGACACAGACGGCCCTGATAGATACTATAAGAGAGTACAAAATAAAAGCTCTAGTTTCTAAGAAAACAATATCAAGGGTGGTAAGACTGACTCGTGGTCGAATTGAATCTATTAAAGAACAGCGAGATATAATCTCTCAGAAACAACCACAACAGGATATTGATCCCAAGAAAAATTCCACACTCGTGGATACTGGTCAGAAAAGTGTATTGGCCAGAATAAGGGAAGCAGAGAATGGCTAAGAAAAGACTAAAAATCTCCGAAGAGACATTTGATCAATTCCTTATCAGAATGTATGGTGAAGGAATTATGGCGAAGGCAGACGAAGCCCTTCCCATGAGTAAAAGAAATATTCTTAGAACGCCCCTGTCCTTAGACATTGCCTTAAGTGGAGGTATTCCAGATGGGACAGTATGTTTAATAACAGGTAAACCTAAGTCTGGCAAAACGACCTTATGCCTTGAGCTTCTCAGGAATGCACAATTTGCGAATAGGCCAACATTTTATATCAACATAGAAAAAAGATGTACACCAGCCCTTCTCTCAACGATACAGGGTTTAGATTTGTCTAAATTGAATATCATACCTCATCAGATGGACAAGCCCTTGACAGCGGAAAATTATCTGAATATAATAGAACGTATCGCCAAAACAGAGAAGGAGGCTGTCGTCGTGGTAGACAGTCTCGCTGCATTATCTACGATGACAGAACAAGAAGAGGAAATCGGATCTAATAAGGACATGGCTGGACCTGCTAAATTATTATCTGCGTTTTTTAGACGAACTCAGCAAATTGTTGATGCGAATGATATTATACTGATTTTTATATCGCAAATGATGACAAATAGAGAACCTCGTGGTCCTAAATATGTAGAGAAGGGTGGAGTAGCTGTTCAATATGCATGTTCTGTATGGCTGAAAGTCACCTGGACACAGCAGTGGGAGCGAAACACCGAGACCAATGCTCCTGATGGACACGATATGCACATAACTGTACAATCTTCCGCTATGGGCAGGCCATTACTCCCGTGCGTTCTTCCTCTTAGATATGGAATCGGGATAGATAACATAAAAGATGTAGTTACAACATCGGAAAATTTAGGACTGATAGAAAAGGCTGGTTCTTGGTATTCAATCCCCATGTTCGAAGAGGGTGGCGAGATACCAAAATTCCAAGGACTTGCTAGACTATCGAACTTCCTAAAAGAAAATCCAGAAAAACTAGAAAAACTTGAAACTGAAGTACGAGACATAGTACTACCCAAGGAGGTAAAAGATGATTAATGTTGAACAGGGATTATCATGGCTTCCCCAGTCGTTTGAGATTATTGTGAACAATGAATATTGTCAAGAATTACTTGGTATTGCTTATAAACATGCTAATACGCATAGTCCAGATCCGAGTACGAAGAACGGAGCTGTTCTGATGGGTAATGATGGGCTAATTTGTGCATATGGTGTCAATAAATTTCCGAATGGCATAGAAGAGACAGAAGATCGTTTAACTGATAAAAAAACAAAATACCGCTTGGTGGTTCACGCAGAAAGTAGCGCTATATTTTATGCTGCTAAATATGGCAAAGAAACAATAGGTTCAACACTATATTGTCCATTTTATGCATGTTCTGAGTGTGCAAAAGCCATTATCCAAGCTGGAGTAAAGAAAGTTATAGGGCATGCCCAGTTGATGGCCCTAGCTTCAGACCATACAGTTTGGGTAGAATCTATAGTAAACGCATGGAATATGCTGCACGAAGCTGGCGTAGAATGTGCTCTCTATGATGGACCTATAGGAGTTACTACAAGATTTAACGGTAAGGATATTCAGGTATAGGATGGAAGTTTTACTCCTCAATGGTGAGATAACCAGGATAAGATTGAACAATAAGTGGTTCAGGGTTGATGGAAATTCTAAATCGCAATTTCAGCATAGTGTTGGCGTAGAGTTATCTGAAAAGTATCCACACGATTTGATCTTTGAAGAAGTAAGAATACCCGGAGAGGGTTTTATTCTTGATTTTTTCATACCATCATTAGGTATTGTGGTTGAGTGCCACGGGAGACAACATACCCAACATGTTAAATACTTTCACAAAACTAAACAAGATTTCCACAAACAACAAGATGTTGATCAAAGGAAGCGAGACTGGTGTAGTCTAAACTCGTTTAGACTACTGGAGATTTATGATGAGTAATTTAACAGACGAGACAGCAGCATACAAAAAGACTCTTGATGATTGGATAACAGCGCTAGGATTGCCTCAGTATCAGCCTGAAAATACAGAAATCGAAACAATTCTAGGATTTACTAGGAACGAGTTGAGGGAAAGATCATCAGTAGAGCTATCAGAAGATGCAGTTATGTTAGCTCAATACGCTTTATTTCTACAGCAAAAGTCGAATGAGTGCCAAACCTTTATAAGGTGGTCTGGGCAAACGATGGGTCGCTTATTCGGAGATGATCGTCCTAAGCTTAATAGATGGGCTAGGTTGGCAGAATTGAGAATAGATAGGATAGCGTACCTTGCCAGAAGGATAGAGCTTGTAGGTCAGAGTATAAGCAATTTAGTAAGAGCAAGATACAATGAAGGGAGCAACAGATGACCCCATTAGATTGGATAAAACAAGGAATAACTGAAGGATGCTGGGAATCAGTTTGCAAGGGATACGAAACACTTACAGGAGATATTATTCCTATTCCTCCTAGGCCGTTATTAAAATGTAATCTTGAAAATGCCCTAAGAGATATATCGGACTTAGTGATTCATGCTCTAGATCCTAATAAGTCAATGAATATGATCAAAAAGATATTACCACAAGAATCAGTTACGAAGACAGTGGGAAAGAATAAAAATGTCGGTCGTCCCAAAAAGGATAAGAGGAAGAATGGCACTATTAACGAAGATGGTGAAGATAGCTCATTGGAATTAGATCCGTCTCAGATAACACCCATGAAAGCGGCCCAAGAAAAGCTTGGTGAATCTCAATTAATTACTAACATACCCGATCCAGATGAGGTAAAGAAAAATCTAGCGAAGGCAAAGAGAACAACAAGAGTGAGGAGAGAATCGCCAAAGAAGTATAAGGCAGAATGCAGCGAGTGTTCCAGTAAGTTCGACTCAAATCGTCCTACTGGAGAAATAGGCCAGAAATGTCCCAATTGTCTCAAAGCCAATAAAGGTAGATTTTAGTAATGGCTAATAAGAATAACGCTATTCTTCAAGATTCGGGGATAGAACGATCTATCCTTGCGGGAATAACTTCTTATGGATCCGATTATTTCTTTGAAGTTGAGGACATGATAAATGTATCTGACTTCTACTGGGATTATAATCAGGAACTGTTTAAGATTCTCTCTCATTTGGTTCACAAAGAAGACGTTAAGACTTTTGATGTTCCTAGTATCCAGGCAGCGGCAAAAATTCTAGGATACAGAAATTTTGTGGGTGGTGGGAAATTTTCAGAATATCTTGAAGGCGTTATGGGGGAATCTAGTTCTTCAGAAAAGAATATCAAGGCGCTTGTTGCCACAGTATACAAATTTTCCTTAGCAAGGAAAGGGTACCTAGCTGCGAGTTCTATCCAGAAAAGTCTGTCATCCATTACTGGAGCAGAACCTATAGACGAGATTATATCCAAAATAGAGGAACCTATATTTGGGTTTACGGGGGAGGTTAGTTCTCATGGAGACGGGATTGTATCTCTAGGTAAAAGGTTCAAAGATGTGATGGAATCTCTATCTAAGTCGTCTCAAGACATGATTGGATTACCGACTGGATTTCCAGGATGGGATGCAGCAATAGGTGGCGGGTTAAGAGCTGCCACTATCAATGTCATTGGGGCTCGCGCTAAAAAGGGGAAAAGTTTCTTCTGTATGAATGTAGCTAAGAATATGGCTGAGAACGGAATACCTATATTATATTTAGATACAGAACTCACTAGCGAGGTTCAACTTCATAGATTGAGTTCTTTGTTATCGGGCGTAGAGTTAGAACATGTGGAGACAGGTAAGTTTATACACAACCCCCACGAAAATAGCGCAATATGGGGATGTCAAGAACATATCGAAAATCTATCCATAGATCATTTCTCTGTAGCTGGATTAGCACCACATTTGATAATGTCTATAGCTAGGCGTTGGTTGTCGAAAACAGTAGGATTTACAGATAGTGGTTCCGCTAAACCTTGTCTGATCATTTATGATTACATTAAGCTCATGGACAATAGCGCATTCAAAAATAATTTACAGGAATATCAGTTATTGGGATTCCTAACAACGGCATTGCATAATTTTGCTGTTAAATTCAAACTACCAATTCTAGCGACCATCCAGCTGAACAGAGAGGGAATAGACAAAAAACAGGATAGCTCTGTAGTATCGGGATCAGATAGAATAGTCTGGTTATGTTCTAATTTCACCATCCTTAAACCTAAAAGTGACTCTGACCTTAATGAAGATCCTCCGTCAAATGGAACTAAGAAATTAATTGTTACAGATACTAGATATGGACCAGGGATGGAGAGTGGAGAATACATAAACATCAAAGAGAACCTAGAAGTGGCAAAGATGTCGGAAGGTAAGCCATTCTCTGCGGCAACACAGTTCGTTTTGAATAATGAAGCTAATGAAAAAGTTTAACGCAGCTAGCGTAGCATTTATTCAAGCCCGAGCCTGTGAAAGGATTTCGGAGGTCTTTGACGCCCTTGGGATCGAATTCACGGAACGTAATGATTATCTTCAGGCAGCTTGTCCTGTGCATGGAGGGGATAATGAAAGAGCTTTATTCTGGGCTATACGATCTAATCACTGGAAATGCAATACCAGAGGATGTCATTGTGAACCAGTGACAGGTCCATCAACTAGTATATTCGGTCTTGTAAGGGGGACAATGACTTGCAAGACAGACAAAGTATGGGGCTTCCAAGATGCTGTCAATTTTGTCGCCCAAGCACTAGGGTTGGAAAACTGTGATGAAGGCGACATGACAGCACAGGATATAGAGATAGCTAAAATGATAAAAACTCATAGGAAGAAGCCATCGTCACTGCAGAAAAGGGGGGTGCCCCTTGCCACAATGGTATCTCTTCTGAAAAGCGATCAAATATACTATACCGGGAGAGGGGTGAGCCCTGAGATTATAGCTAAATACCATATATCACTATGTGATCACAAGGGCAAACCAATGTACAAAAGAGCGTTTTTCCCTGTACTGGACGATACAGGGAGATACGTTATGGGATGGTCGGGAAGAAGCATATATAGTCAATGTCAGAAATGCAGGATGTACCACCATCCAGAACGTCCTTCTTGCCCCGATCCTCAATACGGTGGAGTATACGCTAAATGGAAACACTCAAAGGGGTTTTGCAAAGAGGAGTGTTTGTATAACATATGGTATGCTAAGCCATTCATAAGGAAGAGTGGAACGGTTATCATCTGCGAAGGTCCTGGTGATACTTGGGCATATGAAGAAGCAGGAATAAAGAATAGTGTAGCCCTATTGGGATCAACAATGTCAAGACAGCAAAGATTGATCCTACAGAATGCTGGGGCATTGACCGTGGTATGTACTTTAGATAACGACGATGCAGGAAATAAGGCAATGAACAGGATAGAAGAAGATCTCAGACATTACTTTAGAGTGTTTTGTTTCACTCCAGATAATGCTCAAGATATTGGTGACATGTTGCCAGATGACATAATAGATAGGATTGGCCCTATTCTGGAAAAGGCATCTAGATCAGAGATGTTTTCAGATGGGTATGGAGAGGAAGAAAAGAGTGGCTAAAAAATTTGCAATTAAAGACTCTGGGGAACGACGTGAGTTCGATACTGGTGCGAATAGAGACGTAGATGATGGTAAGCCCAGGTTTGATCTTATCCCCCTGACGGTCCTGAGACAAATGTTCTTACATCCATTAAAACTTGAAAATCTTGAGGTAGATGATGAAAACGAATATGATCTCAAGGTTAGAATAATGCAAATTGGATTTGACTGGGGAGAAACACTCGACTACAATCAATTATATCAGTTAATGTGGATCTGTCTACGGTTGATACAGTACAGTGAAAATGAAGATACGTTATTGGATGTTGACCCAGATGGGTACGATGGGTTTACGTTGATATCTATAGGAGCGTATAATAGATTGGCTCAATTATACGGTAATGGTGCCAAGAAATACGATCCATGGAACTGGACCAAAGGCATGCCGATTAGTGTTTTCCATGCTAGCCTTATGAGGCATATATTCAAGTGTCTGGCAGACGAGAAAGATGAAGATCATCTAAGTGCGATATTCTTCAATGCAGCGGCTCTTGTTCATTTTCATATTCTAGGCAGATCTGACCTAGATGATATTACTCCAAGACTCGTGGATTGGAATAACAATAGGGTAGATAAGCTTGAAGTAGATTTAGAGAAACTAGGTCTGCTAGAACCAACTAACGTTCTAGATACTGATGAAATCATCGGCCAGATGAAGGACGACATAGCATGAGAGTAGTGAGGTGTAGCGCCAGCGCTATAAATACATATACCCATTGTCCCTTTTCCTACTATATGCATTACATAATAGGTATGGAATCTAGAACTGGGAAGGCAGCTTTGCAAGGGAGTATCGTACATCAGACGATGGAATGGATGGCGAAACTTAAGAAAAGAGGGAAAACGAATGTAGATCCTATGTGGTTACTAGACAGAGCTTGGGATGAGATTACAGAACAATCTCCTCATATAGAGATACGTCGTGTAACTACCAGGAGGGATAGAAATACTGGGAAGTTCAAAGAGGCGGCTGATTTCAAAAGATGTAGAGTAGCACTAGAGAATATATTAGCCAGTGGATTTTATAATCCATACAATATGAAAATCATTGATGTAGAACAATGGTTCGAGTTGGAGATACCAGGAGAAGAATGGAAATCCATGGACAAACATGGTGAGTTGAAACAATTCTCCGTACGTGGTCTATTAGACTTAGTACACGAGATAGATTCAGACACCATCGAAATAGTAGACTGGAAAACCGGCAAAAGAAAATCCTTGTATTCACAAACACCAATAGATGAAGAAGTACTATTAAGGGAAGTGCAACCTAGAATATATCATCTAGCAGCTTATTTCCTGTACTCGGGATACAAGAATATCATAATAACCTTTTATTATGCCAATCAGGGCGGCCCTATAACGATATCTTTATCTCATGACGATATAGCTATGACCTTAGCTTTTCTGTATAAAACTTTCTCTACCATAAAGGGTGATACATTAATGCGCAGAAATAGGCACTGGACCTGTAACATGTGTAGCTACGACAAAGGTGGAGTATGTCATAGGGTCTGGTCGGACTTGCACACAATGGGAAGTCAGTATGTAGAGGATCGTTATGTCAATATGAGTTGTGAAGACCAGTTAGAAATATCGAAACCTAAAGAGGTTTAATGTCTGAAGAAAGATGGAAAGATGTTGTTGGGTACGAGGGGCTTTATCAGGTGTCTGATATAGGGCGAGTTAAAAAACTTGTCGGTACAAAATGTAAAAAAGAACGGATAAAGTCTATCACGTATCGAAAAGATAATGGATATTATATAGTAACCTTATATAGAAACAATAAAGGAAAAACTAAGTATATTCATAGAATAATTTTAGAATCCTTTGTTGGACCTTGCCCCAATGGTAAAGAATGTAGGCATCTAGATGGTATAAAAAGTAATAACAGATTACCTAATCTTGTCTGGGGTACCCATTACGAGAATGCGCAAGACACTGTAAAACATGGGAATCACTTTCAACCAGATTGTCGTGGGTCTAGACATGGAGAATCAAAATTGAATGAATCAAATGTATTGTTAATAAGACACTTGTTAAACCTGGGGATAAAACAACTAGAACTAGTCCATAGATTTGGGGTTACCCAAGGACTGATCTCATCGATTAAACTCAGAAAGTCATGGGGACACATATAATGACTGACAGATACGCTGTTCTTCACTGCCATTCATACTATTCATTACTAGATGGATTACCTTCACCCAAAGACATAGTGGACCGATGTGTGGAGTTAAATATACCGGCATTGGCAATAACTGATCATGGTTCAATTGCCAATATGAAACTATTCTATGACGCAGCACGAAAGGCAAAAATTAAACCTATAATCGGAGCGGAACTTTATATTTGTAAACAAGATCCAACAATCAAAAATAACGACAACAACAAACGTAATCACCTTATTGTTCTAGCCAGGAACGATCAGGGCATTAAAGATCTAATGGCCATAATATCTCAGACAAACAAGCCGGAACACTTTTATCGCAAACCAAGAATAGATTTAGAAGGAATTGCCCCGTATGCACAAAAAGGAAACCTAATATTTCTTAGCGCGTGCATCGCAGGACAACTCCCAATGTCGTTGTTCACAGATTTCAAGGCGGCTATAATGGCGGGTCGAAATTATAACATAGACGGAGCCAGAGAATATCTAAAACCCGACTGGAAAGATGTTGGGAAGGCGATGGTTTATAAACATCTGGAAATTTTCGGGAAAGGTAACTACTTTTTAGAACTGCAAGACGAAGAAATGGGTATACAGGCTGTTGTTGTGGATTGTCTCAGGGAATTAAGCGAAGAAACTGGAGTCCCCACAGTAGCTACGATTGATGCGCATTATTGCAGAAAAGAAGATGCAGAAGATCAAAGATTATTACTTTACGCCAGCCTTCATACAACCAAAGAAGCCCAAGATCGCAGAATAGAAAACAACCAAGATGTAATGGACTTCTTTGTGTCCAATAATTACTATATACCCTCCTATAAAGAGATGGCAAAGAAATTCACAGATGAAGAACTCGGAATGACGATAAATATAGCAGATCAAATAAAATATTCATCGTTGGGTCACGACCCTTATCTACCAGTGTTCACCAACGAAGAATCAGAAAAACTCGACCTTGACTCCAATCAATATCTAAAGTATCTATGCGTAGAAGGTGCTAAGACAAAGTTAAGCCATTTAGATAAAGACAAGAAAAAGATCTATTGGGATAGACTAACTAGGGAATTGATAGTCATACAAGAAGCTAAGCTAGCCGACTACTTCCTCATAGTGTGGGATGCGTGCCGTTTCGTTGATGCCAACAACGGTCCAAGAGGCAAAGGCAGGGGGTCAGGAGCTGGATCATTAATCAATTATCTCACAGGTATAACAGGCATAGATCCCATAGAGTACGGTTTGTATTTCGAGAGATTCTACAATATAAGTCGTAATATACCCCCTCATTTTGATGTCGGGAAAACAGACTTCATGTCATGGCTGTCTGATAATTTCGAATTATTGCACATGAGAGATATCGCTAGCGAACGTAAATCTGTATCAAAACAACTCGCAAATCGAATGAAGCAGTCTGGAGTAGAGTTCACAGAGAATATGATACAGGAAGTAAGATGGATTGACGATAAAAATCCAAGAATGTGGATGTATCTAAACGACATGATAAAAGAAAATCCAGCAGAGAATCCTTCTAACTCTCACTTAGCATACGGGTTGGGTATGACAATATGTAACAGGGATGAATTGGACTTAAAGAGGAAAGTCAGAATACACAATGGCCATATTAGCCTTCCGGATATAGATACAGACATTGGAGTTGTTTTCAGAAGTAGGGTCATATCGTATCTCAAAGAAAGATGGGGCGAAGAATATGTTGCTCAGATGATAACCTTCGGTCGGCTTCAAGGTAAAGCTGCATTGAAAGAGGTATTTCGCGCACAGCCAGATACAGTGAAACATTTGATGAAGGTGAAAGCTCTGAAAGAAGGCAAGGAACCAGATGATGTTTATATGACGCCCCATGATCTATGCAACGAGATTACGCATCACATGCCGGATGAAGCTGCAATTGCCGATGAACTTAGGCAAGCTAGAATGGAGCATGGAGACGACTATGGTATTCTCAGATGGGCTATTGACTACATAGAACAAGTAGGAGAAGCCTATAAGTGGTATAAGCCGTTGTTTGATCAGGCCATGAGGATTGAGGGCACAAAGAAGTCTCAGTCTAGGCATGCAGCTGGTGTTGTAATTGCAGATAGACCTATAGAGGAATTGGTTCCACTGGTATATGATGCAAAAAATAAGGACCGTGTTGTAGGGATAGAAATGAATAACGCAGAGAGTATGGGTGCTGTCAAGTTCGACTTCCTAGGTGTAGTCGCTTTAGACAAATTGTGGAAAGCGCAGGATTTGATAAACGAACCCGAAATGATAGGAAGTGAATGATGAAAGACAAAGTCACTATAATCATTAAAACCTTCGAGCGCCCCAAATGTGTCAGTCGTCTTGTATACAGCATAAAAATGATGTATCCCAATCTACGTATTATTGTAGCGGACGACAGCAAAGAAGATAGTATAATCACAGGGGTAGATCACTTACGAATGCCATACGATAGCGGAGCTTCAAAAGGCAGGAACCTAGCTTTGAGCAAAGTCGATACTCCATATGTTGTCACTCTCGATGACGATTTTATATTCAATGATTCAACCAGGTTAAATAGATGGCTGGGTATACTAGAAAATACTGATATGGATATAATGGGAGGAAACGTAGATGGACATCCTAATTATCACGCCAGCCTACATATAGAAAACAATGCCTTAGTCTTCAAACCCACTCCAGTAGGAGAGGAAGACGGACTGCTTCTTTGGAATATCGTGCTACAATTTTGGATGGGCAAAACTGATAAAATCAAAGAGATAGGCGGTTGGGACGATGAATTCAAGACCGTGGATCATATTATCTTCTTTGCTAGATCTATCGGGAATATAAAGGTAGGCCACTCTCCGATGGTAGGAGTAGGGCAT
>SDBU01003312.1_pt1 | contig 20581 bp, 18 predicted proteins | sample 2277071 | NCBI WGS metagenome assembly SDBU01 (sample SAMN10397929, study PRJNA504765) | marine sediment metagenome | isolation source: marine sediment core GS08_GC12, 126 cmbsf | place: Arctic Ocean: Gakkel Ridge, Loki's castle | collected 2008
CACCCCCTTTAGCTTGACCATAGGCTTGACAGCACTGCAAGAAGCCTCTCTGTTTGTCGACATCAACGATAATCTAATGAGCATGAACACGAGCCATCTCTACCATCTCCTAACGACTTTTACCCCGTTAGAAGACCTCGAACCTGCACTCTGGATAGCTAATAAACTGGCAGAAGACCCGAAAAGCCCTTTCCACGGTATCGTATATCTAGGGGGCGAGAAAGAGAAAGTACAAGGGCTTGACAGGCGGGTAAATCTAGCAGCGCTCCGCACCGGCGTTCAGATGATTCTCAAGGAAAACATAAAACTCCGAGATGAGGCGTTTAACGACATTTTAAAAAGATATGTTATCATCCGCACCTACTGGAGTGCAGTCAAAGGGACATTCGCTCAGGAGTGGGCTGATGCTAAGGAATATCTCCTACTCCGTGGCTTTGGCGTCTGGTGTATGTCAATACTCGGTGCAGACATAATTGACCGATGCCTTATCCGCCCTATTAACCCTAGCCAATACGAAGAGGAGATGTCCGCTTATCTCCGTCAGATAAGCCGTGATGTTAATTGGCATAGAAAAGAGGGTAATGTAACGCACTATGGAGGACGCGTAGGTGCTAGAGAACTGGCTGATAAGATGAGACGTTTTCTCTCTGATGAAAGTGTTGATATGGCAAAAATTGCTAGAGACCTGGAAAGTCTTTACTAAGAGGCGGCTATCAAAGGTAGTTCAAATGGCAAAGCCCCTCTAAAGAATTACCCCTCTCTTCTTGAAGGAGAGTCGAAGAGAGGCGAAGCCTCTCTTATATAAACATTTCCCCCTCCCTTATCAAAGGGAGGGGGAACACAAGGGGGAGGGTTACCTAATAAAAAGCTATGTTATCTCTTGAGATTGCGGAGCTTGTTCCGAGTGTAAGCGAGGAATCTCGCCCTGAGTTTGCTTCGGCTATGCCTCGCAATGACAGGCGAAGGGCTGACGTGCCTCGCAATGACGAAAGGGTGTCATTGCGAGCCGAAGGCGTGGCAATCTCAGTGGTAGGGTGCTTTTGGGGAATTGCTTCGTCGCTGTTACTCATCGCACTGACATGAGGTTAGTCTAAAGGGGGTGGGGTTGAATAATCTTAAAGTTAACTGCTATTCGGGGCATACCTATGCCGAAAGTCCAAAGTCTTTCCTGTGGCAGGGTGCGGAATATGAAGTTAAGGAGATAGAGAAAGAGTGGCTTGAACCTGGGGAGAGGTGTTTTCAGGTCCGCACTGGGGATAACAAATTGTTCCGACTCTGCTATAATGAGACAAACGAGCAGTGGTCACTAACTAAGATGGTGGGAAGGTAAGAAATACTGTCGAGAGACTACTTACTGAGGAAAAGGTGGCAGTAGTCCCCCGGTTCTGCCTTCGGACAACATGGTGAGGGATATGTCCGTTGCTGTTACACCACCTCATTAGCTGACATCGAGGAAGCATTAGCCAGAATGAAGCGGTTTGTGGATAAACATCAAAAGGAGGATTGATATAAATGGGCTACTTTACAGTACTGGCGGCTATACCCGGCTTCTTCTTAAGTTCCCTCATTCTCATGGCTCTCTGGGGTGTTATTGCCCCGAACTTAGAGATGCCAAAGATAAACTATCCCATGGCTATGTTGATAACCATCACCCTCTGGCTGGCGGTGGCGCCTCTGGCAGCGGCGGCTGGTCGAAGAGGAAAAAGGTAAGTAGCTATTATACTGAAAAGGAAAACTTAGCCTTGCAATAAAGTATCAGGGCTCTGGTATGACAGGCAATGAAGAAGCTAGTTTGTGATAGATGTGGGATGGAACTGACAGACAAGTATGACATAGAGATAGTCCTTGAAGGTCAAGCGGCATGGCAAATGTCGGTTAGAGCAAGAGGCGCTGAACCTAGGGGTGTCCTGCCTTGCGAGAACTATGTTCGTTGCGGTGGTGAGATGGTTAATCGTAAAAGAAATTCTTACCGTGGAGGTAAAACCCATTAAGGAAAGCTACGCTAACGCCGGCGTCAATATTGCTGCTGCTGCTAAAGCCAAAGAACTCATCGGCAAACATGCTCGCTCTACCCTCCGCCCTGAGGTCTTGAGTGGTGTGGGGTTCTTCGGGGGGCTTTTTGAGTTTAAGGGATACAAGGAGCCGGTGCTGGTATCGAGTACTGACTCAGTAGGCACCAAGCTAAAGATTGCCAACGCCTTAGACAAGCATGATACCATTGGTATTGATATCGTTAATCACTGTGTTAATGACATCCTTACCTGTGGCGCTGAGCCTCTCTTTTTCCTGGACTACATCGGTATCGGCAAGCTGGTGCCAGAAAAGGTAGAGGCTATTGCTAAAGGGCTGGCTCAAGCCTGCCGTGAGGTTGGTTGTGCTCTTATCGGTGGTGAAACGGCAGAAATGCCTGGGCTATATAGCGGTGAGGACTATGACCTGGTAGGTTTCATAATTGGGGTGGTTGAGAAAGAGAAAATTATTATGGGGAAGACAGCTGCGGTTGGCGATACCATTATTAGCTTACCCTCCAGCGGCTTGCATACCAATGGTTATTCCCTGGTGCGCAAGATTTTTGGTGAGTCCAGGGAAGCACTGGACCTCCATTACCCTGAGTTAGGTCGAACCCTGGGCGAGGAGCTTCTGGAGCCTCACCGCTGCTACTACCACCAGTTAAAGCCACTACTGCCGATTATCAAGGGTATAGCACATATTACTGGCGGAGGCTTGATTGGCAATGTGCCCAGAATTCTACCAAAAGGGTTAGCAGCGCAATTTCAACGTGGGACGTGGCTGATATCCCCTGTTTTTCAGCTTATTCAGCAGCGAGGTAATGTTGACCAGCAGGAGATGTACCAGGTATTTAATATGGGTATCGGCATGACACTCATCTGTTCACCTAAAGATGCTACCCAGCTAACTAAAGCCCTGCCGGAGGCATATACCGTTGGTGAGGTGGTAGAGCAGAGGGGAGAGGCGAGGGTGGTGATCAAGTAGACAAAATGAGGGAGGAGGTAAGGCAATGAAGAAAAACAATCCTTATGACCAAAAGTATGCCACTCAGGAATACTACTGGGGGAAGCAGCCCTCAGCGATGTGCGATAAAATCATAGAAATCATCCGACCCTCCTCAGACTATCATCCAAAACTGCTTGACCTTGGCTGTGGCGAAGGCAGAAACGCCGTCTACTTTGCCAAACACGGTTTTAATGTACTTACCGTTGATGTGTCCCTACTAGGACTAAGGAAAACAAAGATGTACGCCGAAGAGGTCGGAATTCATGTCGAAACTTTTCAGGCTGACATTGTGAACTATAAACTTGAAGATACTTACGATGTTATCTTCGCAACGGGAACTTTGCAATACCTTCCGTTTGAAGTAAGAAACAAACATTACCAGAACTATAAAGACGGCACTTCACCCAACGGTATCAACGGACTCTCAGTATTTGTACAAAAACCTTTTATTGCGAAAGCGCCAGATGCCGAGGACACGGCACACCCCTACAAATCGGGGGAACTTTTAGGTTACTATTGGGATTGGGAGATTCCATTTTGTACACAGGAAATCTTTAATTGTATGTCCAGTGGTATTCCGCACGAGCATGCCGTCGACAGAATAATCGCCAGGAAAAGGGAAGTCTAAGAGGGGCTCGCCCCTCTCCAAAATTCCTCCCTCTCTCCTTGAAAGGAAAAAGAGACACAGGGGTGAGGTTAGAAAGCGAATAGAAATAAACAATCGGAGGTTTTAATGCGAGCGATTATCAGTGTTTTTGACAAGACTGGACTATCTGATTTTGCCAAGGGCTTGAGTAAATTAGGCTTTGAAATATTCAGTACCGGGGGCACCCAGAAAGCACTAGAAGAAGCAAAAGTACCGGTTAAAAGTGTCTCTGGACTTACCGGGTTTCCCGAGATTCTTGATGGACGGGTTAAGACCCTGCACCCGATTATCTATGGCGGTATTCTGGCCAAGCGTGACCTGCCTGAGCACATGGCCCAGCTAGCTGAAAATAACATTGAGAGCATCGACCTGGTGGCAGTTAATCTATACCCCTTTGTCCAGACTATAGCCAAAGAGGGTGTTACCCTTGATGAGGCGCTGGAAAACATTGATATCGGTGGGCCAAGCATGATTCGGGCATCAGCTAAGAACTTCCCCAATGTCATTGTCGTGGTAGACCCGGCTGACTATCAGCCGGTTTTGGAGAAATTGAAAGACGGGAGTGTGGAGCTAGCCGAGCGTAAACGACTGGCACAGAAGGCATTCCAACATGTAGCTACCTATGATACCGCTATTTCACAGTATCTGAGGCCGGACATAGATGGTTTTCCCGATGAGATGACTGTTGCTCTCAAGAAGCGCTACAGCTTACGTTATGGCGAAAACCCGCACCAGCAGGCTGCTTTCTACGCTGAGCAGGAGGTGGGGAGAGGTAAGAATACTGGCATCACCTGGGCAAAGCAGCTAGGGGGTAAGGAACTTTCCTTCAACAACATCCTGGATGCTGATGCTGCTTGGGGTGCAGTCATTGACTTTACTGCGCCTACGGTAGCTGTTATCAAACATACCAATCCCTGCGGCCTGGCCAGCTACGAAGATATTACTGAAGCCTATCGGCGGGCTTTCAGCGGCGACCCGGTAGCCGCCTTTGGCGGCATCGTTGCCTCAAACAGGGCAGTTACCTTAGCCATGGCTGAGGCAATAAAGCCTGTCTTCTATGAGATAGTTATCGCCCCTGAATACGAGCCAGAAGCACTCAAGTTATTAAAGCGCAAGAAGGATTTGCGTATCCTCGTCGCTGATTTGCCGCTAGGCTATGGTAAGGCTGAAGCAGGTTACCTCGATTTCCGCAGAGTAAAGGGTGGATTCCTTATCCAGAGTTCAGATTCTCTACCTGAGACCAGCGTGAGTTTGAAAACAGTAACCAGGCGTGAGCCAACTAAGGCTGAAATAGAAGACCTGCTTTTTGCCTGGCGAGCGGTTAAGCATGTAAAGTCAAACGCTATTTTGCTGGCTAAAGATAAGGCACTTTTGGGAATGGGTGCCGGGCAGCCCAGCCGTATTGTCAGTGCTCAAATAGCCAAAGAAAAGGCTGGTGAGAAAACTAAGGGTAGCGTTCTGGCTTCGGATGCTATGTTTCCATTTCCTGATGTGGTGGAAGCGGCAGCAAATGGTGGAATAACTGCTATTATCCAGCCCGGCGGCTCAATAAGAGATGAAGACTCAATCAAGGCGGCTGATGAGCACAATATAGCTATGGTTTTTACCGGAACTAGGCACTTCCGACACTAATCTCATCGTAAAATTTATAGTTAATAGTCAAGGAGGGTTATGGCTAATGTAGTTTTAGTGGTAGATATGCTGAGGGGTTTTATGGAGGAGGGTTATCCTCTGTATTGCGGGTTTAGAGCCCGCCGTATAATCACCAGTATACAAAATCTTCTGGGCCAGGAGTTCGCTCAGGGCTCCAAGGTATTCTTCCTTTGTGACCATCACACTCCCAATGACCCTGAATTCAAGATGTTCCCCCCACATTGCATTGAAGGTACTGCCGAGGCAGAGGTTATTCCCGAACTAGCCAGCTATCAGGGAGAGGTAATACTTAAAAGTCATTTCAGCGGCTTTTTTGACACACCACTCGAGGAGAAGCTGAACCAACTTAAACCGGAGAAGTTGGTTGTCTGTGGCGTCTGCACCAATATTTGCGTATTGCATACTGTGGCTGATGCGAGGAACCGCGGCTATCAAGTGGAGGTGCCTGTTGACTGCGTTGCCTCCTTTGATGAAAAACCACACCACTTTGCTCTGGAGCATATGGAGAAGACTCTAGGGGCAAAGTTAACCAACGTGAGGACTAGCCAGGTTAAACTGCCTAAATTTGAGCCGGCTGAGGCTGTCCTATCTGGGGAGACAGCTGATATTTACTTTGCCCACACTATAGATATATTGCGTCATGAGGCACTTAATCCAGTAGCTACTATGGAGGTATTTTCCAGCCGGGCGGGGATATTCTGCGGCATAGAAGAGGTCAAGGCTCTACTGGCTCAGGTTTTGCCTGGGGATAACCGTGAGGTATGGGCTCTGGCTGAAGGTGAGGCAATGGACAGCAAAGAAGTGGTGTTGCGCATCACAGCACCCTATCAAAGCTACGGACTTTATGAAACAGCTATAGACGGTATTTTTGCCCACTGTAGTGGTTGGGCGACCGCTGCCAGGGAGTGTATGGAAGCTGCCAGAGGGATACCTGTCACCAGCTTTGGTGCCCGCCATATTCACCCCTCGGTAGTCAGAGTAATGGATTACTCAGCTATTATCGGTGGTTGCGCCGGTTGTTCCAGTATCATTGGGGCTAAATTTGCTGGCATTGAACCATCGGGAACTATGCCTCACGCTCTGATAATAATTATGGGAGATACAGTTAAGGCTACTTTAGCTTTTGATAAGTATACGCCACCTGAGGTGCCTCGTGTGTCTCTGGTTGACACCTTTAAGGACGAGGTTGAGGAAAGCCTGCTGGTGGCTCAGGCGCTGGGTGAGAGACTTAATAGTGTGCGGCTTGATACCCCTGGCGAAAGGGGTGGGGTTACAACTGAGCTAGTAAAGGAGGTAAGAGCCAGACTGGACTTAGCTGGCTTCAAACATGTACGGATTTTTGTTAGCGGTGGCATTAATCCCGAGCGCATTACTTACTTTATTGAAAGCGGGGCTCCGGTTGATGGCTTTGGCATCGGCTATCATATCAGTGGGGCTAAGCCGATTTCCTTTACTGCTGACCTGCATGAGGTTGATGGGAAACCAATCGCTAAACAGGGCAGAATTCCCGGTATCACCCCTAACCCCAGGCTTAAGCACATAATGTGAGGTTGTTTAGCTGCAATTAAACTCTAGGTCTGGAGGCTAAAAGCTGACAAAGCTAAGAGGTAAACAAACAAATGTAGGCTCTTTCTTGGGTAACTTCCTTTATGACCAGCATGTTTGAAAACAACGCCCTCAGTACCAGAAGCCCAATCTGTTGACAAACCTCAAAGCACAATATATATTGAACAATTAGCAAAAGGAGGGAAAATGGAGAGAACAAAGTTTATTCTTGATGAAAAGGATATGCCAACTTCCTGGTATAACATTCAGCCCGACTTGCCTGAGCCCCTGCCACCATACCGCCACCCAGCCACCAAGGAGCTATTACCTTTAGATATGGCCCTGCCCCCTCCCCTCTTCTCCATGGACATCATTAAGCAGGAGTTCAGTACCGAGCGCTACATTGAAATTCCGGAAGAGGTGCAGGAAATATACCGCACCTGGAGACCAACAATTTTGCATCGGGCGCATCGGCTGGAGAAAGCCCTGGATACGCCGGCCAAGATCTTCTATAAATATGAGGGGACCAGCCAGGCGGGCAGTCACAAGCCCAACACGGCGGTAGCTCAAGCTTATTATGCCAAGAAAGAGGGGGCCAAGCGCATAACCACTGAGACCGGTGCCGGGCAGTGGGGCAGCGCCATGGCCATGGCCTGCGCGTTCTTCGACCTAGAATGCAAGGTCTACATGGTCAGGATTAGTTATAACCAGAAGCCCTATCGCCGCATCCTGATGGAGACCTGGGGAGCCAATATTGTCCCCAGCCCCAGTGAGGATACTGAGGTCGGGCGCCGCATTCTAGCCGAGAATCCTGATTCCACCGGCAGCCTGGGCATCTCCATCAGCGAAGCCATAGAAGATGCCTTCGCTGACGATGATGCCAAGTACTCCATAGGCAGTGTCGCCAACCATGTCCTGCTCCACCAGACCATCATTGGCGAGGAAACAAGACTACAAATGGAAATGGCTGATGCCTACCCCGATATCATTGTCGGCTGCGTCGGTGGCGGCTCAAACTTCGCCGGGCAGTTCCTGCCCTGGATTAGGGATAAGATTAGCGGGAAGAAACCAGATATGCGCATCATCTGCGTGGAACCGCGTGCCTGCCCCACGCTGACCAAGGGCATCTATACCTGGGACTATGGTGATGAGGCTGGGCTCGCTCCGATCATTCTGATGTACACATTGGGCCATACCTTTGTCCCACCACCAGTCCATGCCGGTGGGTTGCGCTACCACGGCATGGCATCCATCATCTGCCACCTCCACAAGCTAGGCTTAATTGAAGCCAGGGCTGAGTATCAGGTTCCTGTCTTCGAAGCTGGGGTAAAGTTCGCTCGCACCGAGGGCATTATTACTGCCCCCGAGCCGTGCCATGACCTCAGGGTAGCTATTGATGAAGCCCTGCGCTGTAGAGAAGAAGGTAAGTCAAAAACCATCCTAATAGCTCATAGTGGGCACGGTCACTTTGACATGGCGGCCTATGATGAGTATCTCTCAGGCAGGTTGCAGGATTATGAATATCCTGAGGAAAAGGTAAAAGAAGCGCTGGCTTCACTGCCTGAGGTACCTGGGGCATAAAGTCATATATTTGGTATAGTAGTTAAGGGGCTGGAAACATAACCAGCTCCTTAACTATTTCTTAACTTTTTATTGATATGCTAAAATATAATTAGCAATGAAAAGGATAAACATCAGAGCTTTAGTCGTTCCCCTCATCCTGATTTTATCTCTCACCCTAACCGCTGGGTGTGACCTACTACCCGAAGTAGATACTTCGCCACCACTAAGCCCCCCTGCTACCGAGAACACCACCCCTATTGACTCTGAGTGGTCAATACCAATTACCGGAAGCCAAGCCCCGATATTACCCAGCATTGCTGATGTCGTAGCCAAGGTTAAGCCTTCAGTAGCAGCTATCAACACTGAAGTTGTAACCTTTGACATCTTCAACCGACCTCGCACCCAAGAAGGAGCCGGCTCAGGATGGGTGATAAGTAAAGATGGGATTATTGTCACCAATAACCACGTTGTAGCAGGAGCTGAGAGTATCACCGTAACCCTGGATGATGGCAGAACCTTCCCGGTAGACCTAAACACAGTAGCTACAGACCCATTATCAGACCTGGCTGTACTCATAATTGATGCTGAAAACCTACCAGCAGTTACGGTAGGAGATTCTCTTAAATTAAGAGTTGGCGATTGGGTAGTAGCTATCGGTAATTCATTAGGGTTGGGGATAACCGCTAAGGAGGGAATAATTAGTCGCCTAGACGTTTCTATGACAGTATCCTCGGAACAAACGCTATATGACCTCCTTGAAACTAGCGCAGCTATCAATCCCGGTAATAGCGGCGGACCTTTAGTCAATATGGCTGGAGAGGTAATTGGCATCACCAGCGCCAAGATTGCTGCTACCGGAGTGGAAGGTATGGGTTACGCCATAAGCACTAATGAAGCGATGCCGATTATTCAGCAACTGATTAACACCGGCTATGTGGTTCGTCCCTGGCTTGGGGTAGGTCTCTATACCGTAGACCAATTTGTGGTTCAAAGGTATAACCTAGCGGTTGATCAAGGAGCCATTGTAGTGAATGCGGCTCCGGGCAGCCCAGCTGATAAAGCTGGAATTAAAGCCGGTGATGTTATTACTAAATTTGAAGACCAGGAGATAACCGAGGTTAACGAACTAATAAGAGCCATACACTCTTCTCAAGGGGGGCAAAGGGTAGAAATAACCTTCTGGCGAGGTGAAACCAAGAATACTACTTATGCTACCCTTGTTGAAAGCCCGCCGCCCTCCTAAGTCACCCTAGCTTCTTTACCCCCAGTGATACTTTATAGCCACCTAGTTTATAGGTTTCCTTGAAGTCAATTTCTTCCGGCAATCCCTCATCAAGCCTTTGAGATAGTGTTTCCTGCTTAATGTAGCCACCCAAACCCTTATCTTCCATTATTCTCTTCATATAATCGTCACCCTCGTAATAGGTTTCTATATGGTCAGCAATATCAAACCCGGCTGAGCGGCGCATTATCTGCAGCCGATGCACTACCTCCCGTGCCATTCCTTCCGCCTCTAGTTCAGGTGTAATTTTGGTATAAATAGCTGTAGAAGGAGATGATTCATTATCAACTACATAATCAGAATTTTTTGCCATAGCTGCTAACTCATCCGGTGCCGCCAACTTTATATACTTTACATTTAATTCGTCCAGTACCGATTGCTTGATTGCCTCGCTCTTCAGGACTCGTTCCATCTCGGGCCTTTTAATGACATAGTGGTCCAGAGGCTGCCGTACTTTGATACCCTCCTTGGCACGTTCTGCCCGACCCAGACTCGATACTTTCATCGCCAACCGATTATCAGCAGCCAACTGCTCATCAATCTTGCGCTCATCAGCTACAGGGAAGTCAGCCAAGTGCACACTCTCTAGAGCCTCAGGAAATACCGAACAGACCAGGTTCTGATATAGCTCCTCCGCCAGAAACGGAGTAAGTGGAGCCAATAGCTTTGATAGGGTAACCAGACATTGGTAAAGTGTAGTATATGCCGACAGTTTATCGGCGTCATTCTCACTCTTCCAGAAGCGTCTTCGGCTTCTACGCACGTACCAATTAGATAACTCGTCGACAAAGCCCTCGATTTTCCGTCCTGCCTCCGTCGGGTTATAACCATCCAGCGCTGAATCGACATCAATTATAAGCTGGTTAAGCTCAGAGATAATCCACCGGTCAAGCTCCGATGGCTCTAATGAAGCCTCTTCAGAACTCGGAATGAAGCGGTCTATATTAGCATAGGTGACAAAGAAGGAATAGACGTTCCACAGAGTTAATAGGAAGCGGCGGGTTACCTCAGCTACCATCTTGTCATCAAAACGGTACACATTGCCTGCTGGCACGGCAGTAAAGAAGTACCAGCGCAGGGCATCAGCACCGTATTTGTTAATCACCGCCGATGGCTCAACCACATTCTCCTTAGTCTTGCTCATCTTCTCCCCTTTGGCATCAAGGACATGTCCCAGGCAGATAACATTCTTGAAACAGGGTTGGTCAAACAGCAAGGTGGATATAGCATGCAGACTGTAAAACCAGCCACGAGTCTGGTCAACCGCCTCACAAATATAATCGGCGGGAAACCTTCCATCCTCACGTATGGTTTTGCTGCCATTCTCAAACGGATAGTGGTATTGGGCGACTGGCATGGCTCCTGAATCAAACCAGCAGTCAATTACCTCCGGAACTCTTGCCATCTTGGCCCCACACTTGGAGCAGGTAAAGGTTATTTCATCAACAAAGGGACGATGCAAATCAAAGGGCTCTTTTAAGCCAGCAATCCCAACCCTCCCTTTCAAATCCTCCACACCGCCGACGCAATCATATCTCTCACAGGATTCGCAGCGCCACACCGGCAACGGTGTACCCCAGTAGCGCTCACGGGAAAACGCCCAGTCCACATTATTGTTTAGCCAATCACCAAAACGACCATACTTAATATGCTCCGGATACCAGTTTATCTCAGCGTTACCGGCAATAAGGCTTTCTTTTACTGCCGTCGTCCTGATATACCAGGTCTGCTTGGCATAGTAAAGCAGAGGCGCCTCACAGCGCCAGCAAAAGGGATAGGTATGACGAATTGTCTCACTGCGATAGAGAAGCCCCCTCGACTTCAGGTCATCTAAAATAAGCGGGTCAGCATCTTTAACAAATTTACCAGCAAAGGGATAGGTTCCGATGACTTTGCCCTGCACATCTACCGTGTGGACAAAGTCCAACCCTTCATCCTTCCCCGCCTCATAATCAACCTCACCATAGGCAGGTGCCATATGGACGATACCGGTTCCGTCTTCCATGGAAACAAAATCAGTGGCGATTACTTTATAGGTCAAATTTTCGTCAGGCTTTTGTAATTCAAGTTCAATGCTTCTCTTTCTGACATCGTCAATACCAAGATAGGTAATAAACCTCTTTCTCTCAATATTAAATTCATGAGGATTGAAAAGTGGCTTATATTCAAGCCCCCGCTTACCTTCTTCACCCGCTAGGTCGCTTCCCGTTAGACGCTCTACTACTTCATAGCTACCAAGCCCCACGCTTTCACGTAAAGCTTCAGCAAGAATTAAGTATTCGTCATTTCCCTCTACCACTACATATTCGGCGTCGGGAGCTACAGCCAGGGCAGTATTGCCTGACAGTGTCCACGGCGTAGTCGTCCAGGCTAATAGATAGGCAGACTTTTCCAGAAAGCGCTTAAAAAGTTCTGGGCGCGCATCAGAACCTACTGATGACGGCACAACCTTAAACTTTATGTAAACTGATGGGTCTTCAACATCATCCTGGTAACCCTGGGCAACCTCATGGGAGCTTAGGGAGGTGCCACAGCGGGGGCAATGAGGGGTAACTTTATAACCCTGATAGACCAGCCCCTTATCCCACATCTGCTTTATTGCCCACCAGCAACTTTCAATATATTTATTCTCCATGGTGATATAGGGGTGTTTTAAGTCAATCCAGAAGGCAATACGCTCGGTCAGCGCCTCCCATTCCTTAAGGTAATTAAAGACGTTCTCCCGACAGCGCTCATTAAATTTAGCAACACCATATTCTTCAATCTGCGCCTTACCAGAAAAGCCAAGCTCCTTTTCCACTTCTAACTCTACCGGCAACCCGTGCGCATCCCAACCAGCAATACGTGGAGTATAATAACCCTTCATTGCCTTATAACGAGGGATAATATCCTTAAATACACGGGACAGCACATGATGTATACCTGGGCTGCCATTGGCTGTAGGTGGTCCTTCATATAATACAAAACGAGGAGCGCCCTGGCGCCTATCTATACTCTGCTCAAAGATTTTTTTGTCCTTCCACAAAGTAAGTATGTTTTCCTCAACTTGTGGGAAATTAGCTTTACTACTTACTGGATGGAACATCCCAAAAAGCTCCTCTAGATAAAAAGCTCGCTGCTAATATGCTATTACTCCCCGGGGGAAATAACTACTTTACGAGCCTCACCCTCACCAATGCTTTGAGTGGTAACATCAGGGTGGTCGGCCAAAGTAAGATGGACGATACGCCTCTCATAGGCTGGCATCGGCTCAAATGTAAATGGCTCTCCTGTAGCTTCCACCTGCTCGGCTATATTCCGAGCCAACACCTGCAGTGCTTGATAACGGCGCTGCTTATACCCTTCCACGTCAACGACTATTGGAACCCAAGCTTCCGTTTGATGACCTACAATAAGCCTAACAATATACTGCAAGCAGGAAAGAGTCTGCCCTCGCCGCCCAATCAAAATACCCAAGTCTTCACCCTTTATATTAAGGACAACAGAGGCAATAGCTTCTTCTTCTCCCTCAACAATAGGTTGGTCTTGAGGTACAATAGAACCCTCTACCCCCATCAAAGTAAGTAGTCTCTCTAAGATACCCTTCACTGTTTCAGCTATATCATTCTCTTTCTCAGGTGCCAGCTCTAACCTCTGCACCTTAACCACTGCCTCCTCAGTACCCAAACCCAGTATGCCGGGCTTACTTTCTCTTACGACGGTGACCTCCACTTCCTCCCGGCTTACGCCTAATTGCTCTAAGGCTTGTTGGATAGCTTCCTCCACGGTCTTGGCGCTTATCTCCAGACTCTCCATAACTTAATCCTTCTTCCTGGGCAGAACTCGGCACAACAATATCGGCACCAATATCAGCTTCCTCTAAAGGCGCCTCTTGCCGAGCGATACGCCCCTTTATTTTTTTATCGCGGCCGGGCAGCTTAGGAGCTGCTCCTTTAACCAAGCCCCCCCACCCGGTAACAAAATATTGCATAACAATGCTGATAACATTTGAAGTCACCCAATAGAGCGCCAGACCGCTGGGGAACGACATAGTAAGAAAGGCGAACATCAGCGGCATCATCCACAGCATCATCTGGCTCTGAGCCTGTTGTTTAGGGTCAGCAGTAGGGGAGGTCATCATCTTCTGCTGCAACCACATTGTGCCCCCAACCAGAATGGGTAAGAGAATCCACCTATCAGGTACAGCCAGGTCCAACCAAAGGAACTTACTCTCCAAAGGCACCAGAGAAAAGACCTGCGACCAGGAGGAATAAAGGTGCTGGGAGAGACTCAGAAAACCTTCTGGAGCCGTGGCTGAAACTCGAATAATTGACTGGTAAAGGGCTACCCAGACGGGCATCTGGATTAGCATGGGTAGCAGGCAACCGGCAGGACTCACCCCGGACTCCTTAAACAGCTTCTGCTGCTCCCTAGCCAGTTGCTGCTTATCTTTAGCATACTTCTTCCGAATCTCAGCAACTTGGGCCTGAAGTGATTGCATGGTTTTGCTAGCTCGAAGCTGTTTCACGGTAAGGGGGTACATCAAAGTCCGAATAACAATAGTTAGAACAATAATAGTCAGCCCAAAGCTGCCCCCCAGATAATCAGACAGCATAATGAGGACATTTATCATCGGGCTCAAAATGATTAGGTTCCATATTTCCCCGATACCCAACGGAATCTACCTCACTTACTACTTAATAGCCTGCTGAAAAAATTCCTTCGGAGCTTTTTCAGCAAACCCAACCCCCACTGCCAGTCTCAACTCCCGCTGAAAAACACCGTTTTTCAGCGGTTTTACTTAATGTTAAACTCCCGTACCGCCCCTGACTGCGCATCCACGGCATAGAGAGCATCCTCGGCAGTATGTATATAAACCTTCCCCTGGCTAGTGACAAGAGAGGCATATACCTGTTCTTCCAGGTTGACTATCTGTCTTCTCTGATTATCATCAGTATCCAAAGAATACACCACTCCCTCCTCGGTAGCCACAATCAGCAAAGCGTTTACCAAAACTGGCGATGAGGAAATCGGACTCCCCAGGTCAAACTCAACCAGCTTATCACCCCTTTCAGCATCAAGGGCGTAAACCTTACCGTCAAGATTGGCGGCGTAGACAACACCGTCGTAGATTACCGGTTTAGCCCAGAACCAGTTCTCAGCCATGGATTTCCATCTCAGGCTGCCATTGGTAGCATCTACTGCATACAGATATCTATCAAAAGAACCAATATAAACCGTGTTATTATGAACCAGGGGAGTTGAAGCAATAGCCCCTTCAGTCTCAAACTCCCACTTTTTGCTGCCATCGGTAGTACTCAAGGCATAGAGCTTATTGTCAAAGGAGCCTATAAATAGTGTGTCACCATCAATAGCTGGGGTTGACCAAATCTTATCTTCGGTCTCAAATTCCCACTCCTTATAACCGTCAGCGGCATCCAGTGCATAGACCTTCCCGTTAGAAGAAGCAACATAGACCTTGTCTTGAGCTACAATAGGTCCACCAACAATGGGTCCACCAATATCACCCTGACGAGGATATATCCACCTCGGTTCATCTCTCGGTTCGTCTCTATCAAAGGCATACATTTTACCATTATAGCCACCAACATAAACTAAATCCTCATCCACAGCTGGAGAGCCATAGATAGCTACCGCCGTAGATGCTGGCGCACAGCCAAAACCACCGCCTGTCTCTTCTAGAGTTTCCAGAGGCATTGCCCACAAAAGACTACCGTCCGATGTACTCACAGCCACAAGCTTACCCTCCATAGAACCGACAAATAAGACACCATCAGCTGTTACCCCACCCGACCAACCTTTGGGTATAGCACCCATACCGGTCCTACAACCAGGAGAGGCTAGTCCACCTAGGAGAAGTATAACCAGCAGGAGCACTGCTTTGAACAGTAATATTTTGTTATACCTAGTTCTCACTTATTCAATCCGTCCCAATAAAAAACTCTTTACCAAGAAAAGGTTGAAGGGGTACAGCAGATGGATTAATCCCGGGTATTATGGCACAGGGTCATAACCACCTGGGTGGAAGGGATGACAACGAGCTATGCGCCTTACTCCTAACCACACCCCTTTAGAAAAACCATGCCTGGTGATAGCCTCCCATGTATATTGAGAGCAAGTTGGCATAAAACGGCAGGATGGTGGCATAACCCGCGATAGAGTTAACTGATAAAGTCTGATTAATCCTAAGGCAAACTCCTTCACATTTCCTCGCTATTTAAACCGCTGGCTCCGCGTTACTCCCAGCTTTAACCTTAACTACAAAACCATGTTCTTCACCGGTCTCCAGGAAGTGAGCCCGAGATAATAAGCCCTCAACTGAACTCTTAAGACTAGTATAATCGGCAGTAGCTACTGCTGGACGAGCAATGAATATAATATCCCATCCCGGTTTAAGTAAAGTTACCCGTAAGATTTCTCGAAGCAACCGTTTTACCCTATTTCTAGTTACTGCCTTACCTACTCGTTTGCTAACCGAGAAGCCATACCTGGACAAAGTAAGGCCATTAGGTAAAGCCCTCATCACCACTAAGTTAGACGTCCCCGAGTTGCCTTTACTATAAACTAATGCATACTGCTGCGGCTTAGTAAGGTATTCTTCTCCCCTCATCACTCTCTTTCCCAACTAATTCAACAGCAAAAATACTATCTCAGCATCAGACCACAGTCAATCGCTTACGGCCCTTGAGCCGCCTAGCTCTTAAGACTGCCCGTCCACCCCGAGCACTCATTCTTTTCAGAAAACCATGCTCACGCTTGCGCGGGATCTTCTTTGGTTGATAAGTTCTCTTTGGCACTCTAATATCTCATTTGATTGAAGTGATTTATTATAAAGAGAGAAAGGATAAACAATCTTCGACTTACCAAATTAATCACCTGTGCCAACACTCCCCAGCTTACGCATATTAGCTGGCACATATGGTAGTAAGGCTAAATGCCGTGCTCTCTTTATCGCTCTGGCCAAGACACGCTGATGTTTAGCACAAGTACCAGTTCTACGACGCGGTGCTATCTTGCCTCTATCAGTTATGTAGTTGTGTAATTTCTCAGAGTCTTTATAATCTATCGACTCAACCTTAGCAGCACAGAAGGAACAAACCTTACGACTCGGCACATATCTTGGTCTGTTCCACCTCGTACTCTTTGCTTTACTAGATTTTTGTTTAGCCACTCGTTATAAACTCCCTACTTCTAAGCTTAAGTTTCAACTCCCACCTAAAAGGGAATGTCCTCTGGTTCCAATTCGTTAACTTTACCTTCCTCTTCGTTAACTTTACCTTCCTCTTCGTTAACTTTACCTTCCTCAGCTTTCTCGTCAGGAAGAGAGGCTACTGCCTGTCTATCAAGAAAGCTCACTCTATCGGCTACTATTTCATTTCGATAACGCCTTTGCCCATCCTGACTCTCCCAAGTATGTGTTCTCAGTCTACCCTCAACGTAGGCAAGCCGGCCCTTAGTCAGAAACTGGTTACATTGTTCAGCTAGCCTACCCCAAGTGACTATAGTAAACCACTCTGTCTCCTCTTTGCGCTCGCCCTCAGCAGTGGTATACCTCCAATTAGTAGCAACATTAAACGAGGTTACCGGCCTACCATTAGGAGTAAAGCGCATTTCAGGTTCGCCGCCAAGATTACCAATAACTATCATCTTATTTACACTCACCATCGTCTCAAAACTCCTTTTGCTCTACGCATACCCATGAGAAGTAGACATTCCTCCCGCCTAACTAGCTAATCTTATCAATAGATGACGCAGAACCTCCTCAGAAATCCGTAGGTTAGCTTCCAGCTCTTTACCGAATGCAGGACTCAACTTGCACTTAGTCAAAACATAGCTCCCCTCCACAAAATGTTTTATAGGATAGGCTAACCTTCTTTTACCCCACCTCTCTACGCTGGAAATAACACCCCCCTTTCTGGTAATAAACTGACTTACATCATCTATTGTAGCCTCAAATTTCTCTTCTGCAACATCTGGACTAATGACTAATACCAGTTCGTAGTCACGCAACTGCTCACCTTCTTCCGTTGATACCTTATCAGACACCATCCGTTTCTCCTAAGAATCTTGCTTTGCATTATATCATACAACACGGAACATAAACAATACAATGTGAAAGATTCAAACCTCTTGACAGCAAGGGGTGATTTTAATATAGTGTAAATGATAATATTTTTCATTTAGAATTTGAAATGAGACTTACTGAGAAAGAAGTAGTAGCTGCAATGAGGCAGTATGGTTACAAGCTTACCCCGCAGCGACGGGCAGTGATACAGGTGATTGCCTCCAGTCAAGACCACCTTACTCCAGCTACCATATATGAAAAAGTGCACCAGGGCTACCCTAATATTGGGCTGGTAACTGTTTACCGCACCGTTGAGGTACTTGCCGAACTAGGACTCATCTGTGAGCTACCCACCGAAGGCATCTGTCGTAGCTATGCAATCGGTGCTACTGAGCATCATCACCATTTGATTTGCTCTAACTGCGGCACAGTTATCGACTTCACCAGGCATGACCTTAGTGAACTAGAGCAAAGCCTCTCTAAAAAGAGCGAGTTCAAAATAGACAGTCACCTGCTTGAGTTCTTTGGTCTCTGCCGGGCTTGCCAAAAAGCAACATAAACTTTATTTAAACACTGAATTAGATAGTGTAGTTTTTGTGCCTTGTTGGTGAAAATAATTTTCAATTAGCTGAGGAGAGAAAATGCTCAGACGAATAGCCAGTGAACTCAGTCACCATGCCCCTGCCACCGCCTTTGGCGCTGTCACTGGGATTATAGTCATGGTCATAATAGTTTTTGGTAACATTCTTCCTCAGGTTATTCAGATTTCCTCAACTGTTTTCTATACCTTACATCCTCTCCATCTTCTATTAAGTGCCCTTGTAACCACAACTTTGTACGTGAAATATAGGAAACCTAACATTTGGATGGCAATTTTGATTGGTTACACCGGTTCAATTGGCATAGCAACAATAAGTGATTCAATTATTCCATACTTGGGAGAGATATTACTAAATCTACCCAACAGGGGAATTCATATAGGGTTTATCGAAGAACCGTTACTAACAAATCCCGCAGCATTTTTGGGCATCGCCGTTGGTTACTGGAAAGGGACAACCGAATTCCCACACTACGGACATGTGTTGATAAGCACCTGGGCATCATTATTTCATGTCATCATGGCCTTAGGAGCAACATTAAGCTGGCTTCAACTTATTATCATCTTCTTGTTTTTATTTCTCGCTGTTTGGATTCCTTGCTGTGTAAGCGACATTGTGTTCCCTCTTCTATTCACAAGGAAGAGGTTGCCCCTCCACAATGTATAACATATAATCATGAATAATCGTGGGGAGAGAATAAAAGGAGCCATCGTGAACCTTTCAATTCAATTAGCTCCGAAACACCCCCAGGGATTATTGCTGGCTAACCCGGTGATGACTGCCTCTGGCACCTTTGGCTACGGTATAGAGTATGGTCATATGTTCGATGTTCAAAAGTTGGGGGCTATCATATGCAAGGGAACTACCCTGGAGCCTAGGGACGGGAACCCTCAGCCTAGACTGACCGAGACAGCCTCTGGTTTGCTTAATTCAATTGGGCTACAAAATATTGGCGTTAACGCCTTGATTAAGGAAAAGGCACCCATCTGGGCAAGCTGGCGCATACCAGTCATCGTTAATATTGCCGGTGACTCCGTTGACGATTACGCCCGGCTGGCTGGTCAACTGGATGGGGTAGCTGGCATCAGCGGCCTGGAGATAAATATTAGTTGCCCTAATACAGAAGCCGGTGGCGCTGCCTTTGGCACTAACCCTGAGTCGGCTGCTGAGGTAACTGCTGCTGTCAGGAAAGCTACTGTTCTGCCAGTACTGGTCAAGTTGACGCCTAACACCAGTGATATAGCCAGGGTGGCGGTGGCCGTGGCTGAAGCTGGAGCTGATGCTATTTCTCTCATTAACACCCTTAAGGGCATGGCTATAGATATTGCCAAGCGTAGACCCCGGTTAGGTAACATAACTGGTGGCCTATCTGGACCAGCCATAAAACCAGTGGCGCTGTATATGGTGTACGAGGTAGCTGGTGTCGTAGATATACCGATTGTTGGCTGCGGCGGTATCACTACCGCCAGTGATGCTATAGAGTTCATCATGGCTGGAGCCAGTGCTATTCAGGTAGGCATGGCTAGTTTTACCAACCCTCGCGCTCCACTTGATGTCCTGGAGGGAATAAAGCAGTTTATGAAAAAGGAGGGGATAAAAGATATAAACGAGCTTATCGGGGTGGCTAGGAGTTGATTGTACAATCTGACTTTTAATACTGCACAATTGGATGATATATTTAAAGGTCACTTGCTGGCTTGTTTTAGATTCTGAAAATAAGGAAAACCATCTGTTTGACAAGATACCTATTATACCTTCTATAATTCACGTAACATAAAATTGGGGACGAATTCAGGAGTCGAGGATTCTATTGTGCTGGGAAGATATAATCCGAGTCTAACTAGGTGGTAATTGTATGGCCCTCAAATTTGTACAAGATGCTATATCTCTTAGCGGGCTAACAGGTTCAAAGTTAAAATGTGCTGTGATAGGTCAGTATTACCCTTTTTGGTGGGGTATTACATCTGGAGGCCCGAATAAAAATTATGAATATCCCACCGCTATAGTCGAACTAGATGCCGCAACTGGTGAAGCATATATAAAAGATACTAATGAGGTTATCCTAGGGTCGTCTGGTCATGCCCTAGACCTGAAATGTAACAATCCGAATACGAGAGGACTAAAAGTAATCTTAGTAGAGAATGACGTTGACTGCTATGGTCACCTTAAGAAGGTTATCAGAAGAAGATGGGGTAATGTTGATATTGACTTGG
>SDBU01003313.1_pt1 | contig 20578 bp, 24 predicted proteins | sample 2277071 | NCBI WGS metagenome assembly SDBU01 (sample SAMN10397929, study PRJNA504765) | marine sediment metagenome | isolation source: marine sediment core GS08_GC12, 126 cmbsf | place: Arctic Ocean: Gakkel Ridge, Loki's castle | collected 2008
AGGCAGTTGCGTTGCGGAAGTTGCCAAGCCTGGTCAAAGGCGCAGGGCTTAGGACCCTGTCTCTTAGGGGTTCGTGGGTTCGAATCCCACCTTCCGCATAACCTCATGAAATTTTCTACAGAATGTTTTAAGCATTAATAAAGTATAATCGTCAAAAACCGTCGTGAAAAAGACAATCGTTGGAGTTACTATAGTTGGAAAAGATAGAGAAGGAATAGTTGCCACTTTTACAAATTTTGTATTTCAAAATGGAGCTAACATTGAAAAAGTAAATCAAAATGTTATGAAGGGACTTTTTGGAATGTATCTTGAAGTTTCATTTACAAAAAGTATCAATGTAAAAAAATTTGATAGTGATTTACAAAAGATAGCAAAGAAACAACGAATGGAAGTTAGTATACATCACGAGGTTAGTGCTCAAAAAAACATTGCCATATTTGTAACAAAAGAGGCTCATTGTCTTGAAACAATTCTAAAATCAAAAAAATCATTAAAAGGGAAAATCTCTGTTATTGTAGGCACCGAAAAAACACTTTCAACAACTGCAAAAAAAGCAAAAATTCCTTTTGTTCTAGTACAGGAACAGAATCAGGATAAAGCTGAAAAAAGTCTCATCAAAATTTGCAAAAAATATGATGTTAACCTAATTGTTCTTGCACGATACATGAGGATTCTTACCCCAAACTTTGTTTGGCGCTACCCAGAAAGAATCATCAACATTCATCCTTCTCTTCTTCCGGCATTTCCTGGGGCACTAGCTTATGCACAAGCATATGAAAGAGGAACTAAGATAATTGGTGTAACAGCTCATTATGTTACCGAAAATCTTGATCAAGGACCAATAATTTTCCAAGATTCATTCAAAGTTGATCCTAACGATACAATTGATGATATTGGAAGATGTGGTCAAAAGCTTGAAGCCCAAACTTTGTTAAAAGCAGTAAAGATGCATCTTGAGAATAAGTTGGATGTTCGCTGGAGAAAAGTTCACATAAAATCCAAGTGAAATCATGGTAATAGTAAAAGATCAATTAGATCCCAATCTCAGAAAAATTATCAAAAATAAAAAACAGGTGGCAGTAATTCCTATAGGCTCACTTGAGCAGCATGGTCCTCATCTTCCTGTATCTACCGACTCGGACCTAGTTACTGAGATTGCATCGAGGCTATCAAAGAAAAAGAATTTTTTGCTATTTCCCACAATAGACTATGGGGTCTCTTTTGAACATACTCCTTTCTTTAATGTAAGTATCAAGTCATCAACATTACAAAAGTTGCTAATTGACATGTGCATGTCACTATCTAGTAATGGAATTAAAACGATTTTTGTTATAAATGGTCATTATGGAAATCAAAATGCTCTCATTAATCTTGGTAAGAAAGTAAAAAAGGTTTCAAAGGGAAAACTACGTGTGTTTGTTCTCTCATATTGGAATTTTATGAAAAGTCATTTTGATCACGCAGGATTATCAGAAACTAGTCTAATGCTTGCTGTGTCAAATAAGGCAAAAATGAGGTTTGCAAAAAAAGGACTCACGACTGAGAGATTAAATGAAAAAGAAATTTCTAAACTAAAAAAATTAGCCACAAAATCCTTTCCTGCTGCTACAAAAAATGGTGTATGGGGTGATCCTAGAAAATCAACGAAAAGACAAGGAGAAAAAATGTTATCAGAAATCGTGAATAACCTTGCAAAAAAGTGTCAAACTTGCCTTACTGCTAAAAATCCTAATTTACACCAATGAAATTTTAATATAATCCCCCATTACTCTCGCTAATAAGTGAAGTAAATGTCCGTAGATATGGCAGTAAAAGTATTGGATGAGAGCATTAACGAAGTTGTCTTGATCAAGCTCAAAGGCAACAAGACAATTCGAGGAAAATTGCTTGGTTTTGACCAGCACATGAACCTGCTACTCGACCAATCAGAAGAGATCCCTTCTGAGGGCGATTCAAAAAGTCTTGGCACAATTGTTGTACGAGGAGACAATGTGGTGATGATATCACCACCGCCACCAAAGTGAGTGATTAGATATGGTAAAAGGAACAACTTCGATGGGTGGTTTTACAAGGAAAAAGGTTCACATCAGATGTAGAAGATGTGGAAAAAACTCTTTTCACAAGCGTCATCACCGATGTGCAAGTTGTGGTTTTCCCGAGGCTAAAATTAGAAAGTACTCGTGGATCAAATGGTATACCTAAATGCAAGAAATTGCACTTTTTCTAAGCTCTATTGCAGGTGTGTGCACAGCAGCAGCAATTAAAAAATTCCCTAGAAATAAGACACAACTTGCAAGCCTAGGCGCAAATTCCAACATCAAAAATCAAATTAATTCCTTACAAATTGAAAGAGAGATCCTTACAAAAACAATAACCCGTCTTTATCAAAATGACGCTGGCCTTGGTAAAATTCAGCGAGATAAATTACTATCAAGATATCAATATCAACTTGGGATAATTCTGGCCAAAATCGATAAGCTGGAAGCAGCAAGCAAACACCCTGACCTTGGTCCTGTAGGAGAAGGGTTGATCACACTAATGGATCAAAAATTGTCACAGCTTGACAAGAGTTTGTATGAATTATCGTCAAAGATTACAATTGCTAATTCACAAATTCCTGAAAAAGAATCACCCAAACCAAAGCAAGAAAGTAAAGAAAAAGTCGCAATTGAAAAAAAGGCTCCAGAAAAACCAAGACCGCAAGTTAGTGTTCCAACAATTCAGGTTTCTCCACCAAAACCTGTAGAATTAACTACACTTACCGAGATATCAACAAAAACAATACAATTCCCATTATTTGACCCAAAACCAACTACACCAAAAAGGGAGATTGTTGAAGAGGTTTCAAAACCAGAACAAAAAGTTCCAGAAAAAATTGAAATTATTCAAACAACTTCATCCATTCCTGAAATGCGGCCAGACATGCCTAGTCAACAAGTTATTCCAGGGTTCATACCATCCACACCACAAGAAAGTGTGTCAAAACCAGTGGTAGAATTACCTGATGAAGAAAAAATTGAAGACGAATACGATCTTACTAAAATTAAAGGAGAGATAATGAAGGCTCTCTCCAGATTAGAACAAGCTGAGGTGGAGTGATTGTCATTTGATAGTGCCATATCGGCATTGTCAACTGATGCATTAAAGTTTGTAAAAGATGGATATGTTTTGGGTCTTGGTAGTGGAAGAGCAGCAACTGCATTTGTGAAATCACTTTCATTGTTTATCAAATCAAAAAAAATTCAGATTAAAGGTGTGCCCACATCACTTCAAATAAAACTGGTTGCAGAAGAAGGGGGAATTCCATTGCTTGGTGCTGATCAAGTTGATCACATCGATGTAGTATTTGATGGTGCAGACCAAATTGATTCACAAAAAAATTTGATTAAAGGAGGTGGTGGTGCATTACTTCGAGAAAACATTCTGATAAACTCGGCAAAAAAGGTTGTAATCATGGCTGACAAATCTAAATTTGTAAAATATTTCAACAGGCCAGTTCCTGTTGAAGTATATCCTCTTGCAAGAAATACTGTTATCAAGTCAATCAAAAAGCTCAAAGGAAAACCAAAGTTGCGCACGCTAGAAAGGGGCTATCCATTTCATACAGAAAATGGAAATATCATTTTAGATTGTGATTTTGGAATCATAAAATCTCCAAAAACACTTGCTCAAAAAATTATACAAATACCAGGTGTAATGGAGGTAGGAATTTTTACTAGAAAACCTGACGTAATTTACAAGGCAAAAACAAACGGCAAGTTTGAGATTATAACTTAGTTGAAAGTATTATTGTAAAAATAGTTCATGTTTCGGGATACGAACTTTTAGTTCACGCCGACGAAATACTTCTTAAAATGCTTTGAAGTTCATTATTAGCAAAAGGGTGTTTCCCAAAAATTTCATATTCTCTCAGCGAATTTTCCATATCCAAGCTTACCGACCACCTCAAAGTCATCCGATACTAATTTACCACGTACAATTGTTTTGAGAGGCCATCCTTTCAAATTCCAGCCATCATAGACGATATAGTCAGAAAAACCACCAAAAAGTTCACTTGAAACTTTCTTTTCTTTTTTCAAATCGATTAATGTGACATCAGCGTCAGATCCTTTTTCGAGAGTACCTTTTTTGGGATACATACCAAAAATTTTAGCAGCGTTCATGCTTGTAAGTCGAATTAATTGATCTAATGTAATTCTGTCTTTATTGACTCCTTCACTTAACAGAATAGGCAAAATAGTTCCAATTCCTGGAAATCCTGCTAGAGCGCTCCAAACATCATCTCCTCCAAGTTTCAACCCAAGCTGATTTGCAACATGATCAGTACCAATAGTATCCACTTGATTCGCCTTTACTGCCTGCCAAACAGAAAAAATATCAGCTGATGTTCGAATTGGAGGCATAACCTTTGCCAGATATCCTTCTTGCTTTTCATATGATAATGTCAGATAATGAGGGCAGGTTTCCACGAAAATTTTAGTTCCATTTTGCCTCTCTTGTTTAATCTGTTCTAGTGCACCAGCAGAACCAATATGAGCAAAATATAGTGTACAGTTACAATCTCTTGCGATTTTTGAAACTGTTTGTATTGCCTTTACTTCAGAGTCTGGAGATCTGCTCTGGGACCATGCAGAAAGACCATCCTTTTTCTTTTCTTTTGCAGTTTTAATTCCACAAGAACATGATTCATAATCTTCTGCGTGAACTAGAACAGGACGGCCAAGTTTGGCAGCATTTTCTAAAACGTTTCGAACAATTTCTTCATTAACCTCAACCTTGGCCTCTTTCAATATTGATTTCCCTGGATCCATGTCCATGTAGACGTGCCCAATGTCAGAACCCAAATTCATGTAAAGCTTGAAAGAGGTAATTCCTTTTTCAACACAAAATTGCATCTCATCTGCTTGTTGTTTTGTAAATATGGATGCGTGAATGGCATAATCGATATAGTGAGAATTTGAGCTTGCCAAAAGTTGCGAGTCTAAAGATTTTTTATAAGAATCACCTAATCTTAGCATCCTCATCATTGTTGTTATTCCGCCGATTGCTGCAGCGTGAGATTCAGTCGTTGCGGCTTTATCAATTGGTGAGTATACTCCGTAGTGAACGTGGGTATCTATTGGTCCAGGAATTGATACAAGGCCTTGACCATTAATTTTTGTATCACATGATGGAGTGTCATTTGTAAAACCAACGACTTTACCATCGTCAACAATGATGTTTTTGTTAAGAATTCCTTGAGGCAATATGACATGAGAGTTAGTTATCAATGCGTCATATGTCATCAAGAGGTTTCATGTTTCGTGGGCTATTATGCGTTGAGTAAATGAATAAAAACTAAACCGATTGTGTAAGAGAAGGGCCGATGGTTTAGTGGTATAATGCCGCGTTCGCAACGCGGATGTCGAGGGTTCAATTCCCTCTCGGTCCACTACCTAGAAACTATTATACATAAACTAGAATTATGAGATTGCATGAAAGTTTTCACCGGAAAACAAGCAGCAGAGGATTATATGTCAACTCATACACTTGCATTTTCAACCCCTGAATTAACATTAATGCGATATTCATTTTGGTTAGGAGATATGGTTCCAGATCCTGAAGACAGAGAAAAATCTATGCCAAGACTTTACAAATTTGTTGAAGAAAAAGACTTTGAGCCGGTTCAAATCATTGATGATGACAAATATGAACCAACGGGAGCTGTAAGAGTTTCTGGAATGTATGGTAATCAAGATACTGAAACGAGTTCAGATACAAAATTTTGTTCGGAATGTGGGAGCAAAATATCAACGACTGCTAAATTCTGTACTGAGTGTGGCGCAACTCAAGATTAGTTTTTGTAATTTTTCTAAACTTTATTTCCACATTTTGTGCAAAACTTTGCATTAGGACGTAGTTCTGATCCACATGATGAACAAGATTTTCCACTCGATGATCTAGGAATTAATGCAGGATCTGGAGATGGTAAGTTCCCAGCCTGACTAAATGTTTCTTGTGCAGATACAACAGATGGTGGTTCTCCAACAGGATTTTCTGCAGTTCCTGTTCTTGCAGCTTGTGTGATTCCTATTCCTCCTCCCATCATTCCAGGCGAACCCATTCCAGGCATTAGACCAGGAGATTGTGTTGCACCTGTTGCTAGTCCACCAGCCAATTTATCCATTGATTTTTTCATTTCAAAAATAACTTTGATTGCTAGAAATTCTAATGCAGAATATGCAACAACATAATCACCTAACTTTTCAAAAAATTCTTTGTCAGCAATTTTTCCAGCTTTATACATCTTGTTAGTATCAAGAAATGTTTCGTAGTATCCCTGAGATTCATTAAATAAATTATCTAGTTTTTCATAAAGAAGATTGAGTGTATCTACTTCACCGAATGACATGGGCTGATTTCCTCCATGTAATATTAATTACTTTAGATCAAAAAATGAAAAACGAAAGATGTGTTTATGCGCTTTGTAGTGCCTTATCAATCATATTTTTGTATGATTCTTTTGATGCAGCGCCAACTTGTTGACCAACTAACTCGCCTTTATTGAATATTGCCAAGGTTGGAATGCTAAAAATATTGTATTTTGATGCTAATTCGTTTGCCTCATCTACATTGACTTTGACGAATTTAATTTTGCCATCATAGTCGTTGGCAAGTTCTTCTACAACTGGTGAAACCATTCTACATGGGCCGCACCACTCTGCCCAAAAGTCAACAAATACTGGGAGATTGGAATTCATCACATCAATTTCCCATGATTTTGCGTCTGAGATTTTAGTTACTGCCATTTCTGTTGTTTATTTCTTGGAACATCCCTAAAAATGTTGACCATAATTATATCCAAATATTTCATTTCTTTTTCATCCTAAAATTTGATAATCAGAAGTGATTGAAATATACTTAAATGACCTTTGGATGAATCTGAGTTATGAGTTCTGAGCTTAGACTAAAGAAGTTACGTGGTTCGGGAGGTTACATTATGGCCAATGTAACTGATGAACAACAACAGAAAGGTAATTTAGGTGGTCCTGATCTCTTTTTAGCTTCAATTGGCAGATTAGATTCCGAAAAAATTTCCAAATATTTTTGCACCACTTGTGAAAAAGAATATGAAACTAGTCCTAAAATAGAATATGAGAATCCAAATGAAGTGGTAGCAGAGAATCTAACTTTAGTTGAAAAAGGACAGTACATTTGCACTACGTGTGGTTCAGTTTTAGCAGAATACAGAGAATTTCAAAAGCCAGATGAACAAAGTGGTGTTGGTAACGCTAAACCCATATCCACAGATCAAGACGCTTTACTTCCACCGCCAACTGACGAGGTTCCCCTTACAATGCCGGATTTTTCTCAAATAGGGACTGAAACTCCTGTTTCTAGTCAAACTCAACCTATTGACACAACATTTAGTGCTATTTCTGGGATGGCAGTGTATGATGAAAACGCAAAAAGAATTGGTACTGCAAAACAGGTAGGTGTAGATTCATCTCAGAAGGTAGTACTAGTTGTTACAAATAATGAAGGAAATGATGTGACTATTCCTTGGAACAGTATTGGCAAAGTAGGAGAGATTATCTTACTAGGAACTTCAGCAGGAACAGCTTCTCAATCTGGACGGTGTCCTAGCTGTAATTTTGTAAATAAGGCTGGTTCAAAATTCTGTGAGCAGTGTGGAACAACTCTTTAGAGTGTGAAATTCAAGTAGGTTAACGTATGAGATAAGGATGAAAGTAGTTTGACAGCTGGTAAAATTTCAAAAGGAATAGTCAAAGACATCATAATTGTTGTTGTAGGTGTTTTAATAATTTGGATTGGTTTGCAAATAATTTTTGGAACACAAAATCCATTTTTTGTTGTTTCAAGTGGAAGTATGGTTCCAGAATTAGAAGTATATGATGTATTAGTAGTTCAAGGAAATACGCCCTTTGAAGAGATAAAGGTTGGCGACATCATTGTTTTTGATCGTCCGTCTGGACATGATAGAGTAATAGTTCATAGAGTTGCTGCAATTATTGATGAGGATCCTTTTACTCTACGGACAAAAGGAGATGCAAACCCAGCCTCGATTCCTGGAACAGATTTTCCTATAACTGAGGAAGAATACATCGGGCAAGTTGAATACGTGATTCCACAAGTTGGGTATATCACAAGAATTCTAAGTCCGCCCATAAACTATATCGTAATTGCAATAATTGTTGGAATCATGATTTTCAAACAAATTTTAAAAAGCAAGAAAGAGAAAGTGTTACATCTTGATGAATTGGGTTCGAACAATGGAACCGTGGAACAATCCTCAATTAAATTGGATGAACAAGCCGAAATTCCAAAAGATGATGCCTATACGAGTTTCGAAAGTAAAGAAATTCAAGAAAAATCCAATCAAGAAGGTGACACCGAGTTAAAGTCTGATTCAAAAAATAACTCAGATGATACTGAAAGAAAAGATTAGGTTTATTCTTCTTTGTTACTAATTTTGAAAACTCGTTTAAAGTAGTCAGATGGTTCTGATGGTTCTAGGAAGTCATCTTTAACTTTTGCAAGATGCTTTGCCAAGTTCATCTTGTAACCTAACTGCATTTGTCGCGCGATCTGAATTCTTTGGGCTTGTGGCGAACCTGCACCATGCATAGACTCGGTCAAATATCCTACAGCATTTCTACCCATAGTCATGTTTTCAATCAATCTCAAAATTCTCATTCTGCTTTCTACATCGACACCCTTTCTTCCTGCCAAGTATTTTCGAAGCATAGGGCCGGTTTCTGGATTTTTAAAATCTTTTTCTGAAGGCATTGTTACCATAAGACCGCCTGCAATATCTTGAGCTAATCGAGCAATCTCATATGGAAATCTAGTAACGTTGTGTTTACACACATTTGCTAACATTTCCTCATTCATCCAAACTCCTGATTTCATCTTGTGTGATTGATAAGATGAGGCAATTCCAGCAGCGAAAATTGATTCGTTGAGATGAGTCATTTCAATCAATTTATCTTTAATATGAGTAACATTTGGAATTCCGTTATAGTCTGCAATTGTTGCAGCTGCACCAATTAATACATCACCAAGTCCAGTCTTACACACATAACTTCTTCTATGATAACAAGTGAATCTTTCAACTAACATTGCTGCAAATTCATATTCACCGTTCATGAAAACTTTGTCCCATGGAATGAATACATTATCTAAGACAATCATTGCTTCTTGGCCAGAATATTGTGAGTTTCCTGCATCTAGATCACCTTCTTCCATACTTCTAGTATCACATGATTGTCTGCCATAGATGTAGGTAATACCTTCGGCGTCAGCTGGAATGGCACCTACAATAGCATATTCTTTATCATCTTCGGTTAATCGCATGGTTGGCATAATTATAATCCAATGCGAATTAATACATCCTGTTTGGTGCGCCTTTGCACCTGTTAGGTAAATACCCTTGTCGTCTTTTTTAACAACGTGTACGAACATGTCAGGGTCAACTTGTTCAGCAGGTCCTTTACTTCGGTCACCCTTTGGATCAGTCATTGCACCACCAATGACAAAGTTCTCTGTTTGTAGCATTTTGATAAAATCTAACAGTCTCTTATGGTAATTGGTTCCATGTTTCTCATCCATTTCAAAAGTAACTGAATGGAGTGAGTTCAATGCATCCATTCCCACACAGCGCTGAAAACACGTTCCCGTGTTTTGGCCCAATTTCCTCTGCATTTTATTTTGTAAAACCACATCCTGAACACTCTCAGCGATATGCAAAAATCGGTTTACACGTTGACCGGTTATTGAGGATTGAGCAGTAGCAAGTTCTTCTTCTCTAACAGCAATGTCATATGTTTCAGCTACGGCATTAATGGATGGACGAATCAAAGGATGATCTACGGGTTCTTCAACTAGTTCGCCAAACAGGTAGACCTTCATTTTTCTACCACGAAGGCTTTGTATGTACTCTTGTCCTGTTTTAATGCCCATACGCACAGTCACACTAAGTTGTATAAATATTCTAAATTATATCCAGTAGGGAATTGATATCAAAGACCAATCCTAACATCAAGAATTTTGCATCCTTTACCTTTTTCCATCACCAGAACGGGATTCATATCAAGTTCTTTGATTTCTTTAAAGTCAGTTACAAGTTGTGAAAGTCTTTGAATGCATTCCGCTAACTTGTTAAGATCAGATGGTTTTTCGCCCCTTACACCTTCAAGTAGTTTTTTAGTTTTAATTGATGAGATCATGTCATATGCTTCATGGTCTGTCACAGGAGCTAATCGGAATGTTACATCTTTCAAAACTTCAACGTAAATGCCACCCATTCCAAGCATAATTACTGATCCAAATCCTGGCTCGAGTTTAGAACCAATTATCATTTCTTTTCCTCCTTTAACCATTTCAACAACTAAGACTCCTTTGATTACAGCTTTCTTGTTGTATTTTTTGGCGTTTTTTACAATTTCTTTAAAGGCGGATTTTACTTCGTTATCATTAGTTAGATTAACTTTAACTCCACCAGCATCAGATTTGTGAATAATTTGTAGTGAGGCAATTTTCATTACAACTGGATAACCAATCTTTTTTGCAATCTTTACAGCTTCATTTTCATTTTTAGCTAAGGAACTTTTTGGAAGTGGAAATCCATATGCCCTAAGAATTTCTTGTCCTTCTTCTTCAAGAAGGTTTGGTCTTCCATCTCTTTTTACTTTATCAAAAACTCTTTTGGCTTTTGCCTTGTCCACTTTTAGTTTTGCAATTTTTCCGGGTGTAGCTTGAATCCAATTTGCAAATCTAAGCATTGCATTAAGAGTTCTGATGGCTCCTTCGGCATAGGTATAGAATGGAACTCCTCCCTCTGAGAGGATCTTTCTATTTTCTATGCCTTCATCTAGTCCCATCAAGCTTGCAAGCATTGTTTTTTTGTACTTTTTTGAGTTTTTTACTACAACTTCAGCAAGTTTATCATAATCAAGAGTTCCTGAAGGAGTACACATAGTAATTACAGATCCAACGTTTTTGTGCTGTAGAACTTCAGACAGTACATTATCAAAGCGATTAAAGTCAGCATCGCCAACAATGTCAACAGGATTCCTAGAACTTCCCCATGGTGGAATTACTGCATCAATTTTTGGTCTTATGCTAGTGATGTCTGCCATTTTAATTCCATATTTTTCACATGCATCAGTTGTGATAATAGCTGGTCCACCTGCATTAGACACTATTACAAAGTCTCCCTTTAGTGGAAGTGGTTGTTTTGAAAATGCAGTGGCATAATCAAATAATTCTTCCATGGTATCTACCCTAATTGCGCCTGATTGTTTTAGTAAGGCGTCATAAATTTTTTCAGAGCCCATAAGAGCCCCAGTATGAGACATTGCAGCTTTTGCTCCAGCTTCGCTGCGTCCTGACTTTAAAACAAAGATTGGTTTTTTTAGTTTTCGCGTTATATTTTTACAAACTTTGAGAAACTCTTGTCCGTCTCCCATATCTTCAAGGTACATTACAATAACTTTGGTTTGTTTGTGATTTGCTAAGATCTTTAATACATCAATTTCATTAGTGTCTGCTTTGTTTCCCATGCTAATTACTGCTGAAAATCCTATTCCTTGCGCACTTGCATCCTCACAGAGTGCAGCACAGATCGCACCGCTCTGTGACACAAGTGCAATTTGGCCAGATTTTGGTGTAATTTTAAGAAAAGTAGAATTCATCATTGTCTCTGGGTCTAGATTCATGACCCCCAAACAATTAGGTCCGATGATTCTAAGATTATATTTTTTAGCTATGTCCTTGAGTTTTTGTTCTAATTTCTTCCCTTCTTCATCGACTTCTTTGAATCCAGCGGTGATTACTATTGCCCCTTTGATCTTTTTCTTTCCGCATTCTTCTAGAACCAATGGAACTATGGTATTTTTGATAATAATCACTGCCAGATCAATTGGTGAGGGAACATCCAAGACACTCTTGTATGCTTTTTTGTAGAATACTGTGGGTCTAGTAGGACTAATTGGAAAAACTGTGCCCTTGAAACCATTCATAATGTTTGATGTAATGGTGCGTCCAACACTACCTCTTTTGTCAGATGCACCAATTATTGCAATTGATTTAGGAGAAAGAAAAACAGACTCTGGCATTTTAACGAACTTTGATCAAATGAATTTGTATAATAAAGTATTCATGAAAATTACAGATCTCTAGCTACCAAGCATCTTGCCAGCAAAGTTCTCACTTCTTGGTATCCACTGTAATTTTAGTTTGGAGAATTTTGCAATTAGTGACCAAGCTTCACGTGCCAGCATACGTAATTCTTCTTTATTGATTGCAAAGTCATGATTGAGCTGGGAGACAGTATTTTTTGAATCACTGAAAATTATTATTTCTTCATTCGAAGCCACAAATTTTTTTAGCGCTGCAATGATTGCCAAGTATTCTGCTTGGTTATTTGTGATATTAGGTTTCTTTTCATAAAATGATTCGCTAGTTTCTTTTACAAAAAAACCATAACCGGGATCACTTCCACCGGAACCATCAACATAAATACTCTTTACCATTTTTTCTTTCTCCTATTGTTGTGTATTCTTACAAATAAACTAAATCTAATCTAATGTAATTTTTAGAAAGATCAATAGCCCAGCAAGTTCGGCAATTCCAACTCCAAGCATGTATGGGAATACCTCATGTGAAAATAATTGATCCATAGAAAAGTAAGCAAATGCACCAATTACGTTATGCAGAAGTAACATTGAAGAAACAAGAATCATTCCTATTGGTAACCGTGCTTTTGTTTTGGAATACATTTTTCCAAATGTACATATCAATATACCTAAAACTACAATGTTTGCAATCGAAACAGCAGATAGAATTGCTGACGTTGGCTCCATTTAGTTGACTCCACCTTTCCTCTGTTTATTTACTTTTTTCCAATTTGTTCGCAATTTCATCAAATGTCTCCATATTGACTTCTAAAAATGTTGAAATGAAAAAAGTGATTCCATATTTTTCTCCTTCCTTTGAAATAAGATTATTTTTTTCAAGGACATTGATATGATGTTGAACAGCTTTGTAATCCAAACCCAACTCATTCGCAAGCTGGTTTTTATTTTGTGGTTTTTCTTTTAGAGCAGTAATAATTCTAAGTCGATTTAATCCTCCTCGTGAACCAGCAAAAACAAACCACAATAGTCTTCTTGCGTGAGGATCATTTGCCATATCTAAACAAGTTTTCTAGTTTTATTGTATACTTTAGGTATTATACAAAATTTACTCGCAAATTGTTTTTTTCAATTCAGAAAGGTAAAAAAGTAAAAAACATCTGATAAAGTGTGAATCAACATGATGGCTTTAAACTATGATTATCCATTGTATAGGCCACCCTCTGAAGCAAATTCTTTGATTTTTCAGGTAACGGTAGGATGCTCATTTAACGAATGTTCATTTTGTGATATGTATAGATCTAAGGAATATTCTGAAAAGCCATGGGATGAAGTAAAGTTAGAAATGGACATGATGGCAAAACAGTTACCAGAGACACATAGGATTTTTTTGGCAGATGGGGATGCCTTGAATTTAGAAACTGATTATATGATAAAAATTGTAGAGTATCTTTACAAAAGCTTTCCAAACTTGGAAAGAATTTCATGTTATGCAATGCCAATGAATCTGCTAAAGAAAACTCCTGAAGAATTGAAGAAAATGCATGATGCAGGACTAAACATGTTATACCTTGGGATTGAAAGTGGTTCTGATCTAATTTTGAAAAAAGTCACCAAAGGTGCTGTTGCAGAAACAATAGTAAAAGCTTGCAACAAGGCAAAGGATGCTGGGTACATTTTGTCTTGCATGATTATTTTAGGCCTTGGTGGAAAAACTCACTCTAAAGAGCACATTAAAGGCACTGCAAGACTAATCAACAGATCACCTCCCCATTTTCTAGGTGCTTTGACATTATACTTGGAAAACGGAATTAAAGATGAATTTTTAACAAAATTTGGAGAGCCATTTATTCCAATATCTGATCCTGAAGCACTAGATGAATTAGAAGATCTGATTAGTCAAATCGACACTAAACATGAAATTGTGTTTAGAGTAAATCATGGTTCTAATGCATATACCATTAAAGGAACTTTTCCACAAGACAAACAAGTAATGCTCGAAAAAATTGCATGGATGAGACAGCGTCCAGAAGTAGTTAGACCAAAAGGACTAAGAGGATTTTAGAAATCTAAACTGAATAATTCTAGTCTACATAAAAAACATTACATGAGTTTAGCAGTAAGCTCTTCTTTTTTTGGGATCCCAGTAAATTCAAGTTTATTATTAATTACAAGTCCTGGAGCAGTAAATATTGGAAATTTTTCAAGATATTCAGGTTTTTCAGTTATGTCAATGACTTGATATGGAATCTTCATCTCATCTAACATCTTCTCAAGTACACTGCAATTTGTACAGCCAGGTGTTGTTAGAATTTCAACTTTAGTCATTTTTGATAAATTGTTCCGGATTCTTTTCAAATGCCCATCTGCAACTGGCACAGCAAAATCGGTATTCTTTACCATTGTGTGTAAGGGGTTCTCCTTTATTGCCAATTTCCATACCACATACTGGATCCTTCATGCTGATACCTCTAACTTTTTACGAGCAAAATAGAAAAGGATTGGAACCACTATCAAACTAATTAGCACTATAGGAATGTAATTTTTTAAAGATTTCACCTCATCTCGTTCATGTTCATGTGCATCCATCTCAAACTCTGCTGGAATGGGTGTTAGGTCAACCAGCCTATTCCATCCCTCATGAACAAATGTTTCCTCATACCACTCATGTCCTTCTGGAAGACCATTAATTATTAGAAACGCACCGATAACAATCAGCATCCAACCTGTTGCTTTCTCTATTGGAACTCTCTTTTGTGTCAAACTTTTGGTTGCATTAATTCCAATAATAGCTAGTACTGACATTAGAATAAGTGGTATTGCTCTCCCAACCCCATGTACCACTCCTAGTGAAGCACCCACCTCAATACTTCCAGTTCCTGCAATGTAGATTAACAACCAATAGAATAATGGATTTGGACATCCAACTCCAGCATTTCCTAAAAGAAGCCCCATAAAGAAAGACTTTGTGTAATCTCCACGATTTTGTATGAATTTTGGTGTTCCAGAATATGAGGGCATCTTTAGAGAAATCAGTTTTAGCTGTGACAAGCCAAAAACAAATGCGGCAATTCCTGCAATCAAAAACATTATTGTTGATATTTGATCTAAAGATGCAGTTTTTCCTATTGTTGCAACTGCCATTCCATAAGAAGCAATTGTAATTGTTAAACCAGCACCAAAAAGCAATGCCATTGAAAGACCTTTCCTACCACCTTTTCCCATGCTAAGTGGAATTATTATGAAAACGAGTGGTAGTGTACATGGAAGAATAATCATTGAGAGCCCAGCAAGATATGAAATAATTAACCAAGAGGGATATGACAGTTCTTGACCTGCACCAACTGCAATTTCATTTGTTGTAGCAAACATACCACCAACAAAAATTAATGAAAAGAGAACAAATGCAGATACAATTAGAGATTTCTTTGCCGCGATTTGGTTTAGCATAATTTGTTTTATTATTCCAAATATTTAATTAGATTAAAATTTTTGAGCCTAAAAATGGGCCCACGGGGACTACCACTTGTATGGGCATTATTTTGGGCGCAATTACGCCTAACAGTTCGTATCAAATGTAAATCATTATTGAATAAAGTAAGATAGAGATGAATTTGGTGAAAGAGGAATTTGATCCTTTAGTGAATTCCAAACGAAGGTTTCAATGACATAATTGGTAGATACTGTTGGAGTCCATGATTGAGACAGCTCTAGACTCTGATTTGAAGTCAGTTCTCCTTGAATCCAAGATAAGGAAACCACCGTTCCGTTTTGATCTCTTACCTGTATAATGTATACAAAGATTTGATCATAATTTTGATTGTTACTAATCATGCCCACAATTTGAATCTGTTCGTTAATTGTTGGTTCTATTGGAATGCCAAAGCTATCAGCTAGGAAAACATCTTCAACAGAAATTCTTTGAATAGGTGGAACTTCTGATTCAAGTTTGGACGCGATTTGAATATCCAAGTCATCTTGGATGCTATAGGGGGAAGGAAGTGTATTGTCTTCGTATTTTGCGTAAATTGAATCACCTGGAATAGCGAATAACCGATTGCCACTTGAGACACTATTCTGTGTAAAAGAAATCATAGCTTCAAACAATCCCGAGTCATCCTCTGTCTCTATTGCATCAGCAAGGATTCCTGCTACATCGGAATCAGATGAAACTTCAACTTCAATTCGGTCTACTGCCTCTGGATTGAGATTCATATCAGGATCGATTACTCGAATTTTAGCTGTCTCTCCAACCAGAATGATTGGTTTGTCGAAAATTATTTGTCCTATATTCCAACTTATCATTGCAGAATGAATTAGGACAACACCATCTGCAAATTCAAATGATATTGTCAATCCTCCATCTCGCTCAACCTCCAAGAAACCATTAGTTGGACCACTTCCAACTGTACGTGGATTAGTATCTGGATTTCCATCATCATCAACATCATGTAAAAAACCAGTAAGAATTATTTCGCCAACAAATACACCGCTGTTCGGTTCTGTTTCGGTTAATTTGTATGGTTCAAGAGAATGACCAGCAGTGGAAATCTTGATGAAATGACCGGCCTGTGTACCGATAGAATCAATACCATTCTTGTTAGCATTCCAACTTGGTGCAACCACTGTTATGTACACCTTGTCTGTCCAAGTATACACTTCCTTGTCTGTAAAAATTGGTGCATAGGGGTTAAAGTAATCAGGAGTCTCTTCTGCGTATGCTGATAATACAAGAAATGACAGCATGGACAGAGTAATTACTAACAATTCTGGAATCAATTTATCATGAGCTGATTTAATGATTTAGCCAAATTCGTGAGTAGTTCTTATCAACGATTAATGGCTAAGCTAAAATGTTGTTCTGAATAATGGAATTTGTGAAATATAGTCTCTTTTTCGTACTTGTAGCCTCAATTGTTACTTTGAATGTTGCATATGGATATGATAGAAGTACATACGCAGAAAATCCTGAGAGATGCTACAGTGAAGAATTTCCCATTGACTGGTCAGGCTGCAATTTGTATGGAAAAGTATTGCCAAACATAGATTATAGATATGCAGATCTAAGTAATGCAAACTTGGCAGGGGCTATATTATCCGGAAAAGATCTTTCAAACGCTGATCTTAGTGGAGCTTTTCTAAAATATGCAGAAATTGATAATGCAAATCTTACAAGTGCTGACCTATCAAATGTAAATATTATTCGTGGTTGGATAAGAGGTTCTGATCTTTCTAATGCAAACCTTAGTGGAGCATACCTTTTGAATACTGATCTTACTTCATCAAACTTGACAAACGCAAATTTTCAAGATGCTATGTTAACATATGCAATTTTAGCTAAAACTGACCTAAAAGATGCAAACTTGGATGGAGCTGGAACTTGGGCCACAAATCTTAATGATTGTCGCAATCATCCCATTTGTGAATAAAAACTAAATTTCAAAACTGGTTGTAGCTGTGTGTATATTATCAGTTGCCAGCACATCATATTTTCCAGGGGTAAGGTGATTAATTATTAACGGCATAAAGAGATCTCCTCTATCGGTGGTTTTGGTCAACAGCTTTGATACTATAATATCCTCTTGGTAAATTGTAATTTCGACGTTGTGTAGACGATGGAATCCTTCTCCCCGAAAGATTACCATATCCCAAATTGACACCGAACTAAGGCTCGTACCAATTGAAACACCTTCTGCAAGAGTAATACTGGAAGAAAAAACCAGAAATCCCAATACAAGAAACAAAAGTTTTTTCATATTATCAAATGATATCAAGGAATGTTTATGCTAAATCATAATGGCTATTTTCACAAAGTTCTACAATTTCCTCGTCTGTAAAGCTGTGATTATCAATAACAATCTCATCTATTTGTCCAGAAAAGAATCCGTAAGTTGACACATCACCAGTTCTTGATGTTTGTTGGGCTCCAAAAAAAATGGCAGAATCAGAAGAAATTCCATCAATTGGACCAAATTCAACATATCCATAAGAGTTCAAGATTGGAATTTTCTCGATCTGTTTTGTGGCCTGCAAGTTTCCATCTAGGTAAAGACTAATGGTTTGGCCATCAAGTTTGGCTGCAACGTGGCTCCATTCTTCTCCAACAACAGAATAGGATTCTATTGTTGTCCACTTAAACCCATTAAAAACGGAAAATTTTACAATATTTTCTGGCGTTTTGACGTTGTTAATTGATAGTCTGAATACATTCTCCTTACTTAGTATGGTAAATTCAGATGAACCGGAACTATAATCTGGTTTTACCCAAGCAGACACAGTAAATTCTGAAACATCATTCATTAGTTTCGAGTATTGTGTGCCGTAATTGTAGCCATTAAATTTCTTCACCGTTGGAGAGACAGGTTCTTCGACGGTAAGCTGAGCAAGATCATTTTCTTCAGAATTGATTTCAAAGATCTGCTCTAAACCATTTGCATCCTCAGAATAATCAATTATTATTATCTCAGATTTTTGTTCTTGAGTTATTACATTTGTTACAGATCCTGCATCATACATTGGATTCAAAGCAAATTCACCTATCACTTTGGAATCCATTAATGAGGCAAAAGCTTGTTTTGTCTTGGTTGGCAATGCATTGAAATCATCAATGTTTGAAATTTTGTTAATCAGCCCGTATTTTAGAGCCGTTTCATGGGCAAACTGAATCCTTTCAGCTTTTGTAATGGTAGCATATTCAATGAAGACCTGTTGAGCTTCCCGATAGGAACCGCCATAGGCTAAAAAATTGTCACGATATTCTCTTGCAGTTGTCACCTTTGAGTAGAGATAATCAAAAAGCTCCCAGAGATAATCATGATATTCATCAGGATATTTTGCTACCATTTTTTCAAAGGCTGCACGGGGAGTTTTATCAGCATCTCTTTTGTTCATTCTGTCTAGTTCTTCCTGAAGTTGTTGCTGTGCAATCTTTCTTTGTTGGTCGATGTATAATTCGTGCTCTGTGACAATCCTTTGTGGGTTTTGAATGTCGTAAAGTATTTGTTTTGAAATCTCAATATTTTCAAGAATTTTTTGAGCAATGGGATCTGTTAGAATGCTTTCTCCAGTATAGGTTGTCCATTCAGACATATTGACGGACTCGGATGAGCTTTGGGCATAAACTGAACTCGAATTTATTGAAAATAAGAGAAAGAATGAAAATGATAACGCCCATACCGTCTTGGAACCTTTCAAGTCTAGCTTAATGAAATCTTGTTGTTTTTTAATATTTCTCATAATTAATTCCAGGGTTCATTTTCAGTTCGTATCAAATGTAATCAAATCCGTTAAAACCAAGTACCATTTTTGGTAATAAGCTAAGATTTTTTCATAACGGTGAACAATCCTTTGGAAAATCTCTTGATAAGGGGGTTGATGCAGTAGTTGAAGCTATTCAAAAAAAGATTCAAGCTGCAGTTCAGGGTTCTAGTACAGAACAAGAGTTACGCAGCAAAATAGCATCTATATTGAATGAAGCAACTAACAAATAGCTTTATTCAATTTTTTTCTTTTTTTTGTAATTCTATCAGAGTAAATACACCTTAAAATAAAAAATTAGAAATCGTAGAGATTATTGTTTTGCCATACTGGCAAAAAATTCTTCTCCTGCTTTACGTAATGCTTCTGGAGACAAGTCTATTTTGCGAGTTGCAATAGTCCATGAATGACCAAAAGGATCTAAGACTGTGCCAGATCGATCCCCCCAAAAAGCATCAATTATAGGTATCGTTACTTTGGCTCCTGCTTCAACAGCTTGATTGAAAATCTTATCTGCATCTTCAACATAAAGATGAAGTGTAACTGCAGTACCACCTATCGATGTAGGTGATTTAGTACCCAAAGCTATCATTTCATCAGACATCATAACAAATGAATCACCAATCTGAATCATGGCATGCATTATTGATCCATCAGGTGCAGGGAATTGATAAATTTCGTTTGCACCAAATGCTTTTTTGTAAAATTCGATTGCTTCTTTTGAGTTGTTTACAACTAATGAAGGAGTAGCTGTGTGGAATCCGTCTGGAATTGGTTTTGTCATGGCAAGGATGCCATTTGAGTAACTTTTATCTGTTTTTCTGAATCCATTCAGACTTGCCCCTTAGTTGGGAATTAATTTGATTCCAGTTGGAACGCTGGCACCCAAGATGAATTCCCAGAAACGCGCATTGGAAGCGCCTTTGAGAAAAGATTGGCTTCTCTAGAGAACTAGTCTAAGAGCCAGTAAATTGAGAAAGCAAGATAACGAGTAAAAAAATCCCCCCCCTTTTTTTATTTTCCCTTGACACAAACTAAACACCAATTGATATTTTTCAATAACATTTCTTAGCTGACATTATCACCCCCCATACATTAAGAGAGACTATGAATCAAACACTAAAATTCATAGGATTGCTCGCAATCTTACCATTAGCATTGGTGGCATTAACACCAGACCTAAT
>SDBU01003314.1_pt1 | contig 20565 bp, 38 predicted proteins | sample 2277071 | NCBI WGS metagenome assembly SDBU01 (sample SAMN10397929, study PRJNA504765) | marine sediment metagenome | isolation source: marine sediment core GS08_GC12, 126 cmbsf | place: Arctic Ocean: Gakkel Ridge, Loki's castle | collected 2008
TATTAATTATCTATATTAATATCCCTCTCCTGTTGCTTTCATCATTAATTCCTGTTCTGTTTCAATCTGTACAACTATATAATAATCATCGAAAATACCGAAGCCATAATGCCTTGTGGCCGCTTTCTTTGCCAAGTCATGAGTATGATCGCTATCATAGCCAATATCTATTTCCTCAAGCTTTGGCGGTGTATCCCATTCGACAAGCCCTCGTTGTGATGTAAGGACTGCGGATGCTATGTCCAGCACGTACTCCGGCGCATACGCATTATAAGAATTTCTGAATGCCCCTTTTAAAGTGATCTCGATTGCGCCCTGTGCCACATCTGCGACATAAAATATATTCATCTGGGTTTTCTGCTCGAAGCGTTGCGTTGAATCCAATACGGATAACGCATCGGTATTGAAAACAGTATCCCACTGTGCAATAAAGGCGCATGTATCAGTCGCCCACGTATTCAGCCAGAAACTTTGAGCAACCATGTTCATTCGAGGGAATCCGTGATCTGAATTCCTGCTCAATGCCGGGACTATAAACACAGCAACTACCAATATTAACAGCCCATAAGATATTACTTTTCTCCTGTCCATCACTTCCCACCTTCCGTTAAAGTGCCATTATTTTGTCTATATGTTTCCGCCATATTGTTAAAGCCTGGTTCTTCCTGTCCATTGCATTGTCGTCTATTTCTGCCTGTTTTTTTCTGGCTATTTCCAGCGAAGCATTTATTTCCTCACATTTCAAACAAACTCTGTTTTCATAGACAACATCACAAACCCGGCCACGCTCTAAAACTACCCAATCATGTTCGCATTTCTGTATTTCTGCACTCATCTCGGTATCACTTCCCGCTCTTCTTTTTTTTAAAATCTTTACATGCCTTACCTCTACCATCACGCACTTTCTTGTTGCTATACATTTCCCCTTTACACCTTGAGTCGTGATGTATATAATATGTGTAATGGTTACAATGTCTGCATAAATTCATTTCGGTATCCTGAAAATCTGTGCCGGATAAATCAAATCCGGGTTTATTATCTGGTCACGGTTTGCCCGATATATCAATGGCCATCGCCACGGGTTATTATATATGCTCGGTTTCTTTGCAATCAGCCACAGGCAATCGCCTTTGATTACCGTATAGCTTCGGATCCGTTTTATTCTCTCGTGCCGCTCTGCTTTTAACCGCTCAAGCTCCTGCCCCTGCTGCCCGATAATTGCTCGCAGATTCATTAACTGATTACGGGCTTCTCGCTCCCGGTCAAAGCTGTCAATCAATTCGTTCCGCTGATTCCTGATTACAATTTCCTTATGGGCATTATCGTTTTCAAGCTCACGGTTATACCGTTCAGCTTCGGCATAATCAGCCTGGAATTGTGCAAGGCGTTCATTGTACGAACAGCTCGCAAGGAATGTGATACAAATCACAATTAGAAATATGCTTGCTGATTTCATGGTGTCTCCTTCGCTTTCTTCGACTGTTTCTCTTCCTGATCCCCATAGAAAAACCGCATGGCAAGATGTTTCGGGTCGTCCTCAACATGGAGATAATTCTTGTTTAAATCAAAAATCATGAACCCGGCAGCATAGCATCCCTCGATAACCTTGAATCTTGTCACAGGATCGCCTTGTTCCGCCTGTATATGCACCGCTCTACCGTTAGGGTGTGCATCGTCAGCCTTGACCACTCCGGCGCTTACAAGGGCTTTATGCTGATTCTCACAATGGAAGGCATCGGTAATCACAAACGGGATGCCGGCATACTTCTGCGCTCGTTCAAGTCTCTCGCCTGTCTCTGGGTGGATACTGCCCTCGCCACAGCATTTACAGGTGAATAAACTTGCCGGGAATTTGTCACTTCGGTAATTTATTTAGTCTCCTCTGGTCAGTGTGATTATTTCATAATCCCAATCTTCAGGCACACCATTTGCTGCATACGTAAACGGGTCACGGCTGCTGATAATTACAATGCCCTCCTCTGGCGTTTCAATATATATCGCCGTGAGCCATATACTTATTCCATTCTCTTTATAGCCAACCTCTACGCTTACAAGAACTTCGTTGGTTTTTAATCCAGGCACATTCACAATCCAATAAATATCACCCAGAAGAACGATTGTTTCCTGCAAAGATAAACGCCCCGTATAGACATTAGATTTATCCTCGCACGTCAAAGGATTATCTTTCCCACACCCTAACATCACAAATAGCAATAAGATACATGCAACAAATAAGCGTTTCATTTAGTCTCCTTTTTCTTCAGATAAACCCGATAAACCACGTATAAGCCAAGCCCGATATTGCCTAATATGCAAGCCCCCGCACAGATATGAGCGATTAATATTAAGACCGGGTTCATCATATTTTCTTCCGGTTAATTAAATATGCCCCAAGCCAAAAACCAACAACCGCAAAAGACCCTATGGCGATTAAAATAATTAATTCCAATACTGGGTTAGTCACATATATGCCACATATAATATTAGCAACCGCAAAACATCCCCCCGCTACGATTAATATTAATGACTGGCTCATATTTCCTCTCCTACAAGTATCGGTACTTTAGTGCATCTGCAATTTGCCCGTTCTTCTACCGGCAGGTTCGTATCTCCGGGATACCGTGCCGAGTGCCCGCCCACGTTAAATGTCTCGCCCAGAGGGATGCGGACTCCGTTGACTGCCGCATGAGATTCACGCTCCCGACCGTCAATAGCAGTCAGCCATTCCGAGCCGATAACCACGCCGGAATCCCTGTAATACTGTTCTGCGCCCCAGTTGCTCGATGTGGTGACTTCTGTCCGCGCGATATTCATTGCCCTTGAATTGCCGACATCGTCAAATACATGACGCACACGCTCCCTTAATTCAGTGGGAGTTTCGCCTAAATCCACGCCTTTTATTAGCGTATCGCGTAATTGCTGTTCGGTAGTCTCATTGATAATCAGCGAGGACTTCATTGCCTGTTCCTGAAGGTACTGGCTCATAGGCGGTGTGATGCCTTCGATAAGCGCGGCATCCCCAATCTGCTCCTGGACTACATTTGCCATTTCAATTACCGATGCTTTGGTGTGAATCTCGACAGTTTCGGCAATATTCTCCCGGGCTTTTTCAAGGTCGAACATGACAACATCGGCAACGGCTTTTGTGTCTAATGAGGCTATGATCGGTTTAATGTTCGCATTCTTTCCGAACAAATCCTCGACATTTGCCAGAACTTCCTTGCCCTGTCGCCTGAATTCCTTGCGTGTTTCTTCAGCCAGTCGTTGTTCAATCGGCTCCATCCCGGCATAATAGTATCGTTTCCACTGGATTTCACGCATGTTTTCAGCCTCTTTATGGGCAAGTGCCTTCTGGGAATCGCTATTATTCGATCCCCCTATAAATAGCGGCCCCATCGTCATGGATGCTATAGGCACTTTACCCCATCCCGAAGCCTCTTTCCCCCGTGCTATCCTTACCTCATCAACTGACTGGACAAAGTGTTCCAGGTCTGATTCCTGCAATGTCAGATCAAATTCCTTGTCTCGTGGAATAACATTAATAAAACGGAATGCCAGATTTTCATCAAATTCACTGCAGTAGAATTGTGTAATGGTTTCAGCCTGTGATCGGGCTTTCGGCAATATAACATACTTTGAAAACATATACTCGTTGGCTTCGGCATTTGCCCGGCTCGTTCCCTTTGTTTGCCCCATATCAAATTCACTTAACCCGAACATCCCCCAAATATCCTCTTTTGTCATTCCCTTAGTATTGACGAAATCAGCATCAACAGGCGATAAGGCGATGGGCTGATACTTCGCACCCTTGCCGAGTACGAGTAATTTAGCTACATTCCGGAGACCGCCAAACAGCCGTTTCATTTCCTTTATGATTACGTTTCTATCTACAGGTGTAATAGACCTTTCGTGAGTAAGCACGCCGGCAATAAACCCCTTGTTTTTATACAGGTTCTTCTCATACTCAATCAAATACTTTAATGAATCTATTTCGTATCGTGCAGCTTCGACCGTTCCCATGCCGTAGAAGGGATCCTCTGTGTTGATCTCACCCTTGAAATGAACTATATCCTCTGCTTTAAGCTCAACTCTTTTGCCGTTACGTTCGAATTTATACCCACCGATTATCTCTGTTACACTCGGCACCACCCTTATATAGCGTGGATGCAGTGGCCATATCATTTTGATTATACCGGAATCGTTCTTGACCTTCAGCCAGTAAGCATTCCCGCCGATTTCAACATACGTCTGATTGGATTTGAACAGCCGATCCTCTGAAAATATGCGATTGGGATTCATCAGTACAATATATGCTGGGTGCTTCTCCATATTGTTAATTCGTTCGTCTGTTCGCTTGTCGTATAGCTCCCATTCCAGCCCGATTAAAGCATTGGATATTTTCTTTATACAGGAGAATACCGTGCCGACATTCGTTTCCCATAGCTTATAAGGGCGCACTTCTTTGGTATCGCTCAGCCCCATAGCCATATCAGACGGGTTGAACCCGAATAATGCGGCTGCCGGTGTCGCTGCGACTCTCTGCTTAATTGTTACTGGGAAAGGCATGTTCATTTATAAAGTCTCAATTCTAAATAAACAGTTTTCTTTTTCTAAATACAAAGCTTGCCAAGTGACACCGAAAGAGCCATCACGTAGCCTCCCTGGTTGTCTGGCGGCCAATTCTTCATAGTGCATAACGTCTATCACCTTCGCTTTAGGCATTGTGATTGCCATGTCTTTATATCTGCTTAAATTTATGCCCTTTATTTCTAATTTGTCTATAGCGTTTCGCGCTAATTTTGGATTACGAAATACCGCTCTGAATGTTGCTGATTGGCTTTTGGGTAAATACGCATGATACTCTTCAGGGAAATGCTCTTCATGATATTCCAAAACGGGTTGGCCTATTACATCGCCGACTCTCTTGCCATTGAAGAATATATCACAGTCTCCGAAATTAACCGTATGGATGCTGGGTGACTTACCAAAATCTTCAAGCTCAAAATCATCCAGGTGGTCAGCCGGATTCAATACCGCATCTTCGGTATAATCCGGCAATTCTACTGCCCGTACCTGTTTCTTTACTACCGCACTTAACCCCAGCGCTCCCAAAACTATCTGTGAAAAGTCACGCCGTTTCATTTGCCACTTCCTTTTTGAATGTCAGGGAATTTCTCTCTCATCCTCCCTATTGCATCGCCAAATTCTTTTACTCTCTGGACAGTCGTTCTCATTCTCGCTAAATTGCCCCTTAGCTTTATGCTTGTCTTATCAATTCTTTTCTGTATTTGCCTAAGTGTGGCGCTCATTTCTCAACTCCAATCCTCTGCATATACTATTTCTTCTTCATCTTCTTCTGTCTTGTCTCCACTTGTGACCCCAAAAACCGTAATTCCCGGTTCAAAGAGGCGATTGAACGCCCCGCTTGCCGAGTCAACTTGATCGTCATGCGCACCTTCGGGAAAGAGAACGGCTTCATCAAGGAATTCAGAGACCCAATCTCCTTCGATAAGCTTGATATTGCCTGCCTCACACGCTGCGCTGAAAGGATTAGCTCTGACTTCTTTACTGCCTGTTGAACGTTCTCCATATACCGAATATCCTTTCAATACTTCACGTTGGTAGTGGTCTATTACGTGAACGCCGCTCGATCCCGGCTCTTGCTCGATAACGATTTCGACTTCTTTTCCGTCCATGGCAGCGGTTTGTCTGGTATAATCTTCGACACCTTTAGGTGAAGCTCGCAACCGTTGGATTTTAAGATAATAGATTCCGGATAACTCGGCCATGAACGCCCCGGCAGTCCAGTCCGGGTCTTTGCCCGGTTTCGGCTCGGTTGCTGCGAGATCCCAAAATCTGACTTTTCTTGCATCATGCGGATAATCCCTTACAATCTCAAACCATTCACGTTTGAACTTATTGCCTGCAGCCTGTATTTCCCAATCACCATATTTGAGCCGTGCCCGTGTGACTGCATCGAGCTTATCAAGCTCTTTCTCGTAGGCATCTTGATCGAGGTACGGATTCTCTCGAAACTTTCCCGGAATAAATGGCCTGCTTTTATCTCCTGGTTTAACAAAATGACGTTTAACCCATTCAAGACCAACGCCGTCAGGGTTGCCAGCTGACCGCATCCGTATAGGGATTTGAGAGCCTTCCGCCCGCCGAAGCCGTGAATGCAGATAATTATATTGTGATTCTGAAAATTGTGTAACCTCATCAAAACATATTGTATTAAAGTCCGGGCCTTGATAACGGTATTTATCATTTTCAGTTTTGAGAAAGCCGAAAGTAAGCGTTGCCCTATTCGGCCAGCGAAATGTTTTGTTATCTCCGTCCCAGTGAACACGCTTGCCAAGCCAGTCATGCGCTCTGTCCATGATAGCGTTAGGCAATGCCAGTTCAGAAAATGTCCGCCGGAGTATGAGTGCAGAGCTTCCCGGCTCGCCCACATACTGAAGCCCTGCCATGAGCAGCGCATCTGACTTGCCTGGACCCGCAGCACCCCCATAGAACGCTTCCTCATGCGGGAGTATAAGGAACTTTGCCTGTTTCGGCAGCGGTATGTGAGGTATATACTCATTATCAATTATGGTCGCCGTTAACTGTGCCCGTAGGTATCGCCAATCTAACAGCTTGTTTACAGGCTTTTTCATATTCCTGCTCGATTTTCTTTGTGATAGGTTCTTGCATTTCTATACTTCCTGAAACATTAATATTATCAGTGAACATCCCTAAGTGCCTACACAGTGAATCCAGCGCACCTTTTTTGTCGTGTAATTTGAACCTTATTGAACCGCCATGTTGTGTTTCTGTTTCACTTACTTCCGAAACACAGGCAGCATCTTCTTCGGAAAGACCACCAGAGTCATTTAATGTTACCCCGTTTTTCCCCCAAGTAGCAAACTTTTTCATATCAGAGAAAGCAATCTTAGCAAGCTCCATTACAACTTTATCCGCTGTAACCTCAGTTCTTTCTGCCCTTTCTTTCATCAGCCTCTGTATTTCTTCTTGAATGTAAACTTTTGTAAACAAATTACATGCTATTGCATTGGCTGTTTTTTCACTATATCCAGCCCTAATTGCTGACTGTGCGCCATTGAGATCAACAAGATACTCTTCACAAAACGTTTTCTCTTTGTCTGTCACGTCACAACTTCCTTATAGTCCTCATAATGCGTCCAATACCTCAAAGCTTGTTATCTTCGTTAAATCGAATGTGCCGTCTCCGTATGTGCATTTAAACTGTACTTTAAACAATCCTGCAGCCGGGATATCGGTTGCCGCATCGTATGTCCAGGTAAATTTCCCATCTGCGCCAGTTGTGACAAAAGCCAATGCGCCGACTATGTTTCTCGATGAAGCGCCGAATAGCTGTTTTTTCATCTTACCTGAGAGCGTTCCGAGTGATAGATCCCATCCGGCCCCAGCTGAATCTTTCCAGATGATTGTCTGTGCGGTATGTACCGCTCCTTTTACTGCATTGCCAATCGCCATATTATATTCCCGTTACCTCGCCTACTGTACTTTGCCCCGATACTTCCGCACCACTTACCACTATATTTCGTGCATATGTCCCTGTCTGTGTCCCGTTATTAAAAACTACATCGGATTTAACATCGGCATTCACCGGATAATCAGCACTTTCCAACCGGTCAATCATGAATCCTATCATCGGGCATCTTGTTGGTAAATTTGTCCAATCAACTTCGGCGACAGGTACGCCATGACAGATCGTATAGTGGAAGTTCACACCGCCATCTATTGCATTCATGGCTTTGGATGCACCGTCATCGGTTACATCAAGGGCGTATATTGTGATGTTTGTGCCTGTGGTTGGATGAATAACGACCCGATAAAAAGTATCTTTTGTTAATTTTATTGGAGTTACAAGTATTCTGCTCATTGGTCTTGGATTTATGTTCCCCCTTAAATTTGCATCCATTGAAATAGTACCATCAGGAATAATTGTTATTCCGTCACTATCATATATTTCAACATCTACATCCCCTTCAAGGTCAATAAGGAGAAAAATTCCAGACATTCTACAATTATATGGTACACTAAATCTCAAACCACGCCTGTCAGGATTATCGTTTGTATCCCAAGATACATTTGTGACAGCAATTGCTGGCAACATAGCATTCATTGGTTCTATTGTACCAGTATCATATTCCAGTGCAAAATTTGGTGCTATAAATGTTAATGCCCAAGTCCCCCCAATATATTGAAAAACATACGGAAAATTTGTATCACTAAATCTCGTAATCGCTCTGTATATCCTCAAATTCCCTGCGCCATAACCATCAAACTCAACCACAATGGCAATAGATGTACCATCTTTTGTAACCGCAACGGGATTTTGCAATGAAACCCAATAAGTAGTATTACTCACCAATCCTGCCTGAGTTCCATAAGCGCCTGCGTGAATTAAAGTTCCCGTGGGTCTTCCTGTTGTATCATCTACTGTTTGTAGGCTGATTTTTAATGTATCAGAAACAGTTACGGTTGATGTTCGGAATCCTATTTTACTGATGTTCCCTGTTTTTGGCACTTCAAGAACACAACCACATAGTTCTCCAGCGGCATCCATTGTTACTGTATTTGCATATACAGAATCCACAGAACGTATTGTGTATCCTGGAACCAGATTCACACCTTTTACATCAACGAGGCTCATAACTTCACCGCCTCTTTCTCAATAATGGTAGTCACTGTTTTTCCATCAAAATCAGCCTTTGCTTCGCTCAATTTCTTGCCAGTCACTTTTAGGTTTTCCTTGATAATCTTGTATATATCCCTACTATTCTCATCGGGCACGAAATCAGTATTGTCAAAATCAGTGTCATGGAACACCATCTCACGCACTTCGTCGCCCTCTGTAACCGTAACAACGGTGTGCTTACAGGGTGCTGGATTAGTTCTTATTTTCAGTGTAATGCTCATCTTTTCATTTCCCTGTATTTTATTCCGCTAATCGCACTCAGCGACCAGAAGAAAGCCAGCAATATCAGATATGCGAGTATTCCTAATATCCAGATTATTTTATAACTTCCATTTCGCAAAAAAATAAGCTCCTATTACAAGAGCTATCATTACTATCAGTTGCCATGTCACCTGTCCCCCCACATCAACCTAATATTATATTTTGTGTAAGCGATCCCTATCAGAAGCCCAATGATCACTCCTGCAGAAGTACAGCCAACACCTAAAACTATATGGGATATAACTATTAAGTATAAGTAAGATTCTGCCATTTACTGCCCTTCCGTTTGGGGGATGGGGGGCTGGGGTGCTTAATTCCAACCCCCAATCTTCTTAGGAAGTCTAAATATTGTTTAAAGGTGAATATAAACATATTCTTTTTTTTTGTCAAGTCTTATTTCCACGAATTTTTCCTATACCCTTTCATGCTTTTTATATAATCCTCCATGCCTTTTGAGCAATTAAACCATTCTCCCCTAATTTTTTTTCGTATAAACTTCCCATGTAGCCTGTCTTCCTCTTCCCTTGCTTCTTCTAAGTTTCTTTTTGCTATTATTCCTAACAATTTTAATTCTTTTGGATTTCCTCCCTGTAAATTTTTTAATCTACCCCAGGGAAATACCGACACCCCTATTTTTATATATTTATCACCTTTTATAAAATAAATATATACCGTTTCTTCCCTGTTTATCTTAGAACATTCCTCATGTTTCTCTGTGGTTGGCAAATACTTTTCCAGCCATTCTTTATTATTCATCACTTTCCCCAGTCACCGTTTTTTATTGCATCTTTTATTTGTTTCATCGTTCCCCCTTAATTAATAATTATAATATGCTCTATGCTCTTCTGTTTTATTCCATATTTCAGCGAGTGTTGCTTCATCCAAATCCATTTCCTGCGTTGGTTTGGGGATAAAATCTCCGGTATCGATGCCTGTGAATCCTTGGAGCGAGCGAGAGCGTATCAATGGGAATCGAATCAAGTCCTCAAACTTCAAAAGGAATACTCGACTCGCAAATTCTTTCTTTTGTTTAATCAGTTTTCCTGCTAAAGCTGCGGCGTTCCAAATCTTAATACATTCATCCAGTGTATAATCACGTGGCATGAACCCAAGTTCCTTATTAACACTATACCCCCATTTACGTTTCAGCATGGAATTTATAGTTTTGTCCGGAGAGCGTATCATGTATATCACCTTCATATTGGGGAAGGTGCTCAACAGTTCAGTCACACATGATCCATAGTCATATTCAGGCAAGGTAATAATGTCGAAGCCCTCTTTTTCTACGATGGTTTTATTCATAAGGTTGTTATGTCTTATCGCCACCCTGTAATTATAATAAAGCCTTCTCATTTCTGCCTGTAAAGCATCCATTCTTTTTGAGAGTCCGTCAATGAATCTCACTTTGGCAAGCAACTGATATATCGCTATGAGTATTCTGCTTTCGTTAAATGCTATCACCCTGGGACTCTGCAAGAAAAAGTAAAACAAAGCTGTCGTGCCAGACCGTGCCGCACCACAAATAAGGATAATTGGCTTGTTGCGATATTCATGATATCGTGCAACTATCTTCCGTATGTTTAACATTCCTTCACCCACTTTTCGCCATCCCACTTCTTGCCAAAGAACTTATTGGGATCAAATTCAATACAAGCGGGGGTATTAACCGCTGGCTTTCCACCCCTTGCTTCACGAGGACAAGTACATTTCATCCATTTTGTACAACCACCACAGTTTTTAATCGCCATCTTTAACCCATCCTTTCTCAAATCCTTGCCACTTATAGCCCTTCATCACAACCATAGCTGCTGCGAGGAGCCATGAAACACGCTCGGTTACTTCATAAGAAGAATCTATAATGTTTCCAAGTTCCAAAGCATTGTCCCATCTCTCTTTTTCGCTTGGGTATAACTTTATATATTCTCTCCTTATAAAATATTCTGCTTGTATTTTACACTTCCTACCAAACTTAATCCAATTCAACCCACTCATTTCTCTAAGCTGTGGTTCGACTGAGGGGATGAAGGTGAGGTCTTTTATGGACACCAGTTTTCCCACACCAATCTCAGCGCCATACTTTTTTGTGATGAGTGTAACATATAATGTATTGTCGTTATGCTGAACTACAATACATTCTTTATTCCCGTATAAAACCTCATCCCCAACGCTCGGCTTCCAGTTCTTCTGAAAAGCCTCGTGGGCTGGTGATTCCTTGTCGCCACCGAAGATGGCTTTCAACTGTTTATTACTTAACATCTCTTCCTCCTTAAATCTTTATATATGAAAAACATATTGCCGGATTCTCGATTTGTCGGCCTCAACGTGCCGGCGATTAACTCAAATGGTTTGTAACCGTACTGTGCAAGAAATCGTATGATATCCGCGCCGGTGATCCCGAACACTTTCAGGTTGCCGGGCCCGAGTTCCACAAGCAATATCGGTTTCATTTCCCGCAGCATTTTCCGTGCGCCTTCGAGTACCATTTTCTCAGCACCCTCAACGTCAATCTTAACGAAGTCAACCTTGCCGATACGGTGTCCCCAGATATAACGATCAAGCATTATGGCGAACACCCAATGCCTTGTTATAATCGGCTTCTGTTTAGTGTCCCGGAATGATGAAAAAGCATCGTCAGAAGCCTGGCGAAGCAATTCTTTGCCGTTCTTGTTACTCAAGGCGAAATTGTTATTGGTAATATTGTTTCTATCGTTCGTAAAAATATTAATATCGGCAATCTCGTAAGCTCCGCCTACAGGCTCGAAAGCGTGTACCCTTCCCTGATATGCGAGTCCGCTTAATAAGAGCGTGTAGTACCCGATATTAGCCCCCACGTCAACGCATGTCCATTCCTTGCCGATCAACCCTTCAAGGAACTGTGTGATCTCATATTCATACTTCCGAAGCCCGAAAATCTGGCTACCAATTTCTGTTGATGGATTCACGTATAAATCATGCCCGTTGATTTGAACTTTTTTCAAGCCCGTATCTTTGTAAAACCACTTGATTGCCTTCAGATATGTTTTGATAACAGTGTTTTTTATGTTGTATATAATCCATGTAAACATTATTACTTTACCAATCCTTCAAGGCCAGTAGAAGCAGCAATTCTATACCCTGCATCGCTGTTTTGCAATTCTCCATCAACAATATCTTCAAAATGAGCCTGTAGATTATAAATTTTGTATGCAGGGAATAAAAATTCTCTGTAAACTTTACCGTCTTTTATTATCTCAATCCTTGCATTTCCGCCGTCTCCCCAGAAAGCTTTAATGTTAAAACCTCTATAATCTGTCTCCCGTGTGAAAGCAAGTTTTTCATTCTTTAACTTTTTCATCATAACCTCGCAATGAAAATGAGTAATAGTATTGTTTGAATTGTCATATAAACCGTTTCCCATACGGTTGAATAGCCTCGCCTCACAATAGGAATTAATGGCACATATGACAACACCATCAGCACCCGGATAATCATGTTATCAAACAGCATTATCATAAATACCATGCACAAAAATATCATTATGGAATATCCCGCTGCCATGTTTTCATGTCCTTTGCGTCCGGTAAAGAGTCTTTTTTTAAATATTCCTCGTACTCAACATGGTCCCATATATCCACCTTGATATGTGGGTTGTTCTTATCCACAGAAAACGTGTCCGTAAACCCGCCGATGTGTTTCCATCCGTCACTCAGGATCACACCCTTTTTCACAAGTGCATCCAGGATGAATTTCTTACCCGCAGCGATATTGTCAGGATCACGGTCCTTGTTTTCCTCTACCCAAGTGAAGCGAATGAATACCTTGCCAGTATATAAACAGAAATTACAGGCTAATATATGGCCGGCGATTCGCTGTTCTATTTCCAGTTTTTGCTGATGGTATGCAAAATATTTACCCTTACGTTCCTTTGAAAATTTGATAATCTCATTTAGCCCAGGTAATCTGCCGGGTATGATAAGCGTCTGTTTCATTTCATCTCTCCTTGTCCTGTTTGCCGGTGGTCATTTTACCAATCTCCGCCATCGTAGGGAATATCTATGTCGTCTATTATATAATCTGGGTCATAAGGCCTGCCAAAATTTATAACTTGTTCGGGCAATGTAGCTTTTTCCCCTTCAGAGTTACACCTTACAATACATAGTGCTTCACCTGAACCAAAAAGCCACAGAGAAGCTGGCCATATCTCCTCAAGCTTTTTTAGGGCGTTAATACATCTTTTTTCCCTGCGTGTTAATTTCATATTCATGCCCCCGGTTCTTCCAATCGCGTGATCCTTTGTTTTAATTCTCTTCTTTCAACCCATGAAAAGATAGTATTCCAAATTGATATCCCACCAACGATACTTATTGCGGCTAAAGTTATTCCAATTTGTTCGGGTGTCAATTTGCTTTCCCTCTTTCTGATTATATATGTACCCATTGTTTTCTGTTTACAATATAATTTATCATTGATTTGCCAACATTAAAGCCTTTTGTTATTGAGGCTTGTGTTTCACCTCTTGAATAACGTCTTCTAATTTCTCTCACATCATTTTCTGTCACTTTTGCCCTTCCATTTTTTTCTCCTCTAAGCCCGTTTTTCAATCCAGTTCTGTAAGCGTGTTTTTCGTTTTCTGATTTCGTAACCAATTCTAAATTTTCAGGTCTATTGTCATGTTTTATCCCGTTTATATGGTTCATTTCAAGTTCATCTGGAATAAGTCCATTAAAATAAATCCATACAAGCCTGTGAGCAAAATAATTATAATTCTTCTTGTTTTTCCATAAACAAAGGCAAATATATCCCTGTTTGTTTTTGTATTTCATCTTCCTTTCTGGAATTTTAAACTGCTTTTCCCTACATCTTATCGCCGTCCTCCAAATTCGCCCTTCGCTGTCAATTCGGAAGTAACCCTCTTTAATGGCTTCAATAAACAAATATTCATTATTTGCAGACTTCATTTTTTTTATCCCTCTTCCTTTCTCCTGCTGTAGCCATCACAATCAGCGGCTTTGTTCATGTTTTCAAGGGTCACAATATGCCCATCTTTTTGGCATGTTGGTTCTTCGTGGCTTTCGTCTTCCTCATCTGCCACATATTCATTCTTTTCACAGGAAAAACAGGTATCGGTTCGTGGTTCTTCTTTGGCTGGTTTCTTATCCGGGATAAAGACTTCATCTTCCCAGTGACCGCCATGTAGCCATTTCGAAGGTTCTTTTATCCACTTCTTATTTTCCCGGAAGTCGAAGGCTTTCGCTTTTAACTGTGTCTCTATGCCTTTGAGTATCTCGAGGGGTTCGATCCCCTTGTGAATTGCCAAGGCATATTCTTTTAATGCAGCTATTTTCCCTTTATGTTTCGGGTACTTCTTATAGAACTCAGCAAAATGAGTTTCAATTTCCTTTTTAGTATGTTTTTTCTTCTTTTTTGAAGTTGAAGGTGGAGATGAAGATGAAGAGCATTGCTTGGCGGATGCGTTCGCATTGCGTTCGCTATGCTCGGGCTTTGCGTTTGGATGCCATCTTGCTTCTGCCGATTCCCTCGCTTTATTGCTTCTAAGTAGTTGTGTTTCTTTCTCTTTCTTTAATCTCTTTGATATGAGAAATGTACCCGTATCAACTAATATTGGATCTCCCGGCCATTGAATTTCATTGCGAGTCTTTTTCCACTTTTGTTTTGTGATTCCTAAAAGTTTTGAAATTATTTTATCATCATTTTCGATTGAACACTGGTCTTTTGAGTCATTCCACATAAAACAAAGCAACCTCATATAGATGCCCTGTGAAGCATCTGACATCCTAAGAACTTTTTTCCCAAGATAGTCATTCGGAAAGAACTGAAAACAAGGTGACTTGTTCACTTTTAAAAGCCTCGTTTTAGTTTTCTTGGTATCTGTTCGATGAGTTCCACCCTTGCTTCATTTTTAATCTTTAAAATAGCTTCATCCGATAACTTCCATAAATAATAATCATCAGAAGTGGCTATTGTCGTCCACCAAGGATTCCTTATTTTTCTGTCCATAAATTCACAAGGCCTTTGTTTTTGAAGAGAATGATGAACAGCGATAAAAGAAGAGTTCGGCGGCCAACCACCACAATTATCTATGCGCTGGAATAAGTCTTCTATCGGCTCGCTTCCAACGTGATATAATTCTACTTTCTTCTCAGCTACACTCTGTTTTGTTTCACTCATAATATCCCCCAAAAATGATGGCGGCTCGTCCCGTGACAACAGAAAAGACCTTAGTCAATCCCCGAAACTTGCCGCCAATAATTTTCCGCATAAAAATAGGCCTTCCTCTGTTGTCCCTATAATAATACGAAACCCCATCTTTTTTGCCAAGTATTATTCGCCCGCTTTTCACTCGAGGGGATTTATGGTCTCTCATAGGCTTATTATTCATGGTCTTTTACAGCCACCTTTTTTACTCGAGTGTTTTTCGCCCGTCACTTGTACTGTCCTTTTTCCTTATGCGTGGGTGCTATCCATTCACCATCAGAGAATGTCCGCACTTTACCGGTTTTTGTAATATATATTTGTATTTCGCTTTTTTTCGTACCATCATGCTTATATTTGGAAGTTTTTAATCCAAGCAGAACCCATCCCTTTTCTCCGTCACTACAAACCCGTGTTATTTCTACATCCCCGTATTCAAAGCCATATTGTGTTTCTTTGAAATGTACTGTTGGAACTTCTTTTAGTTCTTCCGGTTTAGTCTGTCTATTCATTTGTACTGTCCTTTGTCGTGGAATAAGTCCTGTTGTGCTAATTCTTCTTTGATGCGTTGGTTTGCTATGTCACAGTAATGTTTGTCTATCTCAAAGCCGATGAAGTTTCTGCCGGTGCGGATACATGCGATTGCCGTGGTGCCTGATCCAATGAAGGGATCGAGGATGAGGTCAGTCGGCTGTGAATGGTTTTGCAAACACCACATAAATAGAGACAACGGTTTTTGTGTAGGATGTATTTTCCCCTTTCCAGAAACTCTCGGTCTACTAAATGATTTTGAAACTTTATCAAAAGAAGTCCATGCCAATTCGATATCGGATAGTGTTGGGATTTTTGGTTTTTCCCAAGCAAGCCAGCATCTTGATTCGGGCAAGGCATAAAGATTACCACCCCATATAATTTGATTTTTGCTCACATTTCTCATCTTTTTAATATGTTTCTTAGGAACAACATAATCCCATTTCATCATATCGGAGTGTTTGTATTTTATTCCCCAAGTACCACCGCTCATTTTCTTGTTTAATCCATATGGCAGGTCAGTCAGCACCAAATCCACGCTTTTATCAGGCATCAGCTTCATGCCCTCAAGGCAGTCCATGTTATAAATCCTGTTGACTTCCAATTCGCCGATTTTCATTTATGCTTCTCTTTCAGTTGACAGTACCTTGAAGCCTATAACAATCACCGGCGGATTGCTATCCCACGAAAAGCCTCGCTTGGCATTTATCGAGTCCCAGAGCAAGGCAAATTTATCTATCATGGAACCTGTGAGATATTCAATGCCTTCATTCCCGCAATCAGGCCATGTTATATCCTGCAAAGGCTCAATTCTCAATGCGGTTATTTCAAGCAGGATACGGCTTTCGTGTCTGTGCATGTAGATTGAGGGTTTCCACTGTCCCTTAAGAAGCTCCCAATCCTCCGTTGCTTTATAGGCTATATCATCACCCATATATTGCCATGTTTCCCTGCACCAAATCCTATCGCCAACGAGCCATGAGCGAAATCGTTCGGGGTTCGGTCTGCGTGTCATTGTCTTTGTGCCGGCAAGAATTCGCTGTACGCTCCAAGCGGAATAGATGAGTGGATGCTCTTTCATACTTCCTCCGAGTTATAAAAATAAGTTTCATCAGGTTCGGTATATCCCGGACAGCCAGATTGCCACCAGACATGGAAATCATCTTCGGTGACAATCTCGCCACGATCTTCCGCCTGGTCGAAAAAGTATTCACGAATCTGGTCTTGGTCAATCTCTGCCGGTGGCTCTAAGTTTTGGTCTTTTACTGTATTCATGCTTTCCGCCTTTATTCGAACAAGTTTCTTTGCCAGTTCCCAGAAACTATCTGCGAACCTATCGGCATCAAAGCCAGTGTCAATCGCCATGTCATTCATTGCCCTCATGATTATTCCTCCTGCTTATACGGCTTGAAATACAAAATCCCTATTGGCTCTGGTTTTTTCATATCTACAACCAAAAGGCTATCCACCTTAGACTCAATAAGTAAATGCAGCTGTGAGCCTTGACGACTCCAATCTTCATTTGTCCATAATTCATAATTACAATCAGTAAGGCTATCAAAAATGGCAATTGTCAATCCGGTAACGATAACAATTATCATTATGCAACAAACGATAATCTCGCCTGTTGAAACAAAACTTGTATCACTCATGATTATTCCTTTCATATCGGGGCTGGCAGGATTCGAACCTGCATATCATCCCGGGTGCTTTGCCAATTAGCTACAGCCCCGATATTGTTATTGTTTCCTCGCTTCCAGTCGTGCCAGATATCCATTAAGTTTTTCTTCGTTCCTGAAAGCCACTTGCAATTTCTCCGCTTCTTCGAACGTCACATCTTTTATTGATTTAATACTTCTCTCCAGTTCCCACGACATCAACAAGTGCATATCACCTTTATTGTCATCGGTTGCCTCAAAGCCCCCATTTTTTAACAGTGCATAAATTGTTTTTCTTTGTTTTACGTCCATCATTCTGGGAGTGTCAAAATCAATAGCCGGCGTCTCTTCCTCTTTATCTGTGAACTGTTTCTGGAATGAATCGGGATCGTCTTTGTCGGTTGGAATGTTAAAGAATTTCAGCAGAAAATATTTCTCGGCATACGTGAGGGCTTTACCAACGCCCTTTTCTCCACTGTCAAGCCCCTGTGCATAGAACGGGCAGACAATTTTATCATCTGGATTGTCGGCATTTACCCACGTAAAGACCATTGTTAGTTCGGTAAAATATTCATGGTTGCCTTCTTTGGTCGAATGGTCACATACTTTATGTTTAACAATTTCAGGAACAAGCAAAACACTCTGCTTGTCCATTGTGGATTTCAAAGAGCCGAGTGTCTTTGAACTGCTGACATACTTAAAATTGAATCCTGCGCTATCTTTCTTGAGATACGGAACGGCTTTCCGTACCTCGATAAGTTTCTGATGTAGATTTAATTTCTTGCCTTCCATGTTTTCCCCCTTAATGTTACCTAATCCACACCTGCCATATCAGGTATAATGGCGTGAATATTAATACGAATGTTTCCAGAGCCTTGATGTATTTCATTAATCCCATCCTATGCTTTTTGACGAACGCACATGCTCTTCGTTCCCGCCCGGCTTTGAGCGCAATTCTTTCATATGTTTTAACCAGTAAGTACCTGTTTCCCCTTGAAACCAGGGGTCACCTGCTGGCGCATAACGTACCTTAGAGAGAAGTCCTTCGTATGACATTGAATCAATATGCCGCTTATTTTCCGGTGTTAAATCCACGAGACTTCCTTTCGTGTGAAGTCGGCAAGCTCGATGCAAGTAGGACAATTTGTAGAGTATTTCCATCTACATACCAACACCGAGCCAACCGAGTAGTTATTCGGGATCCGGCCAAAGATACCCTATCGTGGTTTTCAATGCCTTCGCCCACGCTTCTTTTTCCTTGATCGTGAGTACTCGTAGACCGTTGACCGCCATCGAAACATGAGCGGCGTTTAATCTCATATTCCTTGCAAAGGCATCCTGTGTGCCGTAAATGTCCCCGATTGCCTTCAGTAGGTTATAGTTTTTTTGTGGTTCGTTCATGAGTGCCCTTTCGTTATTATTAATCTTCTTGAAAAACAGAATCGTCACCACTTTCCATTCTGTTTCTTATTTTCTTTGCCCTTTTTATTGCTTTGTTAATATCATTACCGAGTTTCCAATTTCTCCACCCTTTTATCGTTCCGGTATATCTTATTTTGAGTTCACCGGAAATACTATGACTTTCAGTTATTAAAATGTCATTCGCAATTCTATGCCTCCCTGCTATTTTCCACTTTTTCATGAATCCCTCTGTTTCTGTTTATGCCGAGACTTGGAACCCGGCTTGTGGTTTACAGCCCCGAAGGGCTGTCCTCACCTGTTCAGAACTGGATATTATCAAGTTCTATTGCAACCTTTTCCCAAATATCATGTAATTGCTTTTTGCCTTCGCTCTCAAAGTGTTCAGCATTACTGCGAGCAATCTTTTCAAGAACAGACAATACACTTGACAGTCCCTCGCTTTTTATCAAAGCCTCAAGAATTGTTCGTAACATTTTCTTTCTCCTTTCAGGGTTGTTTGTTTAATTTAAAATTAATTTAATATATCTTTTAAAGTCCTGTCAAGGAAAAAATGCTTTTAGGAAAAGATTTCCTCATTATTGCGTGGGTGGGAATATTTTTCCCTATGAATAAAAAAAATCCCCCGTCTTCACGAGGGACTTTCTTTTTACCGGATTTCCCGGTAGAGCATCATGAGCCTCCCAATATCTCTTTGATATGATTGGCTATCAAACATCATTTCTGTTCAATTAGAAAGAAAAGCAATCACGTTTATTTTGTCAAGGGAATATTTTTCCCATAGCGTATATGCGATTTAAGGGCTTGGACATACAAACCCATAGTCTGACATGGGTATTGTACAGTGAACGTGAGGGGTCAGGGGATTTAAAGCCGTGTGGGATGTGGTGACTTCATCTTAATCATATATAAGTATCATATTATCTTTTATCTTTAAGTGGATTAGGTCACCGGTATATTTCATTCGTTCATGGAGAGTTTTAAACTTCTCGGCGCCGGCAGTCAATCCTTGAGCTTCATGCCAGAAGCCCAGATATTGAACAGCATAAATATTATTTTCTTTTCTCTGCAGGGATTTCTTTAGAAAGTATGCGGAGTCGGTGAAATGACCATGGCATAATAATATCAAGCCCATGTTAGCGAGGATATCGGCGGGGGTCCTGTCGCCCATTTCCTGATATACCCGCATTGATATTTCCATTGCCTTGTCATATTTACCAACACGGGCAAGAGCGGCAACGAGGTTTTGTATGGAGATCATCTTATAGGGATTGATTATAAGGGCACGGTCAAGATAGTACAGAGCTTCGAGGCACTTATCATTTGAGAGCAATACCTGTCCGAGTGCAGCATTGGAGCGGTAGTGATCAGGCTGTCTCTCAACTTCATTGCGATAAAAGACTTCCGGGTCAGCCCATTCCGCGTTCCGCAGGAAGCCGAATATACCGAGTCCGAGAACGGCAAGGGCAAATATGTATATCCGGCAGTCTAAAACAGGGCAATGATATAAGCGCATAGTTCCCTTGTAAGCCCGTAAAGTATGACAAGCCCATCCATAGCCTCACCGCCTCGATGAAAGCAGTACAGGGCTGCTGTGAAGCCCAGGAACGTCTCTCCGATGTGAAGTATAGTCTTCATTTATTATCGCTCCGCATACCCTTGAAAAGCCCCCGAGGAAAGTATGTACATATATTATCGAGCAAATCAATAACATAAGGCTCGATAACCTTATTCCAGATATTCTTCACTATTGGAAGAGACATCATAAACACTGATATA
>SDBU01003315.1_pt1 | contig 20562 bp, 24 predicted proteins | sample 2277071 | NCBI WGS metagenome assembly SDBU01 (sample SAMN10397929, study PRJNA504765) | marine sediment metagenome | isolation source: marine sediment core GS08_GC12, 126 cmbsf | place: Arctic Ocean: Gakkel Ridge, Loki's castle | collected 2008
GACCTATAGCGACAGGTTGAGGATTGAACTTGCACGACGACATAGAGGTCCATGGCTAACATATTGAATTAATTAGATTAATGACGAGAACCCCGTCAAAAACAAGGTATTAAGGTCCATGGGACGACATTAAAGGAAGTATGCTATACTGATTGCAGGCCCGCGCCTTAGTCAATTATCTTTGGCACGGTACTAGTTACAGTGGGGCTGGTGTTCAGAAACGGACGGTAGAGACGAACCTCAGACATGAATCGGCTATCGCTCCTATGTATTTTCGGGATGCCGAGCCAGCCCCCTCATTTATATTGACAATATGATTAATATAATGTTATTCTCAATTAGATGAAACGCTCAAGCATGTTGCATAAATGTGTACGAGCCGCCCACCAACGGTGGGAATTGCCACGACCCGTTGTCTAGCTTAGTTCGCGCTAGAGTAGACAGCGGGTCTTCGCACTCAAGCAAGGGCATAGCAGAGTATGGTATACTGAATAAGGTTAGAGCTGGTTCCTTTGCCATGGATACATTAAACACTGATAAGTTATTTGTAGATGATGAGAAATATGCGGGCATGTTTGTAGCAACCCCATCTTTTTCAGATACTACAATTGTGTCTTCAGGTTACACCATTGCATCAACAAAAGAGTGCGCTCGTAATAGCGGTTATGAAAACCCTGTTATTACAAAGATACCCAAGAAGTACCCTTTAATTTTACATATGGTATGATGAGGCGTGAACATTAAACGGGGAAAGATAACACTGGAATCCCTACAGATAAAATCCCTTGATAAGGCTAGGAAGCTTGCCCAGGCATTAACCGTCATCGAAGAGGAGTGCGGCATCCACGAAGTAAAGATCGAGTTAGAAGATATATTTATATGCCCCTGGATAGACACAGATCAATTAAACCAAACCCCAATGGAGAAACTATTAAGGGATATTATTGACACTTAAAGTATGGTATGATAAGGACATGGAGGATAAACTATGATATGTCATTTCTGTGAGACTGAGAAAGCCACGAGTTTCATCTATTTAAACGGAAGCAAGAAGATAGCATTTGCCGCATGTCCGAAGTGTCCAGTAACTAATCCGAATCCAGGGCAAGACGTGCCAAGAGGGGCAAGGACACGAGGTAACATTCCTTCGGGCTCACGGCCTAGAGTGGCCTCATTCCTGGTTCAATGACCTTGACTCAACCAGTGTTCCACGTGGAACATATCAAACCAACTACTTGACTTTATCAAACCATTAAGGTAATATACCCCATGAGTACAGGAACTCAAGCAAAGCCTGAAAAGAAACTCACTCCGAAGCAAGAAATGTTCTGTCTCGAATACCTTATTGATCTTAACGCAACTCAAGCAGCAATCAGAGCCGGATACTCAAAAAAAACAGCATATTCAATCGGTAATGAAAACTTGAGCAAACCTGAAATAAGCTCCCGTATCTCTGAATTAGCAGCCAAACGTATAGAAAGAGCCAGTAAATCAGCCGATGATGTAATCAAAGAGATAGAGAATGTAGGGTTTGCCAGGCTTAACAAGGTTGTCTCATTCAATGAGAGTGGTTTAGCCTTCGTTATGAGCTCCGATGAGATAGACGATGCTACAATGGCAGCCCTGGAGAGCGTGGAGGTGACCGAGATTGTAGGCAAGAAGGACGGGGATAATGACATGCTCAAGACTAAGGTCAAGCTGCACTCTAAGATGTCAGCCCTGAACCTCCTGGCTAAGCACCACGGGCTTGTTAATGATAAGGGAGAAGATGCTGGCACGGTTAATCTTGTGGTGAATGTTATTGACTATTCAAAGGTAAAGATTACGGAGGCGGAGAAATAAATGGCTGTAGCAGAGAGACGAGCGGAGAGAGCCAAAAAGGTAGCAGCGGCGATTAAGAAGAAGGAAGAAGCAAGGGAAAAAGAGGAGAGGCGACGATGGATGAAGTCCGAGGCTGCAAGGATAAAGAAACATGCAGCAAGACAAAAGAGTGTTATGAGGAATAAGTAATGAACATAAAAGGAATGATAAAATGACCCCATGCCTGAAGATATGCAAGTTTGACTGTGAGTATGAGGCCCAGGAGCTTGACCAGATGCCAAGCGAGTGTCCGTGTCAGGATATACCATCATTAAAAGAAGTTTTAAATCAACCCTCAGTGAGCATAGACTTGGAGCGCATGATGCGTGCCACGAGGATTAAAGTAGCCGAAAGTCTGGTAGCCGTTTACCCGGAGCCATGAGACGCAGAGCCTTTATAAAAGGAATGATAGCAGCCGGAGTGCTGATTACAATGCCTTTAGAGTCGGCATTTAAGGCACTCAGGCCAAGATATATAACCGCAATGGATGTTCTCAGGCAGAATAAGGAATGGGAAGATATGATGAAAAAGGAACTTAGTAATCTCATGTTATTTGGCACGACACATCCAGAAGTCTATGAGGGGCGTTAAGTGAGTACAAAAGGAAGAGTAGTTGCGATATACCACAAGGAGACCCGTAAGGTGTTGGGCTATGTCCCGGTAGCTGACATCCTTGCGCACACATATGGAACATGCCCTTTAATCAGGATAGCATACAAACCCCCCGCATTCTTTTTAAGTGATGGATTGATTGCAAAGAATTTTGACTATGAGGTTGTCCATAATGCAAATAAGGACCCCATTAAAGTCATAGCTGCAAATCAAAAAGAAGCCGACGTGCTGATGGCTTATGGCAAACCCGACTTAGAGGAAAAGATACTTGCCGTGTTCAATAAGCCCAATTCTATATTGGAAGGCATGAAGGCATGATAGGGAAACTCATGACAGTATTAGAAATACATGATAATGCCCTGAAAAACTTATGCTGTCCTGATGGTACGTTTTACGTGCCTTATGGATTTGTGACTTCCAAGAGGATGGCAGAGGCATATCCAGATAGAGGATGGCTTGGAGAACCTATATGGGCTAGAGGGCCTGGGGTTTGACAAAGCTCTTTAAACTCATAGAGAGTTTGATTTCTTTAAACTTCTATGGTAAGTTAATTATTAGTTTCGAGCATGGGCGAATAGTTCATGTTGGCGAAAACAAAAGCCACGATGTTAAGGGCTGGAGGTAAAGATATGAGCAAAGGCAAGGTAGTCACTTGCCATCGGGAGGGAGTATTTGGATGTGATTTCGACACTCCCAATGAGCCATATAAGATGCCATCTCGAGAACTATAGCAATAATTAATTAGTCAAGCGGTATCGGACAAACCGGGCCGTCATGGGATCAGTCGCTCCCCGTGGCGGTCTTTTTTTATGGAGGTAAACATGGCTGCTGATCCTGTACGTAGAAGAAGGGGCCGAGAAACCGGAACCACACGGGCTGAGGATGTCAGGACACGCATTAGATTTCACCTAAACCCTCAACACGTAGGGGGTTTTACTACTCAAGCGGGAGAAGCGGCACAAGTTGAACGGGCATTTGGCAAACACATTAAACAAATCATACAGAGGCAACAATCTTTTAGGGGGTCTCAAAGGTTATTCACCAGGCGTCTTAATCAGTCCAGGCGTCAGGCATTGAGTTCTTTAAGACAATGACTGTTAACTTGCCATATAAATACACGCCCCGAGTTAATCAGCTTCCATTTTGGAAGGCTATGGACTCAGGCATTAAGCGTGCAGCCCTCGTGTGGCATCGCAGAGAGGGCAAGGATAAGACGGCTTTCAATTATATAACTAGAGAGGCTTACAAGAAGCCTGGGACGTATCTCCATATGCTGCCCTACCTGACACAAGCAAGAACAGTCATATGGGATGGTAGGGGTGCTGATGGACTTAAATTTACCGATCATATACCATCGCAAATCATAGCGGATTCTAATAAATCGGGATCACGTAAGAAGATAAATAACACTGAAATGAAGGTAGAACTGATTAATGGCTCTCTTATCAAGCTGGCGGGGGCGGACTCGTATAACAGTATAGTTGGCTCTAATATGCTCGGACTGGTGCTGTCAGAGTATTCCATTCAAAACCCTGCGGCTTGGGAGTTCTTGAGGCCCATACTCACAGAAAATGGTGGGTTCGCCATATTCGCCTATACGCCCAGAGGCCGGAACCACGGGTACAGGCTATTCCATAACGCAATAAATAACCCCAAGTGGTACGCTTCCAGACTTACCGTAGAAGACACGGGCGATATAAGCCTTGAGGACATAGACGAAGAGCGGAAAATGGGCATGTCGGAGGAAATGATTCAACAAGAGTTCTATTGCTCATTCGAGGGTGTCATGGAAGGCGCGTACTATGGCAAGCAAATGAGCGAGGCAAGGGCGGAGGGGCGTATACCAGACCGCTTGCCGCTTGAGAAGAGCTTACCTGTACATACATGGTGGGATTTGGGCATGGATGATAGCACGTCCATATGGTTTGTTCAGAAAGTCAACAATAGAGAATTAAGGTTTGTTGACTATTACGCCAACTCAGGAGAGGGATTCGGTCATTACGCGGGTGTCCTGGCAGCCAAAGCCCTTGAGCGTGGATACTTCTATGGCAAGCACATAGCACCCCATGATATTAAAGTTCGTGAAATGGGGCCAGGGAAGGACAGAATATCCAGTGCTTACGAGGTGGGAATCAAGTTCGAGCTCGCCCCCCCATCGCATCAGGTAGGACTTATGGACGGCATTGAAGCGGTGCGGCGCGTACTACCCAAGTGCTGGTTTGATGCTACCAGGTGTGCTGTAGGTCTTGATAGCCTGGAGGGTTACCACAAGGAATATGACGAAACAAACAAGGTTTTCAGAATGACACCGAAGCACGATTGGGCAAGCCATGGATCGGATGCTTTCAGGACGGGTGCTATCGGCGAGGACATTCTGGACATTACTATTGATATACACAAGAGGACAGGGGGAGGGCTTGACACTCTTCCCGAATACAACCCATTGGTGGGGGAAACATCAAGAACAGGACAGGCAACCTACCAATGAAGAAACTCATAGCTATATTAATACTGCTTATCACAATACCCTTATATGCCATAGCAGAGGAAAACTTTTCCGTTGGAAAGAAAGACAGGAACGGGACGTTAGGGAAAGACGGGCGCAGTGCGCGTCAGGCATGGATAAACAATATCTTCTTTGAAGGCATTACAAGCGATCAATTTGAAACTCTCCTGAAGGCGGTTGACCCGACAGCGGATAATATCCTTTGGTTGCCTGATAGCTCTGGAGTGTTGATAACTAATAGCGGCGGCGAGGAAATGTTTGATATCACCCTTGTTTCCCCGGTCATCAATGGTACGGTTTCAGGTGGTGCTATATACACAGCACCTACGTTCACGAGCCCGGTCATCAACTCACCCACGATAAACGATGGCACGGACGCACAGATGTATGTGGTCAATGCATCCGGTGTGATGATGACCGTGGCTGTCACCCTCACGGGTGATCTCAGCGGTACTATGCCGAACACTGGCACACTCAACGGGCAGATAGTGGCAAATGCCGTCACAAACACAGAGCTTGATAACATAGATGATTACACGGTTAATAATCTCACAGTCTCCGCACTCACGAACCAAGCGGTGGTATTTATCAATTCAGCAAGCAAGCTGGTAGAAGACATAGCTGGTTTCTTTTATGATTCTGTGGCTAAGTTGCTTACTATCACAAATTTGTTTGTTAAGGGCAGTTCCGGGCCCTATGGGGAGATGTATTTTCACAGCCATACTTCCCCGTTAGTTATAACTCTTGCTTCTGGCGGGGCGTGGGCGAACGTGACTAGCCTAACCAATGGCGTGTTTTCAGATGGAATGACGCTTAATAGCACAGATGGTTCTGTTACAGTCACATACGGTGGAGTTTATTCGCTTAATTCTTCTATAAGTCTCCAAGACCCTGACGGTAACTCGGAAGAGTACGATGGAGGCATAGCTGTAAATGGAGTGTCACAGGATAAGTGTAGTTGGGATAGAGACGTTACAAATTTGTCTAAAGAGGGGGTGGCAACTGCGGCATGTTTGCTAGACCTCACGGCGGATGATGTTGTGACCATGATAATTAATTCAGTGGGGGGAGACGATGCAGCATTTGAAACCCTTAACTGGTACTTGAAAAGGTAGATAAATGGCTAACGATAAAAACAAACCGTATAAACAACTAATCCATATCGGATTACAAGGAGGTTTTAGATGAGAAAGCTTTTAGCATTAATGGTGGCTATGGTAATGGTCTTGGGGCTTGCGGGGTTTGCGCTTGCATTTGAGATTCACCATCCCGCCAAGAAGGACTTGGACGGACAGGTTTCAAAGGACGGGAAGAGCATTGGGAAGATATACGTCAATGACTGGATTTCCGAGGGTGATACTTCGGATGCATATGAAGCCACTATCGGGGTAACCGATCCTACGGCAGATAGAGCTATAAACTTCCCGGACGCATCCGGTACAGTGGCTCTGACTGAGAGTATAGCCACATCAATGGCCCTGACAGATGCCAAAGCACTCATTGGTAACTCAGGTGGCGTTGCTGTTGAGAAGACAATTTCACTTACCGGAGATGTCACGGGCAGTCTTGCCAACTCCGGTGGTATTGCTACTACGCTTGCCGCCAATGCCGTTGGAGCTAACGAGCTTTACCGCATTGTCAACACTCTGGTTATAGCCTCTGCCGCTTCTTCCAATGCGGTTGGCAACAACGCTCTTTACAATGCCAATGGCTATACCCTTACTGCCAGGAACAATGCCAATGGCAACCAGTTTATAGCCAATTCAACGATGGATGTGAATGGCAATGTGACGGTATTCCTTAATGGTACGGCGGATGTGGACTACACGGTTGAAATAGTCAGGTGGGCTCCCTAATGAAACGATTTGCCATAGTCATAGTGATCATACTTTCCCTATGGGGATCGTATGAACTCGGTCAACACATGGACTATAAGGGGGTTGTTGATGCCCTCAAGGTTCCTGAAAATGGCTATATCATGGCAAATGGCATGAAGATCACTCGGGATGGAATAACGGAAACAGTTAAGAAATATACCAACACTTGTAGCGGGTGTCATTTTGGGAAGGGGTATTAATGACTATTAAAAAATCAGAGGAAGAGCTCGCAACCAAGAAGAGGAAGGGTTGAGATGTTAATCAAAGGCGATAAGCATAAAGACATGGTTGCCATTAAAATGGAAGATATTGAGACGGTTTCGATTTTTCCTTATTGGGGGGACGAGGATACTTGTAAAGAGGTCATGATATGCACACGCTCAAGCAATGTTATTTCGTTGGTAATGTTTAATGAAGAAGCTAATACGTTTATTAATATGTTCGATAAGAGCATAGAATGCAGGTAATATGGCGGATAAACTCATAGAGAAACCTACAAGTAGTAATGACCGGATAGCACTTGTGCAGGAGCGCAAGAAGGCTCAGACCTACCTTGAGGGGCGCAAGAACACCTGGGATGCCGTCTTAACCTACATAGGCGAGTTCATTGACCCTCTGCGCGAGGATGTCAGAGGAAATTGGGAATCAGGAAAGCGCATGGGCCTCAAGATGTATGACGGCACAGCAGCACAAGCCCTTCTTATTCAGACTCAGGGTATATTCGGGCATATGATGTCTCCTGCAAGTCCCTGGTTTGCTCTGGGCTTGGGCAGGGAAGTGGATGAGATAGGGGTAGTTCAGCATTGGTTGGAGTCTGTCACGGAGGAGATGTACGGTGCGTATAACAACTCCAATTTTTACGATGAGGCCGTACCCTTCATTCGTGACGGAATAGGCACTGGCACGGCTAATATCACGGCTCAAGAGAATATGCGGAGCAATAACATTGACTTTATGACCATTACCCCTAACGAGGTGTTTCAATCAGTTGACATGACGGGCAAAGTTGATGTTTTGCAGAGAAAATACAAAATGAGGCTGAAGGATATAGTTAAGGAGTACGGAGAAAAAAATCTGCCCTTGCAGGTTATGCAATCATTCAAGAACAACCCCTTTGATGAAAAGGAAATGCTCCATTGCGTTTACGAAAACCCGGATTTCAATGCTCGTAGTCTTTTGTCTAAAAAGAAGCGTTGGCTTAGCGTCCATATTCTATTAACAGGGGCGGGAAGCGATGCAGATTCGCTTTTAAGAGTGAGTGGCTTTGACCAATTCCCTTACGCCACCTGGATGTATGAGCGAGTGGGGAGAGAGGAATACGGGCGCAGTCCGTCAATGTATGCACTTGCAGACGTTATGGGTCTCAACAAGTTTGCTAAGACCATGCTCAGAGCAGCAGAGAACGCCGTAGAACCACCCGTGAACGCTCATTATAGACAATATGGGCAACTTAATCTCAATCCAAGGGGTATGAACTGGTATAAAGATAAAGATTCAAAGGTGGAGCCAATAGAGTACGGCAATTATCCCATTGGAATGGACATGATTGACAGGAAAGCACTTGCAGTTCGTTCATGGTTTAATGTTGACTTTTTCCTCATGCTTAATTCTGCTACACGGGAAATGACAGCAGAAGAAGCGCGTCTGAGGGAAGGTGAGAAAACAGCACTTTTATCTTCTACTATTTCAAGGCTACAGGTCACACTTGACAGTATAGGCGACATGGTTTACAGCATTCTTGAGAAACAGGGCCGAATACCACAACCACCCGATGTTTTATTTGAAATGGGTATAACAAAGATAAATATAAATTACATCGGCAGGCTTGCTCAAATGCAGAGAACATTCTTTGAATCACAAGGCCCGCTTATGGCTATTGAAAATGTTTTCCCAGTGGGTCAGATAGACCCGACAATATGGGATAACTTCGACTTGGACTTCCTTGCCAGGAAACTTGCTAAAGGCGGAGGCATGTCTCAGAGCGGAATAAGGCCAATGGAAATAGTAGATCAGATAAGGCAAGAGAGAAAAGGTCAAATAGAACAGGAAAAAGCACTTGACCATTTGGAATCAAGCGCGAGAACGGCTAAGGATATGGCGGCGGCTGAGAGCGTGCAAGGTACGGGCGCGGACTTCCCAATACCTAATGAGGAGGTTGTTTAATATGCAATGCCTTTTATGCCCTGACGAAGCGGTTGAAAAAAAGAAGTTTTGTCAATTATGCCTGGATACCAATATGTATTTCAGGAATGTTTTTCTTATTGACGAACAGGGCCGTGCAGTGCTAAAGCGCATTCTTTACGATTTGAAGATATATGCAATGGACTCAGATAGTACGCCTGAGAACATGGCTTTAAAGAATTATGGTGGGGAGTTGATATTAAGGCTCTCTGGAGGAAGAGACGAGGCGATAGACAGTATTGTTGTTGCACTTGTTGAAAATGAACGATCAATGACCAAGGAGGAACAGTAAATGTTAGGCGACCTGAAAAGTTTTATGATGGGAGCAAAGGTTTATGAAGGCGATGGTGGTGACGGCGGCGGAGCAGGTAGTGGAGCAGGAGATGGCTCTGGTGACGGCTCTGGTGACGGCGGCGGCAATAAAGGAGATGGACCTCCTGCTTATATGGCTCAGCTATCGGATGACCTGAAGACCAACGAAACTCTCAGCAAGCACAAAGACATATCAAGTCTTGCGCGGGGTTACTTGGACTTCAAGGGAAAGTCGGAGAGCGCGGTTTATATTCCAGGTGATGGCGCAACAGCAGACGAGATAAAGTCGTATCAGAAGAAGATCGGTGTACCTGAAAAGTCGGACGGATATGTATTTGCCATGCCAGGGGACATGCCTGCGGATTCAGGATTTGACAGTGATTTTGTCAAGGGATTCGCAAGACTAGCTCACGATGCCGGAATACCAAAGGCATCTGCGGAGTCGTTTTTTAACTCCTACATCGAGCAAGTGAAGGAAAGCATTGTTGCTGACGTGGCAGAAGAGAAGAAAGCCCATGATGCAAGGGTAACGCTTCAAAAGGAATCCGTGACTAAACTGGAAGCCGATTGGAAAGCCGATACAAAGGCAAACGTCGAGCGAGCGCATAGGGCCTTCGGAGAACTCGGAGGCGTAGACGAAGCAAAGGAAGTCATGGAGCGGTTCCAAGACCCCGACACAAAAGCCAAGCTCGGAGACAATCCTGTTGTATTAAGGCTGTTCTTCAAGTTGGCTCAGATGATCGAGGATGACAAAATAATCCCCGGTCAATTCGGTGTTGATGGGCCGAAGTTAGACCCGCAGGGCCGCAAAATGTTCAAATTTAAAGAGACGTAGAAATAGGAGGCACTAAATGGCTTCAGTAAATACGACCGATGTGCCAACACTGGCTAACATCGCTAAACAGATAGACCCTAACGGCAATATGATGATAGTCGTTGATGTTCTCTCGGAACAGAACGCTATCCTTGACATTCTCCCATTCCAGCAGGCAAACGGGAGAACGTTTCATAAGGTCGTGAGATCGGCCTCAGAGCCAAGTGGTACGTTCAGAGGATACAACGAGGGTGTTGCTAAGGAAAGCGGGAAAGACATCGAGGCACTTGAACCTCTGGGAATGCTTGACAGCATCTCCGAGGCCGACGTAGCCCTTGTCAGGACTGCCCCAGACCCCGAATTGTTCCGAATGAACCACGCCCGTAAGTTCATACGAGGCATGAGCAAGACCCTTGCGGCTGCTTATATCTACTCCGATGCGGACAAGACCCCTGAGAAGTTCACCGGGCTTGCTCCAAGAATGGATGCCATAGACAGTGAGTTTGTATTTGGCGCAGGCGGCACGGGTTCTGACGTAACCAGCATCTATGTTGTGATACCGGGGATTGACAAGGTTTACGCTGTCTTTCCCCAAGGTTCTGGATTCGTGGGCGTTGAGCACGATGACAGAGGTATAGAGACGGTTTACGACAGCGGCGGCAGCAAGAAGTTCCGCGCCTATGTGGATTATTTCAGCGCATCACAGGGCCTTGTGGTTGAAGACCCGCGTTGCATAGGCAGAATCGCCAACATCGAAACCTCGGGAACATCCAACATATTTGATGAGGATTTGCTGATCGAACTCCTCAACAATATGCCTGGTGAGGGTGAAGGCGCCGTTATTCTTTGCAACAAAACCATCAAGACGCAGGCTGAAATACGCCTCAAGGATAAGAACAACGTAAACTGGAGTGTGGAAGAAGGGCTCGGAGGCCGTAAGTGGATGCATTTCCGGGGCCAGCCTGTCCGCATAGTTGAGCAGATTTTAAACACTGAAGATGCCATAGGTTAAGGAGGTGAACTGAATGTTACTCGATAAAAGACTCAAATTCGGGACGGACGATGCTGTAAGCACGTCTTCTTCAAGCGCAAAGTTCATCGTGGGCTCTCCCATTAACCTGGGCGCAGCGATGAAGGATTTCAGGGGTTCTACCATTTACGACGATCTGGGTAAGGCCGGGGTGAACTTCCTGAACATCCGGGTAGTAAGTACTCTACTCAAAGGCGGCGGTGGCGGGCAGACAGTGGCTTTTAAACTTCTGGCCCACAGTTCCGCAAGCGCGAACGCAAGCACCGTCAATAGCTCCGGTGTGCTGATATGGCAGAGCAGGACTTTCTCTATTGCCAACACAAGTTCATCTGCCCTTGCCATTGGGTTTGCCATTGCCCGTAACGTGGGGATTGAGGCAGAGCGCATTAACAAGCAGTATCTATTCCTTATCGGTATTGCCGGGGGAACGGCTACGCTTGCAAGCGGTAAGCTCACTGCATGGATCGGCCCACAGGCCGAGGCAGGCAGGCAGTAACGATATAACTTTAACCTGGGGGGCTGGTACTAGTCCGGCCCCTCAGACACACAGGAAGGAACGGGATGGGCGAAAACGGAAGCGGTACAATAGGGGATGTAACTAAAATGCACCACTTCCCGACTATGGTGAAGTTCGACCTGGTTGAGAAAACAATCGGGCTCATGAAATTGGGGTGGATTATTCACCCTTTGACGGGCAAGCTCTACAACCCCGCCAAAAGGACGATACACGCCGATGTTCCGTGGATATACGTCCGTAGGGGGCTGGAAACCAGATGCGGATTCAATAACAAGCTACTTTTCAATACCTTCGGTGTGTTTCCGCTCGCTTGCCTGAACTGTTGGAAGGTGGTTGTTAAGCCCCGCACGGTCAAGGAACTTCTGGAACTATACGAGGTCGAGGACACGAAAACAGAAAGGGCTTGCAAGTGTGGCATCGAACTCAGGGAATATACGCACGATAAAGGCTATGGCGGGTACTTCTATAACCGCTCTAAAGAAGAAGGTCTGGAGTGCTACGCAGATGTCCGCAGTCTTGTAGACGAGCATATCAGCCCCGATGTCCCCGTGACCCTCAAACGGTATTGCACCGAATTTGAGATCAAGTTTGGGCCGTCTGACGTAATTGAGGAAACACTTGACAATGGATTCTACATAGACGAGGAAAGCGGAGAAAAAGTACCCGTCCCATCAAGGTCAGATAGCGAGACGTGGACAAGTATTGCCGAGCAATGGATAGATATGTCCTCAGACGAGGAAATGGACGGTGAAGAGCAACCTATGTGGCTGAAGCAACACATAGTCAGGACATGGCTTGAGAAGGCATACGACAGAGGCGATAGCACGGCCCTTCTTTTCAATGAAGGCAACCATTTCTATAGGAAACCAAAAACGTACCACGAGGAGGCAAACCATGAAGTTTAGAGTTAAGAGAGGCAATCAGTTTAACAAAAGGCATTGGGCGCAAGGTGAAATATCCAGTTTTTCAGCAGCGGACGTAAAGGCCGCTATCGCAGAGGGCAGGCACGGCGTGACCAACAAGCCCCTGAGTTCGCTTCTGAACCATTGGGAAGCCACTGACAAAGAAGCAGAGGAAGCCGTTGCTGACTTTATTGCCGCAGGCAGAAACGGCAAGAGCAAGGCTCCGGAGGAAGCTGCTGACGAGAAGGCATTTGACATTATAGCCAAGATAGCATCGGCAAAGACCCCGGAGGCTCTAAGCGACATGGTTCAGCCAGGAGAGACCCGCAAGAGCGTGCTGAATGCCTATAATACCAAGGCGGAAGAGCTTGCCAAGACAGACGATGAGCCCAAGGTATCCACGGACACCACAGCCGTTAAGGCAGCGGAACATATAGAGAAATTACAGACCGTCGAGGCCGTGGAAGAGTTTGCTCAGGGAGATGAACGTGTAGTCGTTGTCAAAGTAGCAGCCTTTATGACGAAAAAACTCGGGGGGTAGCATATGTTGGTTCTGACGGCAGTAGACATATGCAATGCCGCGCTATTGGAACTCGCTCATCAGGTGGAGATTTCCGCTCTGACAGATAGTGACGATGTATCCAAAGCTTGCAATTCTCACTATTACAGAGTACGTGAGGAGCTTATGGGGGCATATCCATGGAACTTCGCGGAGAGGCGAAGGGATATAGCCCTGAATGCGGACAACAGGTATTCGGTTCTGTCTGTTAATGGGGGATGGATTGAATCCGGATCCGGTACTGGAGAGTATTATCTGCCACGGACGGCGGATAAATCCCTACTCAGCAAGCCCGACACTGTATACGAGGCCGGAACGGAAATATCAGAGGGCACGCTTGGCTCTCTTGGCGCAAGCAAGTGGGCTTGGGGCGATAACGATTCTCTGGATTATCAGACCTTGTATGTCAGGTTGTCAGCCGATGTAGACCCCGACACGAGGTATGACGAGGACGATGATACACTTCTTGTCATAGAATACGATGAACCAGCTTCCAGGTGGACATACGCACTGCCATTCCCTGGTGATATGCTGGTTCCGCTAGGACTTGAGACGATGACCACGGGATCGGAACAGGCATGGGATAATGAGAGACACCATATGCTTACTGACTCCAGTTCCGTGGAACTTGTCTACACATCGCTCGTAACCGACCCTTCGGATTGGGATAAGTATTTCAGACGGGCCTTTGAGCTTATGATGGCCTCCAGGCTTGCGCTTCCCGTCACGAAATCTCGCAATATGAGGGATGACATGTTCGCTCTCCATGAAGAAGCCATTGCGGATGCGGTTATCCATAACGCCATCAATGAGAACTTTATTGTCCGCAAGACTTTAAGCCAAGACGGCCCCGATAGTTCGTGGCAGGAGGCAGGTCATTAATGGGGAAGGCACGAGAATTTATTAACAGTTTCCTCTCCGGGGAGTGGTCTCGCCGCATGGATGGCTTTGTCCATTCCGAAGGGTATCGCAATGCCTGTCGTGAGCTTACCAATTTCCTTTTATGGCCCCTTGGTATGGCCCAGACAAGGGCGGGCTTTGAGTACAAAGCCGCCACATTCAGCACTTCGGAGAAATCAAGGTTGCATCCCGTTACTATGCCCGATGGTAAAAAGTTTCTGTTGGAGTTCACTACGGGCAATCTGAGGATAGTGGATGTTTCCGACTTCTCAGAGGTCTACAGTGAGGCTTACTCGAATGCCTTGACCATCAGCGAGGCGAATATCTACAAGATAGACGTTAAGCAGATAGGGTATCTTTTGTATATCATCGTGCCGGGTGGACATATATGGAAGTTGTTATATTTCCAACTCGATGGCTCGTGGAAGGTCTATACCAATTTCTGGACACGTATGGCCCCGTGGGTTCTTGGACGGATACCAGGGAATGGTGTTGCTGCGTTCAATGTATATGACGACATGACCGAGCAAGCCAAATGGAACGACAGGGATGCTGGAAAGTTTGTGAAGATAAGACAGAATATTCCCGCTATAAAAATGGTCGCGGTAGGGGATGTTTATACCGGCCCAGGCCAAGGAGCTATTATCACTTCACCTGACGGTATAACTTGGACAGCCCGAACATCTGGAATAGCCCGAAAAATTAATGATGTCGCTTTTAATGGAAATATTTTTGTAGCTGTTGGGCAAAGCACTGGTTTTATCCTAACTTCACCTGATGGAATTACTTGGACTATTCGGAGCGATGGTGTTTATAGCTCTTTATTCGGTGCTGATTGGGGAAATGGATTATTCATCGTTACTGGTGCCGCTGGAGAAATTCTAACTTCTCCAGATGGCGTGACTTGGACACAGCAAACAAGCGGTGTATCGCTAAACAATTTATTTGCTTGCGCATGGATTGGTTCTTTTTTTATTACAGTTGGCAATAGTTCTGGCGTTGGAGAAATTCTAACTTCTCTAGATGGCGTGACTTGGACACAGCAAACAAGCGGAAGCACAGAAGAATTACATTCTATAGCTTGGAATGACAATATACTGGTTGTTGTTGGTGGTACTGGTGAAATCCTAACCTCACCTGATGGAATTACTTGGACACAGCAAACAAGCGGTGTATCGGTTTTTTTATACGATGTAATATGGAACGGAAGTTTGTTTGTAGTAGTTGGAAGCCCTACTGGTGGTGCAGGACAAATCCTAACTTCACCAGACGGCGTGACCTGGACTGCTAGAACATCTGGAACAGCTTCCGCACTGTATGGTGTTAATTGGGATGGTACCCAATTTATCATTGTTGGTGATACTGCTATTATCCTAACTTCACCTGATGGAATTACTTGGACTATTAGAGCTAGTGGTATCGCTAATTTGGATAATATTAATGGGATAGCCGTAAACCCCACCATAGAATTTTCCACCGTATCAGGCGGGAAAACCCTTTACTTTGCCAAGCGTGGCCCCATAGCTTCAATATACTGGCCTTTATACACGAATGACCAGACTCCAGCTACAGGTACGGGGCCATTGGCTCTCATAGGAGAAATGATAATACCGTTTGCAGATACTACTTTCTCAGGAGGTTTCTGGCATCTTGAAGGCGGCGGCATAGCAAACCTGAAGTTTTGGAACCCTGATGGTGTGGGGATTGAAATCCCAGCGGTCGGAGAACCCATTTCAATACTCTACAATGAAGCCCCGTACGTGGCTGTAGAACTCATAGAGAACGGAACTCCTCATTGGACGGCAAGCGGGTCAGGAACTAATGAATATCATTACGCCGGGGCCTGGGGGCCAGCTATAGAGCCATTAATGATATATTTCCGTGGCGCACCCCTAACATTTATTACATCAAGCTCGATCGGTTCATTGCCGCTGGGACATTGGAGCTATGGAGATAATGATGCCATAGGCTCTAATAAACTATATGTCCGGCTTCCAACGGGATACGAACCAGACCCCGATGATTGGGCAACAAGCGTTGATGCTCAGATAAATATGTTTTATGTAATAACAGATGAGAATAATGCCGCTACATGGATAGCGGCAAGCGTTAAATCGGGTGATGTAATATTTATGCAAGGCGGATTATTCAGAGTTGAAAGCCCTTATGAACACAATACAATGGTCAGTAAAATACCTTGTGTCACGCTTAAATCGCCAAATTCCATAAGTGCAACGGGCCTATGGCAGGTATACGAGAGATTTGACGATATTCCAGAGCTTACAGACGAAGTAACGGCCTTGGGATTTTATCAAAATCGGTTAGTCTATAGCATTGGCAATAAAATATATATGTCGGGGTCTGGAGATTATGACAATTTCCCCATAGGTGTAGACGATACCGATAGTGTTGTATTCAATCTCAGTGAAAAGGCTCAATGGATGGAAGAGCGGGATGTGCTCGTGGTGGGTACTGATGAGGGAGAGCATATAATCGGGGCCAGGGGAGTTGTAACTACCCCGACACAAATATTTAAACAGAAGCAAACCAATTACGGCTCAGATGGCCCGCTCAGGGTGCTTGCCCAAAACAATGTCCTTTTCGTTCAAAAGGGAGCAACGAAACTTAGAGAGATTGGTTTCGATCTTCAAACCGAATCATATAATGCCCGTGACCTTACCATATTAGCCGACAACATAGTAGCTTCTGGCATCAAGCAGATAGCCTACGCCCGCAGGCCAATCCCCACCGTGTATTGTGTTACAGGGGACGGAACACTGGCTTGTATGACCTATATAACTGAGCAAGGCGTATTTGCATGGCATGAATACGAAACGGGCATGACGGCAGGAGCTTTTGACGGGCTCGACGATATTGAGAGCATAGCTGTTATTCCAGGCGATATAATTGACGATGTATATATCACCGTCAAGCGAACAATAAACAGCGTGACCAAAAGGTACATAGAAAAACTGGCACAGCCCTATGACTCGACCACGATAAGCGATGCCAGACAGCTTGATTCATTCCTTGTAGACACGGGGCTTAATGCCGTGGTAACAGGTTTAGACCACCTTGACGGGGAAACAGTGACTTATATAGTTGATGGCGACCCCACGAAAATAGGCACGGCAACTGTTGCTTCAAACCAGATAACAATGTTATGGACTCCCACGGTAAATGCAATTGTCGGAGTGCCATACACATGCGTACTGCAAACCATGAGGCTTGAGGCGGGAGGACAAAAAGGCCCGTCTCAGGGATTAAAGAAGCGTATTGGTTGCGTGCTTCTCAGGCTCTATCAGAGTTTAGGCGGTAAGGTGGGGCCAACATCCAGCAATACTCATGACATACCTGACGCTACTACACAGATCACAGGCGATAGAAAGGTTAAATTTCCGGGCGGATGGAATGAAGAGGGCTATGTAACCGTAGTTCAAGACCAACCACTTTCACTTGCCATTTCCGCCATATCACCGGATTCGGATACAAGCGATGACTTCTAAGGGAGGATATATAAGATGGCAGGCCCATTAGTACCAGCATTACTTGCAGCTGGAGTAGCTGTTTCAGCATACGGAACTTACCAAGCTGGACAGGCTAGAGAAGACGCGGCTAATGTTTCTGCGCGGACTGCGGAACAACAGGCACAGGCAGCAAAATTAAAGGCAAAAATTGAGATACGCAATCTCAGGCGCGAACAGGGACAACTCAGGCAAACTCAGATAGCAAGAGCAAGTGCCGGAGAATTCGGTACATCGGGTTCTGCGGGTGTCGCGGTGCAAGAGACAGCACACCTCACTGAATTGGATGTCGAAGCTATAAAACAGCAAAGCAGATTTGCGGCTTCATATCTACAGCAACAGGCGGCAAATCTAAGAGCAACGGGAGCAGCGGAGGCAACAGCGGCTAATATTGCAACACTTGGTACATTATTAACAGGTGGAGCACAGGTTTATCAGGCTTATTTGGATTCATAATAGAAAGGAATGATATGCCACGGTTAGATATAAAAAGAACACAGAGAAGGGTTGGCGTCCCCGAAGAAAGGATATTTGATCCGGGGCCAGCAAATACGTCAGTTGAGAAAGCATTGGTTGGCCTTGGAAGGGATATAACATCGGCAACAAAAACCATTTCAGCAGGCATAGAGGCAAAGAAAGACAGGGATGATCAGATCAATATCAATAAGGCCCGAATTGATTATGCCAATGAATTATCATTAGCCGAAAAAGATGTTTTTGCAGATGAAAATATCAAGTCAGAAGAGGCATTAAATAACTACATTTTAAAAAGCCAGGAACTCACAACCACACTTTCAGATAAATACAATCTTAACGATAGGGCCCGAACAGTTTTCCAAGGCAGTACAGTCAGCAGGGTTACGCACGGCATTGACAATTTATCAAGAGCTTTTCAGCAACGCGATAACAACGCTGTAGTTCAAACCATAGCAGCTTCAGAAGCAGAGGCGTTGCAGGATGTGGTATTAAATCCGACTTCCGACAATGCTCAAAGGCTTATTGATAACATGTCATTTGTTATAGACGGGTACGCAGCCAACCCTTTGATAAATGCAGGAGTATTTGGCAGGGCTGGAGCGAGTGCCGTTGAGGTAAAAGAAAACATAACAAACAAGATATTCGAGAACATGGTGTCTGGACAGATACAACAGGATGCCGATGGTACGCTAACCAACATTGAATCCGGGGAATTAGATTACGCATTCAAGGATGCCAAAACAAAGCAGCTTTACGAAGATGAGGCCCGGAGGCAAATAGCTGTTAATAAACGTGACCAGAAGATAATTGAAGCCGAAGCGCAGAAGGTAGAGGGAGAACGTATCTATGATACATTCGCTCAAGGACAACTGACTTATACTGAAATTGATAATGCCAATTTGCCGACAAACGAAAAACTGGCATGGAGGTCTAGGCTTAAAGGTGCAGCTACCAATGCTGGGGAGAAATATACCAAGAGTGACCCTGATGTGTATTCACAAGTATACATAGCACTTACAACAAATGGACTCGTAGCACCCTTAACGGATGATGACATTATTGCATTCATGGGCAAAGGTTTATCCGTCCAAGACGTTGCCCACTTCAGGGCGGTGCTTGCCGAATCCAATAAGCCCGAATCCATAGCAACCAAGAAAGCAGACACTATCGCACTCGGCACGTTAAAAGCAGCTTTTGAGGCCGGGGAATTCGGCACTGGTCGAGAGGGGTTGTTTGAATATACCCGGCAGGTAGGGGACTTTGAGAAGTGGAGGGCAACACATCCAAACGGTGACAGTGCTGCGTATATGGCTGACACATTCAAAAAGCCTGACAATACTCTCATGGATAAGGTATTTGGCGGTAAGAGCGATGCAATTTTAGTTCGCACAGAAAGGAGAGCGAGAATAACCTTTGACGCTCTTCTTGCTGCTGCCAGGGAGCAAGACCCCAACGTAGACGCTCAAGAACTCAGAGAAGCATTTATAGAGGAGTTCCAATAATGGCGATTAATATTCAGAACGTACTCGCACGCGCCAAGGAACGTGAAGAAGAAGACGCTTTAAGGCCCAAAGCCAAGCTTGGAATTGATGTCAAGGCTATTGCTGATAAGGTGAGAGAAGATGTTGCCCCTCTTGACCATAGCCCCGTAAATATAGGAGCGATGCTGGCACGTACAGATAACCCCGATCAGGTATCGAAGGCACAGCTTGACGCTATGGCTGTGAATGCCGCCACTGGCATACCAATAGATGTTGCAAAGCGCAATTCTGCCGATGTAAAGCTCATGGGAGAACTTAACCGTGAAATGGGCGCGAAAATAAACGCAGCGGGAGAGCGCATAAAGTCTGTATCCACCATTGGAATATTTGTGGATGAAACGGCAATGGCAAACGCACAAAAGGCTAAAAGTCCGGCGGAATCACTTGCCATAGCAAAGCAGATGCACGATAAGAAACTCATAACAGATGATGAATTTGAGCGATTTAAGAAGAATCCTAAAACATTACCCCTATGGGCCGAGCCGAATCCCACATTATTCCAGAGCAAAGCCAAGGTTTTTGGCGGACTAGCTGTTACTCTAGCTGAAGATGTTACAAAGGGGTTCGCGGTAGGTGTGAACGGAACTCTTGCCGGAACAGCAGGTGCGGTACAGTGGCTTGCAGGAGATACATTGGTAGGCAAGGGAGCGCGATCATTGGCTGATTTCTTTGAAGAAAATGCGGAATTAATAGCCCCTGAAGACCCAAGCCTTATCTCTGACGTAGCCGGAGGTTTTGGTAGCATGTTCACACTTTTACTGCCAGGAGCAGCGGTTTCCAAGGGGTTGAGATCGCTACAGTTTATTTCCCGTGGTGCTGCGGCATTCCTTGAAGTAGGAGCTTTCACTGTAAACGAATCATTAGTTGAGGCAGGAAGTGTCTACAGGGAGCGAATTGCCCAGACGGGAAGCAGGGAAGAGGCCGAGAGTGCGGCAAGGTTCGTATTTTAC
>SDBU01003316.1_pt1 | contig 20560 bp, 22 predicted proteins | sample 2277071 | NCBI WGS metagenome assembly SDBU01 (sample SAMN10397929, study PRJNA504765) | marine sediment metagenome | isolation source: marine sediment core GS08_GC12, 126 cmbsf | place: Arctic Ocean: Gakkel Ridge, Loki's castle | collected 2008
AAACGGGCACCGCGAAATCCGGCGTGCCCATGAAGATTAGCTTTTCCATAGTTCTCCCCCACAGTGATTGTATCACATTTTGGGCTACTGGGCAAGGCGAAGACATTGTTGCGATTTAGGGCAACATGTGGTAAAATCAGGCCCGAAGCCAAAGAGAGGAGTTAGCGAAGTCAGATGTCTCTTTCAGAACTGGATCACACCAACAAGCGCGTCCTCATGTTCGGAGGAAAAGGAGGAGTGGGCAAGACAACCTGCTCTGCCACCACCGCCCTCCACTACGCCTCGGCGGGCAGGAAGACCCTGATCATCTCCAGCGACCTCACCCCCTCCCTGTCGGACATCTTCGAGATGGAGGTAGGGGCGACGGAAAAGCCGGTGAAGGGCATGGAAAACCTCTACGCGCTTGAGATCTCTCCCGACGAGGTGATGAAGAGGTGGAAGGAGAAATTTGGGCCAGAGGTGTACGAGGCCGCCTCTTCCCTGATAGACATGGAATACGACGAGATCATAGATTACGTCGCCATAGCACCGGGAATCCAGGAAGAGTTCATGCTGGACTACATACTGGAGCGGGTCAAGGATGGGCGCTATGACCTCATCGTTTGGGACACAGCTCCGGCGGGCGACACCTTGCGCCTGCTGGACCTGCCGCACAAATTCCTGAAGCACCTGCGCCTGGCCCCCAAGTTCTACTTCGAGGTCCGCGATACCTTCAAGTTGAAGAAGGTCCCCTTCCTCGAGCTGATAGATAGCTGGAAAGCCCTGGCCCAAGAGGTGACGGATTTTGTGAGGAATCCAGACAACACGGAGTTCATCCTGGTCACCATCCCTGAGGCCCTGGGGGTGTATCAGGCCAGGAGACTGGTCGGGGAATTCGAGAGATACGGCCTTCCCATCCACTACCTGATCATAAACAACGTCATCAAGAACCCCGACTGCGAATTCCACCATATCAGAAAGGAAATGCAAACCCCGTACATCAACCTGCTGGCCGACGAATACGGACAGACGATGGAAATCATCACCCTCCCCCTTTTCGCCCACGAGGTGAAGGGGGTGGATAGGCTGAGAGAGTTGAGGAAGATGTTGTTTGCCTGATACGAGAAGGGAGAAGCATAGTGGCCGTGTCCTACGCTGACGCCAAAATCGAGGTCGAAGGGCTGGTGGAGCGATTCGCCAGGCTGAGCGCCCGCAACCGCAAGCGGTACAATGAACCCGCCACCCGGCAGGAGTTCATTCTGCCCCTTTTCCGCGCTCTGGGCTGGAACATCGAGAACACCCGCGAGGTCAGCCCCGAGGAAAGGGTATCGCGCGGCTTCGTGGATTTTGCCTTCCGCCTGGGCAGCATCCCTCGCTTCTTCCTGGAGACCAAGAAAATCCCGGCTGACCTGGAAGACCCCCGCTGGGCGCGGCAGGCCATCAACTACGCCTGGCTCAAAGGCGTCACCTGGGCCGTCCTCAGCGACTTTGAGGGGCTCAAGGTCTTCAACGCCGAGTGGCAGGAGACCCATCCAGTCCGCGCCATCTTCAAGGACCTCTATTGGAACGAGTATCTGGATCGCTTTGACGACCTGTGGTTGCTGTCGCGTTCGGCGATGGAGGAGGGGGCGCTCGACCGGGCAGCCGAGGCCGTGGGCAAAAAGGTCAAGAAGACGCCGGTCAGCCGCCTGCTGTTCGCCGACCTGACCGAGTGGCGGCGCGAGCTCTTCCGCCATCTGCGCCCCTACAACCCTCAGCGGTCCATCGAGCAGATTGACCAGGCCGTGCAGCGCATCCTCGACCGGCTGATCTTCATCCGCACCTGTGAGGACCGCGAGATAGAGCCCTACCGCTTGCAGCCGATGCTGCGCCAGTGGCGCGACCAGGGACGCAAGAAGGACCTGGTGCAGGCGCTCAACACCCTCTTCCGAGAGTTCGATGACATCTACGACACCCGCCTCTTCGCCCCCCACTTCTGCGAGGAACTGACCAGTGAGCCAACCCCCTTCGAGCGGATCATCGAGGGGCTGTACGAGCTGCCGGGCGGCTACGGCCTGTACGATTTCAACGCCATTGACGCCGACGTGCTGGGAGGCATCTACGAGCAATACCTGGGACACCGGGCGCAGGACCCGGAGGGCAAGCAGGTCGTTGACAAGCGGGCCAGACGCAAGGCCCAGGGCATCTATTACACGCCGCAGTTCGTGGTGCGCTACATCGTGGGGCAGACGTTGGGCCGTTTGCTGGAGGAGCAGGACTACGAGCAGGCTCGCCAGGTGAAAGTGCTGGACATGGCCTGCGGCTCCGGTTCGTTCCTCATCGAGGCCTTTGACGTGCTGGATCGCTACCTGGCCGGAGTGCGCGGGCAGAACGCCGCCAGCGCGGCCGGGGACATACACGACTTCGCCCGCCGCATGGAGATCCTGACCGGCAACCTGTACGGAGTGGACCTGGACGCCCAGGCAGTAGAGATCGCCCGCCTGAACCTGTTGCTCAAGGCCGTGAACCAGCGCGGTGAGTTGCCCAGGCTGGAAAACATCCGCCAGGGCAATTCCCTGATCAGTGGTACGCCCGGAGAATTGAAAACCGCCTTCGGTTCCAACTGGCGCGACAAGCACCCCTTCGACTGGGAGGAACAGTTTCCCAAAATCATGGAACGGGGTGGGTTTGACGTGATTGTGGGCAATCCGCCGTACATCCGCATCCAGACCTTGCCCAAAGATGACGCCCGCTGGTACGGCGACCACTACCAGGCAGCAGGCGGCAGCTACGACATCTATGTGCTGTTCGTGGAGCGGGCACTGGAGTTGTTGCGTCCCGGCGGGGTGATGGGTTTCATCCTGCCCAATAAGTTCACAACAGCAACCTACGGGAAAAAGCTCCGCAAGCTCCTGACAGATCACAAGGCTGTGATCCGCTTCGTGAACTTCAAACACGGTCAGGTTTTCGAGGGAGCCACCACGTATACCTGTCTGTTGTTCCTACAGAAAGAAGGTGCAGAGACTTTCTGGTATGGTGAAGTGAGAGACATGGAGGAAGTGAAAGAAGTGGGGCATTTGGAAGAAGAAGACATTGAGTGGGCGGAAATCAGGACCGAGCGGCTGACTGATGAGCCCTGGGTCTTATCGGCTGGCCCGGCCTATGAGTTAATGGAGAAGCTGAACACATTCCCAAAGCTGAAGGAAGTGGCTGAAAGAATCTTTGTAGGTCTGCAAACCAGCGCCGATGCGGTCTATCATCTGGAAGATCGTGGCGAGACCGGGGAGGGCAAACGCCGACTGTACTCCAAGTCCCTCGACGAAACCGTGGTACTTGAGGGTACGTTCATTCATTCACTCGTCAGTGGCGTAGATGTGAAGAGATATCGCATTCCGCCAAAGCAGCAATATATTCTATTTCCCTACATTGTGACCGATTCTCAGGCTGAACTAATCGCAGAACAGCAGTTGGCAGATATGGCGCCATTAACTCTTGCCTACCTTCTCAGAAACAAAACTGTATTAGAGAACCGGGAACGAGGTCGTTTCAAAGATCAGCGATGGTACAGATTTGGTAGAACGCAGAATCTTGGTATTCAGGAGAAACCCAAGATTTGCGTTCCCCGTCTTGTACGTAATATTCAAGCCTTCTACGACGAGGATGGCGAATACTATCTGGACAACGTGGATGTCGGCGGTGTCACACTTCGAACTGAGGGCCGAGATGCGTATCTGTACATCACTGCCCTGCTCAATAGCAAGCTTCTGACCTTCTATCTCCGTCGCATCAGTACGCCGTTTCGGGGTGGGTTCTATTCCTGTAACCGGCAATATCTTGAAATGCTCCCCATCCGCCCCATCAACTTCGACGCCCCGGCGGACGTGGCGCGGCATGACAGGATGGTGGCGCTGGTGGAAGAGATGCTGCGGCTGCAAAAGGAGCACGCCCAGGCCGAGGCGCTGAAAGAGGACCGCCGCTACGACCTGGCCCGCCGCATTGAGCGGCTTGATGCGGAGATTGATGCGCTGGTGTATGAGTTGTATGGGTTGACGGAGGAGGAGATCAGAGTAGTGGAGGAGAACCAATGAGTTACGGTACTCGCTATCTAGAACTTCGCCACTTCATTCGGTATTGTCAAGAACTGAATGTAAAGGTTAGTGAGAACGAGTTGGAATACTATGAAGAAAACGGTATCATGTTTCCAGTGGCAAGAGTTGTGGTGCCTGGAGAGTACGTTAAACGTATGCATAAATGGCGGCACCGGTCAATGGACATGCCATACCCCCATGAATGGCCGGAGATAGATCGACTTAGTGACACTCCTCTTGTTCTTCCAGAAAGCTATGCCCAACTCACAGATGAAGAATTGGTGGATTCGTTCGACCGCGAGTTTGGGCGGAATCCGTATCTTGTTCGACCGGACCCAGACAATTACCGACCGTGGGACTCATCCCGAGTAATGGTTGAACATCACGATGACTATGATATAGCTGAATCAACTGCGACTCCCTACTATTCTTGCTGGCAAGTTCATCAATTGTACGAGATTCAGAAATACCCCGATCTCTACAAAAACCGCTTTTTGATCGATAATCTTCCTGATGAATTCAAGCAAAAGTATCTGCTTCCCACAGCACGCAAGTTGGAAATACTCAGAGATTTTCGCGGGCATGCTCACTTCTTTGACGCTTTATCTTTCTACACCACAATGTATGATCGAGAGCGTGGAAGAACCTTTGCACGACTTTGGGAACGGCACAGCGTCAGGACGCTAGATGTCAAACAGTATCAAGAATACCTGGACCGCCTATCCTCCCACGCAAGATTCGTGAGCAATAAACATGGTCTTACAGAGGATGAGCTTTACACGTTCCTAGTCCATCTGTTGAATTTGCGCAGCGATTACCAACGCGCTGAACGCATGAAACTTGCAGGCGAACTAGAGAAGGATGTTGTGTTCCTGGCGAGGTTTATCGCTGGCGTAACAGGTCAATCATTTGATGAGATTGCCGAGGAACTAGGCAAACGTAGTACATTCTGGATCAAACGAGAATTCCGTCACTTGGACAGAGCAGTACAAGTACTAGACTATGCTCGAGATACGTTCAAGCGGTTGATGAATGACTACAACAAGGAGTTTCCCGACCTCAACATTTCCACTACAGAGATTGATGGGCTTTTGAAGTTCATTGAGGCGAACGGGCTGTTTATCATCCCCTATACGATGTTCGATACAGATGAGGCCGTGAACAATCCGAGAGTGTTCCATAGGACATCGCTCTATATTGGGATGAAGAATCTCACGACCGGCTTGGAGTGTTTGATTCGAGAGATTGGCAAGAAGCTGCCCAACCCCATTGGTCGGATGGACACGTTCGGTAGTCTGATCAACACAGTGTTCAAGGAATGGTGTAGCGAGTTCTGGAAAGAACGAGATAAGAAGCAACCCCCAACTCCAACGAAACCAAGCGAGTTCATCTGGAATATCACCGATGTCTATACCGATCCACTCCTTGACCAAGTGATACAGGGGCATATCATAAGAGTCTTTCTGATGGCCTACTGGGCTCGGAATCTCACCGCCCATCAATACACACTTGAAGATGATTTGTATGGTGATCTATATGGCAGAGTGTATACAGCGATTTACCACGCCATGCTTTACTCTTGGAAACATGCGCTGCAGAAAGGCTGGGTAAGTTGACGCCAGCGAGCGCGAGATTGACGCGCTGGTGTACAAGTTGTATGGGTTGGCGGCGGAGGAGATTGGAGCGGCAGAAGGTTTGGACCACGAATGACTCGAAAGGGGGAGAAAGGCGCGAAAGCGTTTCGTGCTTTTCGTGGCTTTTCGCTTGCTTCGTGATCCAAAGCACCGACGTGGAGATTGACGCGCTGGTGTACGAGTTGTATGGGGTAGTGAGAGAGAAAATCGCAATTGTGGAGGGAGAAGAATGAGCCACGACCTATCCTACTGGGAAGAGGACTACGAAGACTACCTTGAGTTCTACGACGATGACGGCGGCAAGCGGCGCAAGTTGAGCAAACAGGAGTTCTGTGAGTTGAGCGAGGGAATGCTGAACCTTGTCACCTGGAGCAACATCCGCGAGCTAACGCCAGCCGAGAATCGCCGAATGGAAGAGCTGGGGTATCTATTGATGGGATAGCTCCCGTGGAGAGATTGACGCGCTGGTGTATGAGTTGTATGGGTTGACGGGTGAGGAGATTGGGGTGGAGGCAACGGATAGGCAGCGGATAAGCAGATGGGGCAGCAGTTATCCGATTATCCGATTTCTATCCGCTGCGGCAAGGGGAGTGATCATACTGAAAGGGCCCCATCAGTGATTCAGACGGAGCACACTAACAAATGAGTATCTTTGACAGGTTCGCATATTTCTACGCCAAAGGGCCATACCCTCAATACAGCGGGAGAATGGTAGAGCTACTGCCCCCTGTGCTCGCCCGATTCGATGCCGGGCCACAGACGATCTTGGACATAGCTTGTGGCGAGGGGACGTTCGCTGTGGCGATGGCGAAGAAAGGCCTTCGGGTGACGGGTGTTGACCGGTCTCCCCAGATGCTGCAGTTTGCCAGAGAGCGGGCTGAACGGGAGAACGTAAAGGTTGAGTTTCTCCTTCAAGACATGCGATCCCTGCCCTTTGAAGAGAGATTCGACCTGGTGACCTGCTGGTTTGATAGCCTGAATTACCTCCTGGAGTTGGAGGGCATACAAAAGACCTTTGCAGGCGTGTATCGAGCGCTGAAGAAAGCAGGGCTGTTCATTTTTGACATGAACACCATCTATGGCCTGGCCGTTAACTGGCAACGAGACCCTTGTTATGTCCAGCAGAATAGCCTTGAGATGTTTGAAATCCAGTTCCCAAGCTACGACTTCGAGAAAAACATAGCTACCACGAGAATATCGGGATTCGCGAAGGAAGGGGACAGGTGGATTCGGATGGACGAGGAGCATAAGGAACGCGGATACACCCTGGAGGAAATCAGGCAGTGCTCGCAGGAAGTGGACTTCCAGGAACTTGCCTGCTGGGAGAATCTGGAAGAAATGAGCGAACCCAGGCCAAATAGTGGGCGCGTATGGTTTGTGATGCAGAAGTAGATGGTCAAGGAGCTGACCATGAAAACAAACCCAACCATCATGCTCATTGGCCTCGGAGGGCTGGGCAGCGTCGTACTGGAGCTGCTGGCGCGAGAGGATGGGCTGGGGCGAATTATCGTGGGCAGCCGAAACGCAGCGCGCGGCATAGCCCGCTGCAACCTGACGCGGCTGGGGGCGATGGCCCAGGGATACGCGCCCGACATCAGCTTTGTGCCCCTTGATCTCAACGACAAAGATGCCGTCGCCGAAATCGTGCACAGAGAGGCGCCCGACATCATCTTGAGCACGGCGACCATGCAGACCTGGTGGCTGCCGGACCTCCTGCCCCCCGAACAGGCCGCCGTCATCAAAGGCGCGGGGTTCGGTGTGTGGCTGCCTGTCCATCTGACGCTGACCCTGAAACTGATGGAGGCTCTGCGCGATGCCGCTTATCCTGGGGTGACGCTCACGGCCCCCTATCCCGACGTGGTCAACTGCGTCCTGGGCCGCCTCGACCTGGCGCCGACCTGTGGGGTGGGCAATGTTGACGAGATTGTGTCAAAGGTGCGCCTGCTGGCCGCCGAACGACTGGACGCGTCCCTCGACGCGGTGCGCGTGCTGCTGGTGGCTCACCACGCCCTGAACGCAGCGGTTTTTGGCGGACCAACAAGCAAGATACCTCCCTATTTCCTGCGCGTCGAGCACGAAGGACAGGATGTGACGGAAGCCATCCGCGCCGACGAGTTGCTGCTGGCTCCCTATCCTCTGCCGCCTGGCCCAGCCAGTCATTTCCTCACCGCCGGCTGCACCGTGCGACTGATCCGGGCATTCCTCTCTGACAGCGAGGCCCTGTTGCACGCGCCTGCGCCCAACGGATTGCCGGGCGGCTATCCCGTCGTCGTCGGCAGCGGCAACGTGCGGCCAGCGCTCATAGAAGGGATCACTTTGGCCGAAGCCGTCGCCATCAACGAGCGCTCGCATCGCTTTGACGGCATCGAACGCATTGAGGCCGACGGCACGGTGATCTTCTGCCCCGAATCGGCCAACGTGCTGCGCACCGAACTGGGCTACGACTGTGACCGTCTGACGCCCGACGAGTCAGAAGAACGAGCCAAAGAATTGATCGCCCGTTTCCGGGAGTATGCTGAGCGATACGGAGTTCACCTTTGACGGGTTTCTGGAGTCCCGAACTCGTTCGGGTTCGTTGCGCCACACCCCCAACAAGTTGGGGACTCCGGCGTCCTGACCACAGGAGCTCCGAAAGAACACTTTAATTCCCAGGAGACTTTTGTATGAACTACACAACTGGCAAATCAAAAGCCCTCTTCGACCGCGCCCTGCAAGTGATGATCGAGGGTGGCAGCTCTCCCTCGCGAGGGCCGGCCAACTATGGGGATTACCCCCTCTTCATCCAACGAGGTGAGGGCTCCCACATCTACGACGTGGACGGCAATCGCTACGTGGACTGGATGATGGCCTACGGCGCGCTGCCACTGGGCCACGCCCACCCGCGCATCGTGGAGGCGGTGAGCGAGGCGGTGGCCAGCGGGACGCTCTTTGCAGCCGCCACGGAGATTGAGGTCGAGGTGGCGGAGCTGATCCAGCAACTGGTGCCCAGCGCGGAGCGGGTACGTTTCGCCAACACCGGCACCGAGGCGGCTATGGCGGCCATCCGGCTGGCGAGGGGCTACACCGGCAAGCCAAAGTTCATCAAATTCGAGGGGCACTATCACGGCTGGTATGACGACTTTTTGGTCAACACTCACCCGCACCCCCTGGTTTCGCTGGGCCATCGTCACGATCCCATCAAGATCGCCGACAGTTCGGGCCTGAACCGGCGCGCGTTGGAGGACACCATCGTCGTGCCCTGGAACGATCTGCCAGCGGTAGAGCGAGCCATTGACACCCACCGGGGACAGATCGCCGCCGTCATCACCGAGGGCATAATGGGCAACATGGGCGTCATCCCGCCGGAACCGGGCTATCTGCACGGGCTGCGTGATCTGACCCACGACAACGGCATCTTGCTCATCCTCGACGAAACCGTGACCGGCTTCCGCATCGCGGCCGGCGGCTGTCAGGAGCACTACGGAATCAGGCCCGACATCTCGACCTTCGGCAAGGCGATGGGGGCTGGGCTGCCGGTGGCCGGCTTCGTCGGCCGGGCCGACATCATGGAGGCGCTGGAGTGGGGTGGGGTGCTGCACTACGGCACGCAGAACGCCTCGCGCGTCGGGCTGTACGCGGCGAGGGCCAGCCTGCGGGAGCTGCTCCGCGACGACGGCGCAGCTCTGCGTCACACGTGGCGCATCGGCGAGAAGCTCTGCCAGGGGCTACGCGATCTGTTTGAGGAAACGGGCGCGAAGGCCATTGTGCAAAACGTGGGACCGATGCTGCAAATCATGTTCACCGATCAACCGGCCATCCGCAACTACCGCCAGTTCTGCGCCCACGTTGACCGCGCCAGGTACCAGAGATTCGCCTTGGCCCTCTTCGAGCATGGAGTATACATGACGCCCTCTGCCGCCCTCCACTCTATCGTGTCGCTGGCCCACACCGACGAGGACGTGAGCTTCACCCTCGAAGCGGCGAGAAAGGCCCTGGCTGATGTCGAATGAAGTGATTGGTCTCAAGAGACCCAAAAGGCTATCGCGAACGGTAATCTATGAGAATCCTTGGGTCAATCTGTACGTAGACGAGGTGCAGTTTCCAGATGGCCGGATTATAAAAAGGCACCACCTCCTGGATTTTGAGAAAGAAGCGGTGGCCGTTTTGGTCGAGAATGCGCAGAGCCAGATTCTGTTGGTACACGTTTACCGCTACACTACAGACACTATCGAGTGGGAAATCCCTGCGGGTGTTTTGGAAAATGGCGAGTCAGTTTTAGAGGCTGCGGCGCGAGAGGTGTGGGAAGAGTCAGGGTATGAAACAGCCAATCACGAGCTGACCTACACCTATTACCCGATGAATGGCATTTCAAACAAAGTGTTTCACATCGTGCGTTGCCAGTCCAAACGAAAGACGGGCGATTTTGATAGAAACGAGGTGAAAGAGTTCAAGTGGGTTTCAAGGCAAGAGATTCAAGAGATGGTCAAAGATAAACTGATGAAAGACGGATTCTCGCTAACAGCATTGTTGCTATGCTTGACAGAGTGTTGATTGCCGAAGGGAAAAACAATGGGGAGTTTAACGGGCAAACGAGCGCTCATCACCGGCGGTGCGTCGGGCATCGGGCGGGCGACGGCGTTGCTCTTCGCCCGCGAGGGCGCGGCAATCTCCATTGTCGATTTAGACGAGGCCGGCGGACAGGCCGTCGCTCAAATGATCGTGGACGAAGGCGGGCAGGCCATCTTTGTGCGCTGCGACGTGAGCCAGGCGGCCGATTGCCAGCGGGCCGTGCAGCAGACCGTGGAGCAATTGGGCGGCCTCGACATCCTCTTCAACAACGCCGGCATCATCCGGCGGGCCTCTGTGCTGGAGACGAGCGAGGAGGAGTGGGATCGGGTGATGGCAGTCAACGTCAAGGCGATTTTCTTGCTCAGCAAGTACGCCATTCCCATTATGGCCCAGGCCGGCGGCGGGGTGATCATCAACACCGCCTCGGGCTGGGGGCTGGTCGGTGGGCGCAAGGCGGCGGCGTACTGCGCCTCGAAAGGGGCGGTGGTTCTGCTGACCAAGGCCATGGCCCTTGATCACGGCGAGCAGAACATCCGCGTCAACTGCATCTGCCCCGGCGATACCGACACGCCCATGCTGCGGCATGAAGCGCGGCAGCTTGGCGAATCGGACGAGCGTTTTCTAGCGGAAGCGGCAGAACGGCCATTGCAACGCATCGGCAGGCCGGAGGACATCGCCCAGGCCGCGCTTTATCTGGCCAGTGACGCCGCGTCCTTCGTCACTGGCACAGCCCTGGTGGTGGACGGCGGCGGGCTGGCAGGATGATGGAGAGACTGAGGTTCTGATATAAGGCTCTAGCGCCCGTCCCCGGGCGCGGTCTTGGCGGCCCGAGGACGGGCCTTGGAGCTCATATCATAATTTCGGACGGAGAGACATGAGAGCACTTCACGGCACGCCTCTTAAACGATTCCATCGCGACTTCAGGCGGCAACATCCGATCCAGCACGATATCGTTGTGGTTCTCGAAAACGTGGAATACCCGGTCAATGTTGGCTCCATTTTCCGCATCGCCGACGCGGCGCGGATTGAGGAGCTGATCTTGACCGGCATCACGCCCACGCCGCCCAATCCGACCATCGTCAAGGTAGGACGCAGCAAACACAGAAGTGTACGCTGGCGCTACGAGAAAGAGGCCAGTAAAGCCATCGCAGAGTTCAAAGACCAGGGCTATCGCGTCTTCGCGCTGGAAATCACTGAGGGAGCCCGCCCATACTACGAGACCGATTGGCCTGCCAAGACCTGCCTGGTCATCGGCCACGAGGATCACAGTGTCACCCGCGCCACGCTTGCTCTGTGTGACGACGTCGTCTTCATCCCCTTATGGGGCAAGGGCTTATCGCTGAACGTGCACGTGGCGCTGGCGGTGGCGGTATTCCACATTCGATACCTGGGGCTGGCCGGGTAGGGAGGAACTGATGCGTGGTCTGAAAGACAAACGAGTGCTCATCACTGGCGGAGCAGGCAGCATCGGCGCGGCCACGGCGGCACGTTTCCTGGAGGAGGGTTCGCGCGTCGTGGTGCTGGATCGCGACGAGGCGGCGCTCCGTCGCCTCGAACGCGAACTGCCGTCTTTGAGCGGCACCATCAACGCCGACGTTTCGGATCCCGACGATGTAGCACGAGCCTTTGAAGAACTGGACAGTTTGCTGGGGGGACTGGACGTGCTGATCAACAACGCTGGCATCAGCATCCGGCACCGCTTTGTGGACATCTCCCCCCAGGAGTGGCGCCAAGTAATGGCGGTCAATCTCGACGGCGTGTTCTTTGTGGCGCAGCAAGCAGCGCGGCGCATGCTGGCCGGAGATGGCGCCGCTTCATCACATGTACGTAGCGGCGTCATCCTGAACATGGGCTCCACCAACGGCTTGATGGGCTATCCCTACTACGCCGACTACAATGCCTCCAAGGCGGGGGTGATTGAGCTGACGCGCTCCATGGCCCTGGAACTGGCCCCCACGGTGCGCGTCAACGCCGTGTGTCCGGGTTTCATTCTGACGCCGATGCAAGAAGCGGAATACACCGTGGAAATGCGGCGCGCCTTCGAGGCCAAAGTTCCCCTGGGCAGGCTAGGCCGACCAGAGGACGTGGCCGCCCTCTTCGCCTTCCTGGCCTCAGACGACGCCAGCTTCATCACTGGCCAGTATTTCGTGATTGATGGGGGAGAGATTGCGGGCGGATTGGCCAGCCAGCGTTGAACTCCTTGAAGCCCAGAATTCTCACAAACCAGTCAAAGACTCTGGACGCAGATACACGCAGATTTTCGCAGATAACTGTAAGCGAAGCGGCATCAGCGCAGATCAGCGTCAATCTGCGTCGAATGATTGTCGGTTTACGCCGAGATAGGAGGAGGACAATGGATAGAATTCTCAGACTGAACACAAGAACTGCTTTTGCGATTTTCGTCATCGTTGATTTACTGTGTGTTGGGATGGGGATGGGCGTTCCGCTGGCCTGCATACTGTTCGGATTCTTCGTTGGATGGCACATCGCCAAGAGAGCAACCATGGCTACAACAAATGTAAAGGGCGTTTTCGGGAGAGTTTTCGTCCAGGCCATCGTTACCGCAGCCTTCACCTTCGTTGTGATGAGTCTCATCTGGGGAAGGACCATTCCCATGATCTTCAACCCCAGCGCCGACTTCCAGAATTTTGGGCATCCATTCATCCTCTATGATCCGAAGATAAGCTTCATAGGCTGGCTGGTTCTGATGATACTCATATCCCCGTTCTTGCAGTTGTTGACAACCATCTTTGGAGCCTATTTGACGTTGCTACTTTGGTTGAGAGGCAACAGATAGAAGTGGGTAAGCGGATGAGAGAGCAGCGGCTATCCGCTTATCAGTTTTCCATCCGCTGCGCAGATTGAAACGAAAGGAGAATTATGATCAAGAAGAACAAACGAACCAACAAGAACTGGCGGTGGAGTCATGCTATCGCTGCGGTCCTCTTACTGAGTGCAGTGGTTGTTAGCTGCGCGCCGACCGAACCGCCCACACCGACCAAGCTACCCACGCCGACCGAACCGGCCATGCCGGCCAATCCAGCCGACCGCGCCGACGTGTACAGCAAGCCGCCGGAGATGCAGATTGACTCCAGCAAGAGCTACGTCGCCACCATCTCCACGGCCAAAGGCGACATCGTCGTCCAACTCGATGCCAGCGCCGCCCCGCTCACCGTCAACAACTTCGTCTTCCTGGCGAGACAGGGCTTTTATGACAACCTGACGTTCCACCGCGTGGAGCCTGGCTTTGTCATCCAGGGAGGCGACCCGATGGGCACCGGGGGCGGTGGCCCTGGCTACACCGTGCCGGCGGAGATCCAGTTGCCCCACATCGAGGGTGCCATCGCCATGGCCCGCAAAGCAGACCAGGTGAACCCTACCCGCGCCTCCAGCGGCAGCCAGTTCTATATCACCCTGGCCCCGACGCCTTTCCTGGACGAAGGGTACACGGCCTTCGGTCACGTCATCAAGGGGATGGACGTAGTTCAGTCCATCGCCGTGGGCGACGTGATAGAGAAGGTCAGCATTACGGAAGAATGAAAGACTATCACATCAACATCTTTTACAGCGAAGAAGACGGCGGATACATCGCGGACATCCCCGACCTGGAAGCTTGCTCCACCTTCGGCAACACGCTCGAGGAGGCGCTCAGGCAAGTTAGGGTTGCCAAGGATGCCTGGCTTGAGGCAGCCCATGCTGAGGGCAAACCTATTCCAGAGCCAAGTTACCGGCCAGTTATCTACCAGGCAGTGGCATAGAGATAGGCCAAGGGGTCTACTATCCGCGCCCGGAAGGATTCATGGAAGCAAAGAGAACACCGCTACTAACGCGCCCGTTGCTGCTGTTTATGGGCACGATGATCCTGGCAAACATCGCCGGGCACATGCACGGGCCGCTGCTGCCGCTGTACTTGCAAGAGTTGGGCGCAGACGTGGGGCAGGTCGGGTTGTTCTTCACCCTGGGGGCCATCGCGCCACTGGCTTTTCAGATCCTGGGCGGATGGATATCGGACTCGATCGGGCGGTTGCAAGCCGTCGCCATCGGCAGCCTGGCTGGGGTGCTTGGTTACTTCGTGTATGTTTTCGCCCCTTCGTGGGAGTGGCTGCTCATGGCAACGGTAACAGGTGCCATGGCGCGTTCGTTCGTCGCGCCCAGCTTCATGGCCTTCATCGCTGAGGAATCCACCGAGGCCACCCGTGGCCGGGTGTACGGACTGTCTCAGAGCCTGTTCATGATCGTGGGCATCGTCGGCCCGCCCATCGGCGGCTACCTGTCACAATACCTGGGCTTCAGGAGCATGTTCATAGCTGCCGGCGCACTGTATGCTACAGCCACCGGCATCCGGCTGCTCATGGCCCGAAACGCACATCGCGGGGAAAGCGAACCCCGGGAAAAGCCCTCCCTGGCGAACCTGAGAGCCAGCCTGGTGGCGATGGGCGGGCTGGTGCTGGCGGGAGGCGTCGTCACCTGGATCTTCATCTCCGATGGAGTACGCGACGTGACCTTCAGCATGGCGTTTCAACTCCTGCCGCTGTACATGCAGAACTTGATGGGCCTCTCGAACGTGGAGATCAGTTGGCTGTCGTCCATTCACGGGCTGGTCACCATGTTGCTCCTGGCGCCATCGGGCTGGCTGTCGGACAAGAAGGGGGAAAGAGTGGGGATCGTGGCTGGCTTTTTCCTCATGGCTGTGGCGATAGCCGTGTTTCTGCAAAGCCGCGTCTTTGCCGGGTTCGCGGTGGTGTGGGCTCTCTTCGGCGTTGGCGAGGCGCTGATCGGCCCCGCCTACAATGCGCTGATCTCCAAGGTGGTGCCCCTTCATCTGCGCGGCACGGCCTTTGGACTGTTCAGCACCAGCATTGGCCTGATCTCGCTGCCAGCGCCGTACATCGGAGCAGTGTTATGGGAGCGGTTCGCGCCACAAGTACCGTTCTACGCCCCACTGGTGGCCACGCTGCTGATGCTGCCCATTATGTGGATCAAATTCAAGCTGCCTGCGGACAAGTCGCCGCAGGCAAATCAAAAATAAGGAGAATGATCAAATGATCGCCATAACCAATGGCAAGGTGATGACCATCACCCAAGGCACGCTGGAACGCGGTACGGTGCTGGTCGAGGACGGGCGCATCGTCGCTGTGGGAGAAGAGGTCGAGATCCCAGAGGATGCTGAAGTGTACGACGCCACAGGCAAGGTGGTGATGCCGGGCCTGATTGACGCCCACTGTCACGTGGGGCTATTCCCCGATGGCATTGGCTGGGAGTATTCCGACGGCAACGAGATGACCGATCCCATCACGCCGCACCTGCGCGCGCTGGACGCGGTGCATCCCGAAGACCAGGCGTTCAAGGAACTGGTAGCTGCTGGCGTGACGACGGTGCTCACCGGTCCCGGCAGCGGCAATCTCATCGGCGGGCAGTGGGTCTGTATCAAGACAGTGCCCAAGCCCAGCGTAGAGCAGATGGTGCTGCTGGAGCCGGCGGGCATGAAAATGGCCCTGGGCGAGAATCCCAAGCGAGTCTACGGCGAGCAAAAGAAAGCGCCGTCCACGCGGATGGGAAATGCGGCCACCTTGCGCGCCGCGTTGGTGGACGCCCAGAACTATCTGGAAAAATGGCGCCGCTACGAAGCCGACCTGGCTGAGTATCAGGCCAAAGTCGAGGCGGAGGATGAGGATGCAGAAGAGCCCAAGCAGCCGGAGCGCGATCTCAAACTGGAAGCGTTGGGCAAAGTGCTGCGCCGCGAGATGAAGGCCCGCATCCACGCCCACCGCGCCGACGACATGCTCACCGCCATCCGCATCGCCGAAGAGTTCGACCTGGACCTGACGCTGGAGCACGCCACCGAGGGCTACAAAATCGCCGACATACTGGCCGACAAGGGGATTCCGGTCACCGCTGGCCCGATTCTGTTCTCTCGCGTCAAGTACGAGCTGAAGGACATGACACCCAGAAACCCCGGCCTGATGGCCAAAGCGGGCATCAAAGTGGCCATTCAGACCGACGAGATGTCGGCGGTCAAATACCTGACCATCAACGCCGCCCTGGCCACGCGCGAGGGGATGCCAGAACAAGAGGCGTTGAAGGCCATCACCATCAACCCTGCCGAGATCATCGGCGTGGCCGACCGGGTGGGCAGCCTGGAGGCAGGCAAGGACGCCGACCTCGTCGTCTTTAGCGGACACCCCTTCGACTACCGCACCGTGACCGAATTGGTGCTGGTGGACGGCCAGGTGGCCTATAAGCGGGAGTAGGGGCTACATGACAGGTCGTCAGGTGATTGTGGTCGGAGCAGGAGCAGCCGGTTTGATGGCCGCAGGGCAGGCCGCCGAGATGGGGGCTGAAACGCTGCTTCTGGAAAAGATGGATCGCCCGGGGCGCAAGCTGCGCATTGCCGGCAAGGGACGCTGCAACCTGACCAACGTCGCTCCAGTATCCGAGTTTATCGCGCACTTCGGACCCGACGGGCGTTTCCTTCGCCAGGCTTTTTCCCGGTTTTTCAACTCTGACCTGGTAGCTTTCTTCGAGGAACTGGGAGTCCGTACCGTGACCGAGCGCGGGGGACGGGTCTTCCCATCCAGCGGCCAAGCTCAGGACGTGGTGGATGCGCTGGTGTGGCGGATTGGAAAACAGGGCGTGACCCTGCGAACCCGCTCGCCGGTGGAGCGGTTGCTGGTCGAGGGGGGACGGGTGGTCGGGGTGCAGGTGCTCAGAAACCAGGTTTTTCCCCAAAAACCTGGTTTCTATCGCGCCGATGCCGTCATCGTCGCCACAGGCGGGGCGTCTTACCCCGCCACCGGCTCAACGGGGGACGGGTATCGGCTGGCCCAAGCGGTGGGGCACACCATCGTGCCCATTCGACCCGCGCTGGTTCCCCTGGAGACGGCGGGCGACGTGGCCCCCAGGCTGCAAGGGCTGAGCCTGCGCAACGTGACCGTCCGGGTGTGGGTCAATGGCAAGAAGCAGGCCGAAGCCTTTGGCGAGATGCTCTTTACCCATTTTGGCCTCTCCGGGCCGATCATCCTCTCCCTGAGCAGGCAGGTGGTAGACGCGCTGCACCTGGGCCAGAAGGTGATCCTTTCCGTTGACCTCAAACCCGCTCTCGACGAGCGCAAGCTAGACGCGCGCCTTCGCCGCGACCTGGATGCCCACGGCAAGCAGCACTTTCACACGATTCTCAAGAGGCTGCTCCCCAGCAAGCTGATCCCGGTTTGCATAGACCTGACGGGCATCCCCCCGGACAAAATGGCGCACCAGATCACGGCCCAGGAGCGCCAGCGGCTGCGGATGTGGCTGAAGGATTTTCGCCTGGAGGTGACGGGGCATCGTCCTTTCACCGAGGCCATCATCACCGCCGGCGGAGTGGACACGCGAGAGATTGACCCGCGCACCATGGCTTCGCGCCTGGTGGAGGGCCTCTATTTCGCCGGCGAGGTGCTGGACGTAGACGCCGACACCGGCGGCTACAACCTGCAGGCCGCGTTTTCTACTGGTTGGGTAGCTGGCCGGTCTGCAGCACGGTAAGTATCACACTTTTAGGAGGTGCAATATGCAACACTTTGAATTCGAATGGCAAACGGAAGACGGGCTGCGGCTTTATGCCCAGGGTTGGCAGCCGGAAACCGAACCCAAGGCGGCGGTTTGCCTGGTGCACGGGTTGGGAGAGCACAGTGGGCGCTACGCGCACCTGGCCGCCTTTTTGAACCAGGCCGGCTACGCCCTGCTGGCCTTTGACCTGCGCGGCCACGGCAAATCCGAAGGGCAGCGCGGCCACACACCCAGCTACGAAGCTCTGCTGGAAGACATCTCGCACCTTTTGGAAGAGGCGGCAGAGCGTTACCCCGACCGCCCACGTTTCCTGTACGGCCACAGCCTGGGCGGCAACCTGGTGATCGAGTACGCCCTGCACCGCCGTCCGCGACTGGCCGGGGTGGTCGCCACTGGGCCTCTGCTGCGAACTGCTTTCGAGCCTCCAGCCTGGAAAATACCCCTCGGCAAAATCATGCGTGGCCTGTGGCCCGCCTTGTCCATGTCCAACGAGATAGACCGCCAGGACCTTTCGCGCGACCCCGAAGTTGTGCGGGCCTACAACGATGACCCGTTGGTCCACGATCGCGTGACAGCTCGTTTGGGAATTGACATGCTCGAGGCCGGTTTGTGGGCCCTGGAGCACGCCGCCAAGTTCCCGCTGCCTTTGCTGCTGATGCACGGCAGCGCAGACCGCCTGACGTCTGCGCAAGCCAGCCGCGAATTCGCCGCCCAGGTGGGTCATCGCTGCACTCTGAGAATCTGGGATGGATTTTATCACGAAATCCACAACGAGCCTGAGCAGGGGCAGGTGTTTGAATGTTTGTTGGAGTGGCTGAACGGTAAGCTGGGGAATAATAATGAGGAATGAGTAACAAGTGAACGAGTCATTCGTTACCTCGTTGACTCGTTGCTCGTTGCCTTTCATACGAACGATAGGGGAGAGGAAAGCTTCTACGATTTGTGTCTCCGCCTAGCCTCAAGTGGCTTTCAGAACCGAGCCACAATACGGGCACTCGGCGGTCTGCGGGTCGAGCCAGGTTACGTCGTCGGGCTTGACAGGCGCGCCGCAGGCCGGACACTTGGCAGGCAATTCCCGGCGGGCCATCGGCGGCCCTTCGACTACGCTCAGGACAGGCCTGGCAGTAGAGGGCCATGCAGCGGGGCGTGCTCCAGGCGGCTGCCGTCGCTCAGGCGGAACCTCAGCCAGACGCGCCTCCACTTCTTGCCGTAGAGCTCCCGCCTCGGCCTGGTAGCCCTTTTCCTGCAAAGCCTCCACCATCCTGGGCATGAGCCTCTCAATCTTGCCAAACAGGCCCGCCCGGCCAAAGAGGCGCAGAGCGTGTTTCCCTCGCTCAACGGCTACGGTGGCTTTCCCCATTTCCAGATGACAGCGCGCCGATTGCAAGTAAAGGTCACCAGCTCGGTTCAACATCCCCCGCTCGGCAGCACCTTCGGCCAATCGCTCAAAGATGGGAGTTGCCTTGGCGAATTTGCCCTGATCAAACAGACGATTGGCCCTCGCCAACATCTGACGGGGCCTAGGCATAGCCCTGGGCCTGGGTCTGCGCGGTGGAAACGGCATCTTCCCCTCCCAGTGTTATTTATTCAGCACCCAAGAAGTAGCTCAACAAGATGGAAACCAGCCCCGCCCCTATCATCTTCAACCCTGAGATGATCAGGTTCTCCTTGGACACCTTCCCCAAAAAAGCTCCCAGCGCAAAAAGTACCACCAGGGCCATGCCCAGGGAGGCATAGTAACTTAGGGCGATGTCGCCCAGCAGGCCACTGAAGAAAAAGGGGAGGAGCACCACCAGCGCGGAGAGGAACGGGGCCAGCCCGTCTACCAGGGCCACCACGACCACCGCTACCCGCGAGGCCCGACCGATCTTGGTATTACTGAGATCCGTCAAGGTGTGGTTCTCCAGATCGCTCAGGTCCCTCTTCCGCTCGGCGGACTCCGTCATGTAAGCCCCCCACAGACCCGAAATCCCCATGGCCATACAGGTAGAAAAGCCCGTGACGATGACGACCTTGGCGTCGCGCACGTGGGCGGCGTAGTTACCCATCAGGACGCCGATGATGGTCAGTACCCCGTCGAAGGCGTTCATGGCGAAGTAGCGCCGGGCGATCTCACTTATGCTGGCGATGTCGTTGTATTCCTTGAGCTCGTGCAGTTTGCGAGCAAAAAATCCCATCTATGGTCTCTTAATCTTGCAGTGTCTCCGCATCCTCGATGATCATCTTGCCCGCCACCACCTCGTCAATGGAGTGCACCGTGCCGCCGTTCTCCTCGATCACCCGTTCTACGCTCTCGTAAGAGAGATCGCTTCCCTCGATAGTGATCTTGGCATTCTCCACCTTGCGGTCAATCTCGTAGATGCTGATGTTGACCGCCTCCACCCCTGAGAGCGCGCTCAACTGCTGCGCCAGCTCAATGATAGTGGGCTCAAGGGGCTTCAAAACATCCAGCACCAACCGTCTGACCTTACCCATTCTGTTTCGCTCTCCTCCTTCTCTTGATCAATCGCTTCTTGACAAGCTGCCCTCTTCAGGGGCAGCCAAAGTGTCAGTTTCCCGTTCTATCCTGCGAGCAAAAATGAGATAGCCCGTGTGGGCCACCATCCGATCCATAGGCCGCAGGCGAGCTGGGACGGCCTTGTAGGGACGCAGCAGCAGCTCCTCGACCTCGACAGCGGAGAAGCCGTACTCCGGCAGGGCCCTGATCAGCCGCACCACCTGGTTGGTGGTAGGCAAGGTGGCGCCAAAGAAACCGCCGCCCTTGAGAGCCGCGTGGGCCTGGGCCAG
>SDBU01003317.1_pt1 | contig 20558 bp, 20 predicted proteins | sample 2277071 | NCBI WGS metagenome assembly SDBU01 (sample SAMN10397929, study PRJNA504765) | marine sediment metagenome | isolation source: marine sediment core GS08_GC12, 126 cmbsf | place: Arctic Ocean: Gakkel Ridge, Loki's castle | collected 2008
GTGCTGACCGGCTCGGCGCCGCTGCTGGTGCCGATCGTCGAGGAAGGACGCGGCGATGACGACCCGATCGTGCTGGCGGTGCTGAGCGACTACCTCCGCCGGCTTCAGCGCGACCGCCCGAGCGTGCTGATTCTGGGTTGCACGCATTACCCGCTGCTGTCGCGGGCGATCGGCAAGCTGATGGGCCCGCACGTACGCCTGGTCGACAGCGGGCAGGCGACGGCCCTTGCGGTCAAACGGCATCTCGGCGACAATGCCCTGCTGAATCCCCGTGCGGGCGGCGGGCAACTGCGGTGTTTCTCGACCGACAACCCCCGCCGCTTCAGCGACGTGGCCGAGCGCTTCCTCGGGCGCGACGTGGGGACGGTCCAGCGGATTGGCACGGACGAACTGGTCGAGGACGGCGTGGTATGAGTAAGCGGTTATTCATCGCCATCATGGCCCTGACGGCGGCCTCGGGCTGCACGATCAAGGACGGCCGCGTGCACGGTGCCAAGTGGCTGACGGGCTTGCTCGGCGGATCGAGGAACGACGAGATCGCCCAAGCTTTCGACACCGACGACGCCGACAAGCGGCGGGCGGGTATCCTCGCGCTGAGCCGACGCCGGGGAGGGCTGGAAGGGGCGTACCTGAAGGCCTATGCGCTGCTGGCGGAGGACCCGGACCCCCTGGTTCGCTCGGCGGCGATCTCGGCCCTGGGCCGTGCGGGCGATGCGACGTACCGGCCCGCCCTCGTCGCCGGCCTGGCCGACGGATCGGCCATCGTCCGCGGCGATGCGGCCGAGGCGCTCGACCGAATGCCCGGCGACGAGGCCGTCGAGCCGCTCAGCCAGCACGCGGTGGACGACCCGGACACCGACGTGCGGGTGCGATGCATCCGAGCGCTGCGGCACTATAAGCGCCACTCGGTGCTGCAGACGCTGATTCTGTGCATCGATCGCCAACAGCTCGCCCAGCAGCGGGCCGCCCGGGACGTGCTGACGGAGATGACCGGGGAGGATTTCGGCTACGACAGCCGGCTGTGGGCACAGCGGCTGTTAGCGAAGGACGACCCGTTCGCCCCCCCGCCCGTGCCGTCGCTGCCCTGGTGGCGGGTGGACAGGTTCTTTCGCGGGCCCGAAACGCGCCCGGCAAGTTAACTTCGGTGGCGCCGTGCGGGGCCGGGAAATCACACTATGCAGGCCGTCACATTCACCGATGAAGTGGTGTTCCGCACCGACTACCCCCAGCCGCGGCGCGCGCGAGGCGAGGTGATCGTCCGCGTGCATCAGGCGGGCGTGTGCAGCACGGACCGCCAGATCGCACGCGGCTACATGGGTTTCCGTGGCGTGCTGGGTCACGAATTCGTCGGGCACGTGGTCGCCGGGCCGGTGAAGTGGCGAGACAAACGCGTGGTCGCCGAGATCAACTGCGTGTGCGGGCGGTGCGACATGTGCAAAGGGGGGCTGCGGAATCACTGCCGCCACCGCACCGTCGTCGGTATCGCCGGCCGCGACGGCGTCTTTGCCGAACTGACGGCCCTGCCGGTCGCCAATCTCCACGAGGTCCCTGCCGGCCTTCGGGACGAGGAGGCCGTGTTCGTCGAGCCGCTGGCGGCGGCGATGCAGTTGGCCAAGCAGATCCGGTTCGACCGGGCCGGCAAGGTGATCGTGCTGGGCGACGGGCCGCTCGGGCAGTTGGTTGCACGGGTGCTGCACGGCGTCTGCCCGTCGCTGCTGCTGGTGGGCAAGCACCCCGGCAAACTGGAGCGGGCCGAGAAGGTGCGTATCCAGACGGCCCTGGTGGCCGATTTCGTGCCCCAGCGGGACGCCGACGTGGTGGTCGACGCCACCGGCTCGCCCGACGGGCTGGCCCTGGCCTGCCGCGCCGTCCGCCCGCGAGGGACCATCGCCCTGAAGAGCACCTACGCCGGGGCCGCCCCCGTGGACCTGACGCCCCTGGTGGTCGATGAGATCACCCTGGTGGGCTCCCGCTGCGGCCCGTTCCCCGACGCCCTGACCGCCCTGGCCAGGGGGGACGTAGACGTGACGAACCTCATCACGGGCCACCGGCCCTTGGCCGAGGCGGCCGACGTGCTCGATGCGGCCGGGGCCGAGCATGTGAAGGTGATTCTCGATGTTGGGTGAGCGACCCGGCGGGATCCGCTTCGGCTGGGTCCGCGGCGGCTGGCGCGTGGGCCGGATCGCCCTGCTGACCGAGCTTCCGGGCGTCCGCCATGCGGTGACCACCCGCATCGGCCCGCGCGGCGCGAGCCTGAGCGACCGCGATCGCGCCGGTGAAGGCAACCGCCGCCGACTGGGCCGGGCCCTGGGGGCCGAGACCATCGTGACGGTTCGGCAGGTGCACGGGAATACCGTGGTCGATGCCGACCGGGCCATCGAGGAGCCGGTCGAGGCCGATGCCATCATGACCGACCGGCCCGGCGTGGCCCTGCTGGGCCAGTCGGCCGACTGCCCGATCGTGCTGGTGGCCGACCCGACAACCGGGGCGGTGGGCATGGCCCACGCCAGTTGGCGCGGCACCGTGGCCGGGGTGACCGGCGAACTGATCGCGGCGATGGGCCGCGCCTACCACTGCGACCCGGCCGACATGCGGGCGGGAATCTGCCCCTCGGCCGGGCCTTGCTGCTACGAGGTGGGCGACGACGTGGTCGCGGCCGTGCGGGGAGCGTTCGGGGAGCGCGCCGAGGCGCTGCTGCCGGCGCGCGGCGGGGGCGTGCACTTCGACCTGTGGCAGGCGAACATCGAGCAATTGACGGAGGCGGGGCTCGGGAGGCACAATGTGGCCCTGGCCGGCGTGTGCACGATCTGCGATCGGCGGTTCTTCAGCTACCGTCGCGAGGGCCCGGCGACCGGCCGCTTCGGCGGCGTCATTGTGAGGATCTGACCATGGCGGGCAAACTGGCGGTGGTGTTGACCAGCGGCGGGTTGGACTCGGCCGTGGCCGCGGCACTGGCCGCGCAGGAAAGCAGCGTGGCCCTGCTGCACCTTCAGTACGGCCAACGGGCGGCCGAGGCCGAACGGGCGGCCTTCGACGAGGTTCGCCGGTGGATCGAGCCGACCCGGCACGCCGTGGTCTCGCTGGGGCAATGGGGGGACCTGGTCGAGTCGCCGTTGCTGTCGGCCAAGCGGGATATCGAGGACGCCCCCGCCGTGGGCTCGTACCTGGCCAGCACCTTCGTGCCGATGCTGGGTGCGGCGATGTTGTGCAGGGCCGTCGCGTGGGCGTACACGCTCAGGGCCGACCGCGTGGTGTGGGGCGTCAGCCTGGACAACCCCGGCAACTACCCCGACCGTGCCGACGCCGTCCGGCTGCTTGCGTGGCAGCTCGCCACCCGCTGCCTGCCCGCCGACCGGGGGGTGACCATCGAGGCCCCGCTGGCCCAGTACGACAAGCTCGCCGTGGCCGGCCTGGCGCGGCAGTTGGAGGTGCCCGTCGATCGCACCTGGAGCTGCCTCCAGGCCGGCCCGACCCCCTGCGGGCGCTGCATCGGCTGCGTCACCCGCGCCAAGGCCCTCGAGGTCGCCGACGTCGCCGCCGAACCGTAACGGACTCACAAGGGGGGCGGCACCCTGACAGCTCCCTGCCCCCGCACCTACATTTGCTCGATCACGTCGATGCCGAGCAGGGCGAGGCCGGTTCGGATGGTGCGGGCGGTGAGGTCGCACAGCCGCAGGCGGCTGGCGCGGGTGGCGGGGTCGGCCTTGAGGACCGGGCAGGTCTCGTAGAACGTGCTGAACTCGCTGGCCAACTCGAACAGGTACGTGGTGAGGATGTTCGGTTTGCACTCGGCGGCCACGGCTGTGAGAATCTCCTCCAGCCGCAGCAGCCGCTTGGCCAAGTCCCGCTCGGCCGGTTCGGCCAGGGCGATCGCCGTGCCCCGCAACGCGTCGGCGTCCGCGGCGCCCTTGCGGAAAATGCTCCGCACCCGGGCGTAAGCGTATTGCATGTACGGGGCCGTATTGCCCTGCAGGGCCAGCATCTTCTCCCACGTGAACTTGTAGTCGCTCGTCCGATCCATCGACAAATCGGCATACTTGACCGCCCCGATCCCCACCGCCCGGGCGATCTTCTCTTTGGCCTTGGCCGGCAGATCGGGGCTCTTCTGCTCGACCACGACTGCGGCGCGCTCGACAGCCTCGTCGAGCAGGTCCGTCAACTTGACCGTGCCGCCCTCGCGCGTCTTGAACGGCCGGCCATCGCTGCCCAGCATCATGCCGAACGCCACGTGTTCCAGTGAGACGTTCTCACTCGCGAATTCCGCCTCGCGCGCTACGGCAAAGAGTTGGGCGAAGTGCAGCGCCTGGCGCGAGTCGGTCACGTAGAGAATGCGATCGGCCTTGAGTTTGCTGGTGCGGTACTGCACGGCCGCCAGGTCGGTGGTGGCGTACAGGTAGCCGCCATCAGATTTTCTAATAATGAACGGCAAGCGTTCATCGTTGTGGCCCTTGAACCCCTTTGGGAAGACGCAGAGGGCGCCCTCGGATTCTTCCAGCATGCCGAGATGTTGAAGGTCGTTGATGACACTTTCGATGCGATCCCGGTACGAACTCTCTCCTTTGGCGCATTCTATTCCTGCCAGCTTCGTGCCGACTCCCAGGCGACGATACACGTGTGCGCAGTGGCTTAAGGACGTCTTCCTGTACAGTGCCCAGGTTTCGCCAACGGCTTTGTCACCAGCCTGGAGCTTGACGACATACTCTCGAGCAGTCTTCGCAAAGTCCGGGTCCATGTCGAACAACTGTTTGGCGCGTCGATAGAAGCCTTCGAGGTCGGCGAGGGATTGCTCTTCTGGTGTCCCGCGCATGCGGTCCATGTACGCCAGCAACATGCCGAACTGCGTGCCCCAGTCACCCACGTGGTTCTGGCGGATGACCTTGTGTTCGAGGAACTCCAACACGTTGGCGAGGCTGTCGCCGATGATGGTGCTGCGAAGGTGCCCGACGTGCATCTCCTTGGCCAGGTTGGGGCTGGAGTAGTCCACCACGACGGTCCGGGGCCGCTCGGCCGCCGCCACGTCGAGCCGGTCGTCATCGGCGGCGATGGTGGCGCCGGCGGCGAGGTAATCGTCGCGGAGGGTGATGTTGATGAAGCCCGGGCCGGCGATTTCGACCTTCTCGGCCAGGTCGGCCAGGTCGAGCGTGTCGAGCACCTTCCCGGCCAGTTCCCGCGGGTTACACCTGGCCCGCTTGGCCGCGGCCATCACGCCGTTGGCCTGGTAGTCGCCGAATTTCGCGTTGGCGGCCGGGGCCACCAGGGCCGGCAGGGGAGCCTCGGCGCCCGCCGCGGCGGTCAGGGCCGCCGAGATGCGGCTTTCGAGTTGGGCACGAATGTTCATGGTAGGGGGTCTGCTCTCATTCTGCCGGCGGCCCATGGCCGCGGGAGACAGCGCCGTCAGGCGACGCGGTGCCTACGTCGCGGCCGCGGAGGGGGGAGGCCCGGCAAGCCTCTTCGGCGACCGGGTAACGGGGCGGCGGTGCGAGTCGCGCTGCACCTGGAGAAAATGGGCCAGCAGCTTCCGCGAGTCGCCGTCGCACTCCTGCTCGATCTCGCGACGAATCCGACGCACTTCCCGGATTATCGGGTCCACGGTCATCTCAAAACTCCATTAGCTCTTCCGGCGTGCAAATCGTCGGGGTGCCGATGCCCTTAGCCATATTGATGGCTTCCACGACCTTTCGTGTTCGGCCGTTGGCAATGTGTTTGCAGTTCCAACTGACCATGTAGTCCATTCCGTGCCGCGTGGCCACGGCCACGTGAAGGGAATCCACTCGGCCCGCTTCGGGGTCGCCCCGTGCCGCCTCATCGAGCACCAAGGCCGAGACAAACGGCTCGAACTTGGGCAACTCGTTTTGCCACCACTCCGCGGTCAACTGCTGATGGGCCGCCACGACAAGGTCGCGGCCGGCTCGGCCGGTCAGGTAACCGATGACGCTGGTCTCAATGTACAATGAGGGCTTCACTACCCGTGATTATACCATCAGGGGCGCGGATGCTACAGACACATTACCCCGAGGCTGTGTGCAACAGAGATTACACGCAGCTTAGAGCAGCAGGGCGACGGCTAAACGGGGCCGCGGGGTGCGTCTGGGTACCGGTTACGTTTTCTTGCGCTTCCACGGCACGCGGGGGGCGTCGCCCCAGAGCAGTTCGAGGTCGTAGTAACTGCGGCGCTCGTGCTCGAACAGGTGCACCACGATGTCCACGAAATCCAGCAGGATCCACTCGGCCGAGTCGTGCCCGGAGACGCGCCACACCGGCGAACCGCCGGCCTTGCCGTGGTCGGCCATCTCGTCGGCCACCGACCGCATCTGGCGGTCGGAGGTGCCGGTGGCGATGACGTAGTAGTCGGTAATGGGGCTCTGCCCGCGCAGGTCCAGCACCAGGATGTCGTCGCAATGGCTGTCGTGCGCTATGCGGGCGACGGCGACGGCCAATTGGCGTGTCGCCTTGTCGCGCTCGGCCTTGGTGGCCGACTTGACCTTGCTTGCTTTTTTCGCCACGTCGGGTTCCTACTTCGCCTCCGGCGCCTCGGTTAATAGCTGCCGATACGCGGCCAGTCGCCGATGATCGGGGCGTACTTGACGATCAGACCGGCGAAGACCACGCTGACCATGCTCATCAGCTTGATCAGAATGTTCAGGCTCGGCCCGGAGGTATCCTTAAACGGGTCGGCCGCGGTATCGCCTACCACGGCCAAGGCGAGTGTAATCGACAGCGCCCTCGTTAGTGTGGCCGAGAAGTTCGATCCTTCGGTCTTCACGATGCCTTGCTCCACGGTGAGCACTCGCCGGCCGGCCGCGCGGTGTGCAGGCCGATCGCAAACGCACCTGGATTGTGACGCTGCCGTCATCGGCATTCGAGGGAATCGCCCCCGCCAGCCCCGACGGCGGGAGACTGCAGCGCGAATACCACCAATGCTTTGCCGTACCGCCCGTACGACGGTGCATGCGGAAAGAAGTGGCCGCTGAGGCCATGCCGCGACCACAAGGCAGGAACTACGTACGCTGCTCCAGAAAGATTCGCTTGGCGCTCTTTCGCTGGCGACGACGACGGCGCTCGGAAGGTTTCTCGTAGTAGCTGTTTCGTTTGATGTCCCGGGTGAGACCTTCCTTCTCGCACATCTTCTTGAAGCGGCGGAGCATCTGCTCGACCGTCTCGTTGCCGCGTGACTTCACCTTGATCATACGCGAATCACTGGTCCTTTCTGTACAATCTCTCTACTAGGCGCAGAACCTACCCTCTTACAGGGATAGCACCCTCGGAAAGAGTATAGCTGCGCACGGATTTCTTTCAAGCCTTTTTCTCCGCCCAAAAGCGTCGGTATGCGATCTTTAGTTCCCTGGCGGGGCCGTTGCTCCTCGCCGAGTGGACCTCCCGAGGTTCGGCATGGGGGCGTGAAGGGCGTGACTGCTACGCCGTGCAAAGGGCGGCGCCGGGCTTGACGAGGGCGGCATTGGCGTTACAATAGCTTGAACAAGCAGGGCTTAGGCCTTTATGCGCAGGCGGAGGACGAGCGACGATGGCCGAGGAATCCCACGAGATCGAGATCCGGATACGCTACGCCGAGACGGACCGAATGGGGTATCTCCACCACAGCCGGTATGCGGTGCTGTTCGAGATGGGCCGGACCGAACTGCTCCGACGCCAGGGGATCGCCTACCGGGATATGGAGGATGCCGGGGTCTTCTTCGTAGTGGCGAAGCTTGCTGTAAAATTCAGTGCACCAGCATGTTACGACGATATTGTCGTACTGACCACCCGTGTGGCACGGATGACGACGGCCCGGATCGACCATACGTATCAACTCCGGCGTGCCGACGGCACGTCCCTGGCCGAGGGGGAAACCACCTTGGCGTGCGTGGACCGCGACGGGCGAGTGATCCCCATTCCGGAGGTCCTGCGTGGCGGCGGCCGGACGCCGTGAACTCACATTGCTGCCGGCTCGCGATCAGGAGCCGAGGTAGGTCTTTTTCACCCAGGCGTAAACCACGCTGATCAGGGCGACGATGATGCTGGCGGCCAGCGTGATCTTGATGATGCGGAGGCGGTTGGCGATCTCCCGATCTCGCCACTCGGCCAGTCGCCGGTCGATCTCGTCGAGCTTGTGGTCGATGCGTTCCTCGATCTCGTCGAGCTTGACGGCGATGAAATCGTCGGCGGCCCCCCTCAGCTTGTCGGCCAGCCCGCCCACCAGGCCATGCTCCTCAATACGCTCCTTCAGCGTCGGTGTCCGTACGGTCGGCGGCAGCGCGTGATTGGCCGGGTCTACCTGGTCGCCTATCAGCTTGCCGACGAGCTTGCCGATCAGCGAGCGGCGTTTGCGCCCCAGCTTGGCCAGCACGCCCTCGCGATCCTTCAGGGCCCGGATCAGCCGGTCCGGCTCGTCGCCCGGTTCGACCTTCGCCTCCCGCAGGCGGCCCAGGGCATACAGGGCCTCGCGCGACAGGCCGTGGAAACGCATGCTCCGAATCTTGGCGATCTCCCGGGCCAGGTCGGCCTTGCCGGCGCCGTTTTTCACCCGGCGACGTCCCCACGTCGCCAATTCGGCCAGGGTGTCGCGGTCGAGTTCGTCCAGCAGTTGGCGACGCCGGCAGATGTCGGCGATCAATTCCTCGGCCGGGGTGGACTCCTCCGGCCACAGGCCCACCTCGATGGCCAGCGCCAGCCGCTGCTCTTGTGTCAGCGTCGACAGTTCCTGCACCATCGCAGGCACATCGGCCGGGTTGTGCGGTTCGTTCACCATCACATCACGTATCGGTGGAGGTACAGCACCCCGCCCAGCACGGCCAGCAGAATGGCGATCTGGGCTATTGGGCCGGCGAACCGGCGGATCCGAATGGCGAGAATCATCGTGGCGACGTAGCCACGCATCACCTTCTTACGCTTGCCCTGTCCGCTCAGCCGCTGTCGCCATGACGCCAGGGCCAGGATCAGCCGGACGCCCGCGTAGACCGTGCAGGCGATCATCAGCAACCGGCGGTACAGGTCGAAAACGTGCATGGCCGGGACTCACTGAAACAGCGCCGTGCCGATCCGCACGATCGTGGCGCCTTCCTCGACAGCGACCTCGAAGTCGTTGCTCATGCCCATCGACAGCTGCTCGAACACCTTGCCCCCGATCTTGTCCGTTCGCATGTCCTCGAACAGCTCCCGCAGCCGCACGAAGGCGAAGCGGGCCTCCTCCGGCTCTGCGGTCAGCGGCGCCAGGGTCATCAGGCCGGTCAACCGGATGCCCTTGAGCGTGGCGATCTGCTCGGCCAAGTGGCTGGAGGCCCCAACGGCCACGCCGGACTTCTGTCGCTCGCCGGAACAGTTGATCTCCATAAGGCACTCGGCCACGCGTCCGGCCTGGGCGGCGCGGGCGCTGATCTCCTCGGCCAGGCGGAGCGAGTCGACGCTGTGGATCACGTGGGCGACGGCGAGGCAGGCCTTGACCTTGTTCCGCTGGAGGTGCCCGACCATGTGCCAGCAGACCTCCGGTCGGCCCCGCGGGCCGGGGGGCATCTCGGCCAGCGCCTGGGCTCGAGCGACGAGGGCCTGAACGCGGCTCTCGCCCAAGTCGACCTGGCCGAGGGCCGCCAGGCTCTCGATCGTCTCGAGGTCGACGGACTTGGTGACCGCCACCAGTCGGATGCGGTCGCCCTGACGGCCCACCCGGTCGCACGCGGCCGCGATGCGGTCGTTCACGGCAGCCAGGTTGGCGGCGAGTCTGTCGCAGTCGATTCCCATGATACGGCCGACTTTATCAGATTCCCCGGTGCCCCTCAAGTGGCCAAGCGCCCGGCACCGGCGGCGAGGCCGGGTCAACGCTCGGTCAACATCCGGGCCCCGGCGCGGGTCATCTCTTCGATGTAATGGGGGAATGTCTTCTTGACGCAGTCGATGTCGGAGATGGTCGTATCTCCGCTGGCGGTGAGGCCGGCGGTGGCGACCGTCATAACCAGCCGGTGGTCGCCCCGGCTGTTGATGTGGGCGCCCCGCAGTTGGCTCCGCCGCACCACCAGCCCGTCGGGGCGTTGTTCCGCATCGGCGCCCATGGCCGTGAGGGTTTCGTGCATGGCGGCGATGCGGTCGCATTCCTTGTGCCGGCAGATCTCGGCGTTGGTGAGCACGGTTTCTCCCTCGGCGCAGCAGCCCACCACGGCCAGCAGCATGAACTGGTCGATGAAATCGTTGCAATCGATGGTCCGGCCGGTCAGCTTGCTGCTGCGGGCGGTGACGCCGCTGTCGGTGACGTCGATATCGGCGCCCATCTCCCGCAGGACCTCGATCACCAGGCGGTCGCCTTGGCTGTCGTTGTAATCCAGCCCCGGCAAGTGAAGCTCGCTGCCCGAGGTGATCAGGGCCGAGACGATGGGGTACATCGCGGCCGACCAGTCCAGGGGTATATCGGCCTCGAAGCCGGACCACGTCTGCTGGCCGCGGATGCGGTAGGTGGTGAACCGGTCGTTGCTGACCTCCACGCCGCCGCGGGCGAGCCAGTCCAGCGTCACGCCCAGCCAGGGCTTTTCTCCGGGGTTGGTGACGGTCAGTTCGGTCGGCGCCGTGGCCAGGGGGCAGGCCATCAGCAAGGCGCTGACCGGCTGGCTGTCGGCCCCGTCGAGGGTGGCCTGCCCGCCCCGAAGCGGGCCGCGGACCACCACGGGGGCGTGCCCGTCGTCCTTGGTGCTGATGGCGAAGGCGCCCAGCGGGTACAGCGCCTTCAGCAGCTGACCGATCGGGCGAATGTGGCGGATGGAGTGGTCCCCGGTCAGCACGGTGTAGCCTTCGCAGGTGGCGGCCAGGGCGGTGAAGAAGCGGAAGATGATGCCGCTGTTGCCGCAGTCGATGATATCCTCGGGGGTCTGCAGCTTCCCGGCGGTGCCCTGGACGATCCACGAGTCGCCGGCCTCGGGTGTGACCGACGCGCCGAACATCTCCAGGGCCTCGGTGGCCCGCATCCAGTCGGCCGAGATCGCCGGGTGGTGAATGTGGCTGGTTCCCTCGGCCAAGCCGGCCATGATCAGGGCGCGAAAAGAGTGGCTCTTGTTCGGCGGGATGGCGACGTTCCCGCTGAGGTTCCCGGATCGGCGAATGCTCAAGTCCATACTTGTGCACCTCGGCAAGAGGCCCCGTGGTTGACGGACCATCGATGCGTCTGTTGTCATGATATGCTGCTTGCCCCGGCCTTGTCACGCCAAATCGGGTGACGGATCCTTGCAGGGGCCGACGGAACCGTTTAGAAGAACAGGACTTTTGTTGAACCGGCCCTTGCGGCCAAACGTAACAAAGGGCGAAATGCTCGCGGTGGCGCTACGTGTGCGCACCGGCGGCGGGCAGGGCCCCGGGCGAGGGGCCTTGCCGAGCGAATGTCTTTGGTCGGAGAAGCCATGGCACACGACATCTTGAAGGAGTCCATCGAGGCGCAGACCGGGCGCGCGAGTCTGCAGATCGTGGGAATCCTCGCCGGCGGCGTGCTGGTGCTGGCCAGCTACATGGCCGACCTGCTGTTCGCCACCAGTCCGTGGCACAGCCATCTGCTGGCCGGCGTGGGGGCCGTGCTGCTGGGGCTGCCGGTGGTCTCCCACGCGATCAAGCACCTCTTCCACGGGCACATGCACATGGACGAACTGGTGGCCGTGGCCATCCTGGCGGCCCTGGCGGCGGGAGACTACCAGATTGCCGGGGTGGTGGCGTTCTTCCTGCTGCTGGCGAACCTGGTGGAATCCCGCACGGCCCTGGGGGCCAGGGCGAGCATCGAGGGGCTGATGCGGCTGGCACCCAAGAAGGCCCACAAGCTCGTCGACGGCGGCGAGGAGATGGTCGACCCGCTGGCCCTGATCCCCGGCGACGTGATCCGCGTTCGCCCGGGCGACAACATTCCGGCCGACGGGGAGATCATCCGCGGCCACGCCAGCATCAACCAAGCCAACATCACCGGGGAGTCCGTGCCGGTGGACAAGGACGAGGGCCAGGAGGTCTTCGGCGGGACGGTGAACCTCAGCGGCGCCATCGACGTGAAGGTCAGCCGATCCGGCGACGATACCACGCTGGGCAAGGTCAAAAAGCTCATCCTCGAGGCCGAGGGCAGCAAGATACCCATCATGCGGCTGATCGATCGGTACGCCGGCTGGTACACGCCGGTGGTGCTTATGCTGGCGGGGATCGTGCTCATTGCGACCAAGCAGATCGACCGCCCGATCACGATGTTGATCGTGGCCTGCCCGTGCGCGCTGATCCTGGCCGTACCGACGGCCATGGTGGCGTCGCTGTCGGCGGCGGCACGGCTGGGGGTGCTGGTCAAGGACGTGCAGAATCTCGAGGTGGCCCGGTCGCTGACCTCGGTGGTCTTCGACAAGACCGGCACGTTGACCACCGGGGAATTGGCCCTCAGCCGGCTCAAACCTATCGGCGATGCCTCCGGGGCCGATCTGTTGGCCACGGCGGCATCGGTGGAGCAGATGTCCAAGCACCCGGTCGCCCGGGCGGTGGTGGCCAAGGCCACCGAGGCGCGGGTTCCCCTGCGCCCGGTGACTAACCTGGTCGAGACCCCCGGCCAGGGCGTCTCGGCCGAGCTGGACGGGGATACGATTCGTGTGGGCCGCCGCACGTGGCTGGCCGGGGAAGGCGTGGACGTCGCCGCCCTGGATGATCCGGCCAACGCCGAGCCGGAAGGGCTCTCCACGTTGTACGTCTCTCGCGGGGACCGGCTGATCGGCTGGATGGGGCTGGAAGACCGCACGCGCCCGGAGGCCCGCGCCGCGATGGATGAGCTTCGCGAGCTGGGCGTGCGGCACCTGGTGATGGTCACCGGCGACCGTTGGTCCGTGGCGCGCCGCGTGGCCGCCGAGATGGGTTGCAGCGACGTGCAGGCCGAGGTGCTCCCGCAGGACAAGCTCGATCTGGTGGCGGCCCTCCGCCGGGACGGCCATCGCGTGGCCGTCGTGGGCGACGGCGTCAATGATGCCCCGGCCTTGGCCGCGGGGGATCTGGGCGTGGCGATGGGGGCCGCCGGCAGTGACGTGGCCATCAACTCGGCTTCCATCGCGCTGATGAGCAACAACCTCCGGCGCCTGCCGCTGCTGATCCGCCTGAGCCGCCGGGCGATGAAGGTGGTGCACCAGAACCTGCTGTTCGGCGTGTGCTTTATCACCGTGACGCTTATCCTCAGCGGCTTCGGGAGGATTAGCCCGATCGTGGGGGCGGTGCTGCATCTGGGCTCGTCGCTGGTGGTCGTGTTCAACAGTGCTCGATTGGTCCGCTTTGGTGAGGAACAGCATGTCGCCGAGGGTGGCGACGTCGCCGAGGGGTCTCGGCCACGCGTCGAGGCGGTGCCCGCGGCGTGAGGCCGTGCCGGGCCGGACAGCGAATGGATACAAGCCAAGAGAAACCGGATCGTCTTACCGCCGCCGAGCCCACTGACGCCCGGGCGTCGTTAGCGGATCGCCGCGGGGCCGGCCGTCGAGCCGGCAAAGTGGCTGCGGGCGGATCCGCGGAGCGACAGGGCCAGCACGTACAGCGCATGGGCGGCGCTGGCGACCAGCACGGCGATGCGTCCTTCCGGCCCGGCCATCTGCGGCCGGAGGAAGCCGAGGACCACCACGGCGGTGACCAGTTCGGCGGCGGTGAGCAGTTGCAGGACCCCTCGCGCCCAGCGGATGCCCCGGCCGAGGAGGCCGGCCAGCACCCAGCCGCCGGCTCCGGCGACGACGGCGATACCGGCGTGGATCGCGCGGGTCCTGTCCATTTGGCCGGCGAGGACGGTCAGGCCGATCAGGACGACGGCCAGCGAGGTCAGCCGCATTACCCAGGCGTAGGCGTTGACCAGGCCCGGTGCGGCGCTGGCGCCGGTGCGGCGGTCGATCTCCCGGTTCTGGAACAGCACCACCCCCACCAGCAGCGCGGCGACGGCGTAGCAGGCCCCGTACCCGGCGGCCAGGGCGACGTACCGGCCGGTGATCGGCTGGTCGGTCATCAAGGCCTCGGTGAAGAAGTACGCCAGGTTCGGCGTGATCCAGTACGCCACGCGGGCCAGCAGGTTCTCGCCCATGTGCTGGCCGAACAGATCGGCGGTGGCCACCGAGAACATGAACACGCCCAGGCAGATCCCCAGTGTGGCGCCCTGGCCCAGGCGGGTACTGATCGCCACGGCCAGCGCGGTGACGACCATCACGGCGATCCACAACAGCAGCAGGACCGCCAGGATGCGCATGTCCACGCCGGCGCCGAAGGATGTGAACGTCCAGTTCTTGTCGGTGAAGGCCAACGCCGCCGCCGACAACGTGAAGGCGATCAGGCTGGCCGTGACGTTGGCGCCCGCGAATTGCCAGCCGAAGAAATAGTTGCAGAACAGCGCCGCCACACTGGCGGTCACCAGAGCGCCGATGCCCAGGTACAGCACCACCGGGTCCAGCTGCGTCGCGGCGGTCGACTTGACGCCCAGCCGGACGGTCATCAGGAAGACGATCGCCGTCAGGTAGAACGCCACCGTCACCGCGGCGGCGACGCCCAGGAACTTGCCCCCCAGAATGGTCGGGCGAGGCACCGGCTTGGTCACCACCGTGAGCACGGTGCCCCGCTCGATCTCGCGCGACAGGGCGCCCGAGGCGCTGAAGGCGGCGAAAAAGACCCCGCTGAACATGAGCGTCGAGAGCCCCAAGTCCACCAGCAGCCGCAGGTCGCCTTCGACGGCGTCGTCGGCCATCGAGTAGCCCGTCAGCGGCACGTCGAGAATCAGCACGCCGAAGGTCGCCAGCAGCAGGATGGTGAAAATCGGCTGGCGGACGGTCTCGGTGAAGGCGCTGACGGTGATGGCCCAAAGCTTGGTCATATTTCGTATGGTCCTGCCGCGGGGCGAAATCCACCCACTGGTACGCCGCCGACGGGCGATGGGTTGACCCGTTCCGGCGAGATTGTAGATGAGATGCGGCCCTGTCGGCAAGCGCCGTCGCTTCGACGCGGCGCCGCGCGGCGGGCCGGGGAGAGCTCAAGCCGATGAACCTCGAGAACAAACGTGGACTCACCGTCGCCGTGTTCGGGCTGATTGCCCAGGCCGTGCTGACGGTGCTGCTGCTGACGATCCGGCAGTTCAGCGGGTCGTTGGCGATGAACGCGGCGATGCTGCTGACGGCCACCGGGCTGCCCGTCTGGCTGATCACCGCGGCGCTGTTCTACTGCCGGCACATGGCCGAGATGGAGGCCCTGGAGATCGCCGAGCTGGCCAAAGGACGGCCGGAAGGGCTGTTCGGTGAGGAGGCGGTCGAACTGCGCCTGGCCCAGCGCCGGCTGCGATGGCTGACCCGGCTGTCGGGCCCGGCGGCCACGCTGGTGCTGGCGGCGTACCTGTTGACCATGGCCTTCCTGCTGGGTCGCCCGCTGCTGGCCGGGCTGACGCCGTGGCCGGGGCGGGGGGCGGCTCTCACCTGGGCGCTGGCGTGCCTGTTCGGGGCGTTCGTGGCGTTTCTGTTCAGCCGATACGCCATCGGCATGGCCAAGGACAGTTGCTGGCGCCTGCTGCGGGCGGGGGGCGGTTACCTCACCATCGGCGTGCTCGCCGCGGCGCTGGGCAGCGCGGGGTTCTTCCTGCTGCACCTGAAGTTCACCTGGCCCATGACCGTGCTGGTGTATGCCTTCCCCATCATGATGGCCGTGCTGGGGGCCGAACTGTTGCTGAACTTCGTGCTGCAGTTCTACCGCCCCCGGATCGAGGGCGTCGAGGAGCGGCCGAGCTTCGACAGCCGACTGCTCAACCTGCTGAGCGAACCCGGCAGCGTCGCCCGGTCGGTGGCCGAGGCGATGAACTACCAGTTCGGCTTCGAGGTCTCCAGTACGTGGTTCTACAAGCTGCTGCGAAGGACGCTCCTGCCGCTGCTGATCTTCGGGGCACTGGTCCTGGTGGCGGTCTCGTCGATCGTGATTGTCGGGCCTGGGGCCCAGGGCGTGGTGCTCACCTGGGGCCGGCTCGACGATGCACGCGGGGCCCTGAGCCCCGGTTTCCACCTGAAATGGCCCTGGCCCGTGCAGACGGCTGAGGTGATGGAGGTGGGGCGCATCCGCACGCTCACGATCGGCGCGAGCGGCCATCGCGAGAAACCGCCGCCGCGCAACCCGGCCGGTGTGGAACTGTCCCTGTGGGCCGACGAGCACGGCAAGGGGCAGGAGGTGGACTTCCTGGTGGGCCGGGCGCCCGCGAAAAAGAGAAGCTCGAGCGAGGAGGGCCCTCCGGCGACCCAGCCGGCGAGCCAGCCGGCGACCCAGGCGGCCGACGGCGAGGAGAAGGACAAGGCCGAAGGCAAGATACCCGGCGGCGTGGCCTTGCTGCGGATGGTGATGGACATCCAGTACAAGGTCACCGACGTCTACAAGTTCTACTACAACGTGGCGGACGCCGAGGAGTTGCTGTCGGATCTGGCCTACCAGAAGCTCACCAGCTACGCCGCCCGACACGACGTGGACGCCCTCATCTCCGGCCAGCGCGAGCAGATGACCGAGCAGTTGTGGAGGGAGATCGTCCGGGGGGCCGGGCCGGAGGAGATGGACCTCGGCGTGGAGATTGTGCTGGTGGCGCTGCAGGGGGTGCATCCGCCCCCGGAATTGGCCGAGGCGTTCGAGGAGGAGGTCAAGGCCAAGTACGAGCGCGAAGGGCTGATCCTGGCGGCTCATGGCATCGCCGCCAAGACGCTGATTCAGGTGGCGGGGTCGGTGAAGAAGGCCAAGCATATGGCCGGTCTGCTGGACCGCCACGAGGGTGAGAAGGCCCTGATCGCCGCCATAGACGCCCTCGGCGGAGACGCGAAGGTCCTGATCCACAAGGCCAGGGGTTTTCGCTGGCGAGAAGCCAACGCCCAACGCGCGCGCACGGACTCCGTTCGTAGCCGGCTGCGAGCCTTCACGGCCGCGCCGCAGCTCTACATGATCGAGCAGAAGCTGGCCGTGTTGGCCAAGGGCCTGGTCGACGCCCACAAGTATATCATTGGGATTCCGCTGGACCGGCTGGAAGTCCGGCACGTGGATAAGCGCCGCACCGTCACCGGTGGGTTGCTGCTGGGTGGTGAAGAATAGACGGCCGGCGAAGGCCGCGGGAGCATCGAGAATGAGCAGGAAGAACATCCTACGCGTCGTGATCGGCGTGCTGATCGGCGGCGCACTGTTGGCGGTGATGCTGACCTACCAGGTGAAGTTCACCGAGGCGGCGGTGCTGGAGACGTTCGGGGAGCCGGCGGCTGAGCCCGTGCCGCCGGGGCTGCACTTCCGGTGGCCCTGGGCCCAGGAAGTGATCAAGTACGACAAGCGCGTCCAGCACTTCGAGAGCATCTACGATCAATGGCAGACCTCCGACGAGATGAACATCCTTGTCAGTGTGTACGTCTGCTGGCGCCTCGAGGACCCGATCCGCTTCCGCGAGGCCGTCAGCGACACACTGGCCGGCGGGCAGAGCGAGATCAGTTCGGCGGTCCGCGACGCCACAAAGTCGGTCGTCGGCCGTCACAAGATGGAGGCGTTCGTCTCCCATACCGGGAAGATCGAGTTGAAGCCGATGGAGGATGAGGTTCTGGCAATGGTGCAGGCGCCGGCGCGGTCCCAATACGGGGTGGTGATCCAGCGCGTGGGCATCAAGCGGCTGTCGCTGCCGACCGCGGTCTCGACGGCGGTCATGGAGAACGACAAGGACGACCGGAACAAAGAGGCCAACAACATCCGTGGGGAGGGCGAGGCGGCGGCGAAAGCCATACTCGCTGATGCCGACAGCGTCGCCGAGCAGATTCTCTCCTTTGCCGACAGGCATGCCGAGAAGATCAAGGACCGCGGCCGAGAAGAGGTGGCTGTCTACTACCAGAGCTACAAGGGCGCCACGGAGGGGGAGGACTACCAGGCCTTCGCCATCTTCCTCCGCCGCATGGAGTTCCTGGCCGAGGCGCTGAAGCGGAAGGGCATGTTCGTTCTCGACGGCTCGCAGTTCGACAGCAGCCTCGGCTTCTTCCGCAATCCGCCCCGACGCCCTGAAGACCTGGGGCGCGGCGTGTCGCCAAGCGGCCTGACCGCCACACGCCCGGCGGGTGAATAAGGAACAGGCATCATGGACCACGATCATCACGATCACGACTCGCACGATGAGCCCCAAGGCATGATCGGCCAGGAGCTGGATCCGGCCAGCCGGTCGCTCGCCGAGGCGCTGCGGGTGAGCTTCCGCGTGCTCAGCTTCATCATGGCCGCGCTGGTGGTATTCTTTCTCGGCAGCGGCATCTTCGTCGTCCAGCCGGACGAGCGGGCCGTGGTGGTCCGCTTCGGCAAGCTGCTCGGGGGCACCGAGGGTGTCCGCGGAGAGGTGCTGACCCCGGGGATGCACTTCAGTTGGCCCTACCCCATCGATGAGGTGGTCCGCGTGCCTACCAGCCAGCAGACCAGCGCCATCGACAGCTTCTGGTACCACGTGTCGCTGACCGAAGCGATCAAGAAGCGCGAGGATATTCGCGCGGCCGGCGAAGGACTCCGGCCCGGCTATGACGGGGCGCTGATGACCGGGGACGGTGGGTTGGTTCACGTACGCTGGTCGTGCAAGTGGCAGGTTCCCGCCAACGACGACTCGGCCGTGCTGGACTACGTGTCCAACGCCGCCGACGTCGAGGGGCTGCTGCGGACGGTTATCGAGAACGCTTCCATTCGCGTGGCGGCTACCTACGAGATCGAGGTGATCTCGCGGAGCAAGCCGATCTTCGCGGCCGAGGTGAAGCAGCTCGCCCAGGAGCTGCTCGATGACCTGCGCGTGGGGGTCCGGATTCGCGAGCTGCAGTACGTCGATCAGAGCCCGCCGTTGCAGACGCGTGACGCCTTCGACGCGGTCAAGATTGCCACCGATGCCAAAGCCCAGGCTGTTAACACCGCCGAGAGGGCCGCCCGGGACAAGAAGGTCGCCGCGGCGGGGGGCAACTGGGAGAAGCTCGAGAGGGCCATCCGCGAATACGAAGTGGCGCTGGGCGTCCACAATGAGGCCAACATCGACAAGCTCCCCGCGGCCGAGCGCGAGCCGATCGAGGCCAAGTACCAGCAGATCGTCACACTCCTGGAAGCCCCCGAAACCGGCGGCTTGGCCAAGGAGAAGATCCACCAGGCCCGGGCGTTCCGCGTGTCGGTCGTCGAACGGGCCCGCGCGGCCGAGAGCCGCTTCAAGAGCGAACTGGAGGCCTACAAGAAGGTGCCCCTGACGCAGATCTCCCACCTGTGGGATCAGACCCTCCAAGAGATCATGAGCAGCGAGGAGAACCTTCACATGTACGTGCCCAAGGGGGGCAGATACGTGCTGTACGTGGAGCAGGACCCGGAGATCATCGAGAAGTTGCGCCGGCTGCAGGTCGAGCGGGCCCGGAAAGAGCTGGAAGCGAAGCGCAAGGAACTGGAACTGGAACGGGAACGCAGTCGCTGACGGCGGCGGAATCGACGAACCGGCGAACCGGCGCTCGCTCGGCGACGCCAAAGACAATTAGCCACAGATGAACGCAGATAAACGCAGATGAGGCCACGGCACAACAAGACGATCCGCATCGGCGTTTAGCGGCGGAGCTTGCTCCGCGTTGCCGTCAACAGCGAATGCACCACAGGGGGCGCAGAGGGCCCAGGGCACTGAGCACACAGAGAAAGACAAGGAAAGAAGTACCAGCAAGAGACGCACGATCGTGCAAAACAAATTCGACATCTTGAACGTTAGTAGTATAGGGGGGCGGCAAGGCGGCTCAGAGAGGCCCGGCTTATGGTTAGCGACATAGAACCGCACGTTCGGATGATCGGCGTGACGAAGATCTTCCGCGACTTCTGGAACCGCGAGAAGGTCGCCGCCGTTCGGGACATGGACTTGGAGATCCATCCCAAGGAGGTGCTCGGGCTGCTGGGCCCCAACGGCTCGGGCAAGAGCACCGTCCTCAAGATGATCCTCGGGCTGCTGTACCCCACCAAGGGCTTCATCCGCGTGTTCGGCCGCTCGCCCCGCAACGTGGGCATCAAGGCTCGCATCGGCTTCCTCCCGGAAGAGTCGAACCTGTATCCGTTCCTCAACGCCCGCGAGACGCTGGATTACTACGGCCGGCTGTTCCGCCAGCCTCGCCCCGACCGGCGACGCCGCATCGAGATGCTGCTGGATATGGTCGGCCTCTCGGCCGTGGCGTACCGGCGCGTGGGGGAGTACTCCAAAGGCATGCAGCGGCGTATCGGGCTGGCCCAGGCCCTCATCAACGACCCGGACCTGCTGATCCTCGATGAGCCCACCAGCGGCATGGACCCGCTGGGCACGCGACAGTTCAAAGACCTGATCTGCCAGCTTGGGCAGCGGGGCAAGACGGTGATCCTCTCCAGCCACCTGCTGGCCGACGTGGAAGACGTGTGCGACCGCGTGGCCGTGCTGTACGGCGGGCGGACGCGGGCGGTCGGCAGCCTCTCGGAGATGCTCAGCCAGCGGAACCTGACGCAGATCACCACCGAGAGGCTCAGCGAGGCGGCCGTGGAGAAGATTCGCCGCGTCGCGGCCGCCGAGTCCAGGAGCGTGCTGGAGGTCACCTCGCCGCGGGATCGGCTGGAGACCTTCTTCC
>SDBU01003318.1_pt1 | contig 20557 bp, 21 predicted proteins | sample 2277071 | NCBI WGS metagenome assembly SDBU01 (sample SAMN10397929, study PRJNA504765) | marine sediment metagenome | isolation source: marine sediment core GS08_GC12, 126 cmbsf | place: Arctic Ocean: Gakkel Ridge, Loki's castle | collected 2008
TCGAAGGGAATTATCTGTGAGTTATATGCTCTGAGGTATCCATACTTATCGCCATATTCAAACATTCCCTTTATCCTGACTTTCTCGTACCGCTCCAATGGGCCCATCATTTGTTGCTGATAAGCGTTGTCGTAAATCTCTTTTGGTACCCCTTTTTCAATCCAAAGCATTTTTCCATCGGGGATAAGATGCCCTGGAGCATATCCTGAATAGACTAACTTCTCGCTTAGGACGATTATTTCCCAACCCTGGTAGTAATATCCCTCAATTACTATGTCTTTTCCACTATATTGGTCAGGGGCCAAAAATAATTGTGCAAATGTAACCTCTTGCACTTCAGGTTTCTGTTCGCTGCTGCAGCCAGGCATAAACCCAACTAGTAGTAACAATAATACTGCGATAACCAAAACGCATCTAGTCAAATATGTGATTCCTCATTTCCTGATTTAAACTATCATTTTCCGTCGTGGTATTGTTAAGGCCCAATGGAACTGAATACAGTAGTAATTAATAGAATGATTGCCAACATGACTACCCCCGCAGCAATAGTAGCAAAGCTAACCCATAGATTGTTATAAGATGTTCCCGTAATTTGCAAACAAAAAGGGGGGGATTGCCCCCCCTTTTTGAGAACTCCACTCAGGTCTAGCGAGTCCCTCAGTCGCACATGTTCATACCTCCCGGGCAGGTACCAATTTCCGGGCTAATATAGCACGCACCATTGCCGATGTTCCCGGTCTCAGAGCAAGAGCCATTACGGTTGCCACTCCAACTGCAAGACTGATTAGCTTTAATTTTTTCTTCATCTTGTTCCCCCTTTCCTTATATTTATTATCTATTTTCCTGGCCTACGTGGTTAATTATTATGCAGAATCATGTGACGTGCCCCAGTATTCGGGGTCGGCATCAAACGTTTTTTTACATCCGGGAGCACAGAAATAGTAAGTCTTGCCTATGTATTCGGAGGTTCCTGCGGCTTTCTTCTTATCTACTTCCATACCACAGATCGGGTCTATAGCCATCTTGTTCATCTCCTTTCTTAATTACAATTTAACTTATACATTTCCGTGACGTTGTTATTTCACGGGCTGCCTGAAATCTATTACCTCCTTTCTTGGGTCTGGCTGGTCATACATAGCCCGTGTATGAAACTTCTCCTACCAGTGAAGGGTTTGTATTTATAGTCTCCTCCTTCATATCCCACTATCAACATTCTAACTATCTATCCTTATACCAAGATTAAAACGCGCTTATGCCAAGATAAGAATTCTAAAGTTATCAACCTGTTTCTGGACACACCTGCTCGTGGGAGTAGTATCGGCACCTCCCTTGTGTAAGCCGCATACCTCTCACCGAAAGAGGCATATATTTCCCTTTCTTCTCTTAGCACCAGCCGATAGCACATGAACACCAAGACAGGTCTCATGGCCGCAGTTACTATTGTCGGCCACTGCATGGGTATATCTGCTATGATCAGGAACAGTCGTAGATACTGGGGATGTCTTACCACACGTGATTTAAATAGGGTTAAGAAAAGCTTAAAGGAAGATTAGAGTTTCAACCAAACAGTGAAGGTACTCCCTTTGCCAGGCCTACTGGTTACGGTGACCTTGCCGCCGTGCTGCTCGGCTATGCCCTTTACTATGGCTAAACCCAAGCCGGTACCGCTGCTGGTACGAGACCGAACCTTGTCGACCCTGTAGAAGCGGTCAAATATGTACGGGAGGTGATCAGGAGCTATCCCGATTCCAGTGTCAGTCACTTCCATACGAGCCCATGAATCGTCTTTAAACAATGAAAGGGTAATCGTGCCATGATCCGGAGTATATTTGATGGCATTATCAACCAAGTTCGCTAGTAACTGCCTCAGCCTCTGAGCATCGCCTCTTACTACCAAATTCTCTTTGTGGTCTACGATAATCTTTCGTTCTATAGCCAGTGACTTTGCTCTCTCCAGTTCTCCCAAAACAATCTCTTTGAGCGATACCTTTCGTTTCTGCTTTAACTGACCCGACTCAGTCTCAGCCAGAAGAAGAAGGTCATCTGCTATTTTTGACATCCGGATTGATTCTCGCTCCATGGCATTTAGCGATTCCTGTCTTTCTTTTTCGTCAAGCTTGCGTTTCAGCAAATCCAAGTTGCCGCGAATAACGGTTAGAGGCCCTCTCAGCTCATGTGACGCGTCGGCTACAAAATATCTCTGGGATTGGAATACTCTGTCCAAATGCTCAATCATGTGGTCGAAGGTGGTAGCCAGTTCTCCAATCTCATCCCTAGGGCCTGAATAGCCCACCCGCTGGCTCAGGTCAGAACTCGCTTCAATGCTCTTCGCCGTACGGGAAATTTTGCTGACTGGAGATAGGGCCCCCTTGATTATGGCTCCAGCTGATACCGTAGCCAGTACTAAAGCAACCAGGGTGCTTGCCAGCAACGCCCACCTCACCTGGCTCATGGTAGAAGCTACATGGTTCAAAGACTGAGCTACCTCCAGAAGAAGCACCTGGTCTCTCATATACAATGGTGAAACCATGACTCGAATACTGGCACCGTCACCAGCGGCCACTGTCTCGATAATGGCATTTCCTGCAAATCCCTGCGAAATGATATAGGGATTTACCGGCAACTCCTGTTCACCAAGGTTGTTTGATTTGACTACAACGCCTCCACTGCTGTCTACGAGTTGGATGTAGATACCAGGTGACGCAAATTCATTTATCGGCGGTAACTTAGAATGAATGACAGCGTAGTCCAGGGGTTCTGGTATTTCCTGCGTATTAAGCGTACCGTGTACTTGTGCTGAATAGACTCTGAGGTGACCATCTATGTGACTGATAAGGTATTCTTGAAGTAAAATATGCAGTGCTACGCTTGAGAGAATGAGAATAGCAGACAGAATTAGCGCGAACCATAAAGTCAACCGCCAGCGAATTGGCATCCATTTACTCCTTCATCACGTACCCCACGCCGCGAACCGTATGAATCAGCTTGGGTCTGCCACCAGACTCCAGTTTTATCCTCAAGTAACGCATGTAGACTTCAATTACGTTGGATTCGCCTTCAAAATCATATCCCCAGACTCTATCATAGATCAGGCTTCTTTTGAGCACCTGGCGAGGGTGGCGGAGGAATAACTCAAGGAGTTCAAATTCCTGGGCGGTGAGATCTATTAACTCGTTGCCCCGTTTTACCTCCATGGTCGCAGTATTCAGTGATAAGTCGCTAAAGCGAAGCGTTTCCCCTTCCGTGGGTTGGCGACGTCTGAGCAAAGCTCTGGCTCTTGCCAGCAGTTCATCGAAAGCAAAGGGCTTGACCAGATAATCGTCGGCACCACTTTCGAGTCCCGTAACTTTATCGGCAATGGTCCCCTTGGCAGTCAGCATCAGGATGGGAACATCACCACCCTGGCGCAGGCGTTTCGCGACCTCTATGCCGTCAATACCAGGCATCATAATGTCCAGTATGATCAGGTCAGGCTCCCTCTCCCTGGCTTTGGACAGCGCCTCAGGCCCGTCAGCCGCGGTATCGACGGTGTAGCCCTCATAGGCCAAACCCCGCTTAACAAAGCTTATAATCTCAGGATCGTCATCTACAACCAAAATACGCATGTTCTGCATCTCTGCAAGTATTGTTATATCTAAGTTAATCATAGATGGTGGAATCAATGGGGTCAAGTTGTGTGTCAGAGAAAGGAAACTTTCCTCTCTGGTTAAAATTATAAGCGTATTTTAAGCAACTCCTAAGTTTATTCTCATGACTTGGTAGCATAATAGAGTTGGAAGTACTAAGGAGGTATATTATGAACAAGACATTAAAGACAGTATTAATTGCAGGTAGTACAGTTATCGGTTTCCTTGTCATTATTCCACTCATCTCCAGGTTGATTCCTGGATGGGGATATGGGAGCTGGGGGATGATGGGTCCGGGAATGATGGGTGGCTTTGCCGGGATGGGATTGATGTCCATCGCCTGGATAGTTATCCTGGGACTCATCATCTGGGCCATAATCGTTGCGGTGGGTGGTACGAGTCGGTCGAAAGAACAGCACTATACAACGGACTCGGCGCTGAATTTGCTTAAGAATAGCTATGTCAGAGGTGAAATAAGCAAAGAAGAATATATTGACAAAAAGAATTTCCTGTCGTAAATATAGGAACCTTGCGATAAGGAGGTAAATGAATAGAAAAGATGTACTTATAACTCTTAGTGGTATTATTGGTTATTATGCCTAGTCTAGCAACCTCTGTTGTTCTGACATTTCCCTTGTTTTCGTATCAGAGTATTGGAATCCCGTAAGGATTGTTACGTTTCTAATTGGCCCCTCACGGGAGCGTTAGTTGTAATATTATTCCTTATCGTGCTACACTTTGAGTAAGTTATAGTTTAGTTTATATCAAGCTTCACGGAAGCTATTTGCACAGAGTCTGCTAAGTATTGAATGACCCTAACTCTAACTAATAATAAAAGAGGAGGTCATCCAATGAGTTTCGAAGATAAATCCGTCGTATGTGCTGATTGTGGCGAGACGTTTACTTTCAGTGTCGAAGACCAGGAATTTTTCCAGTCTAAAGGCTACACCAATACACCGAAACGTTGTACGGAATGTCGCCGCGCAAGGAAGTCAGAGCGCAATGGCAATGGCAACAGCAGTGGCAGTGGCTACAACAGTTACAGAGCCCCGCGCCAGATGTTCCCAGCTACCTGCGCCGATTGTGGCAAGAGCACCGAAGTACCGTTTCAGCCCAGCCAAGATAGGCCAGTTTACTGCAGCGATTGCTACAGAAAAATACGGGCCTAGTAGATAAGTAAGGTTAAACCGTGAGTCACATCCAGGTTGGGTAACCGGCATGGATGTGACTCACCTTTATTTTCCCTTCTGTTACTGTCGTTCTGTCCGGTTATTTCAGTAACCTTGGGTTTCTCCCACTTCTAATACCACCCCCGAACAATAATCATCATGTCCTCACCCTTGTGCTTTCACAATTTCCCGTATCTCTTATTGTTTTCACTGCGATTGGTACAGAAAAGAGGACAGGTCCCCCCCTCTACATTATTCTCATGCGAGTGGGGAAAACTATCGGCGGGTTATTTAGAGAGTTTTGTTAACAGGAAAGCCACACCTTTCCCGAATTCTCGGGCAATACTAACTCCTTCTTTGTCTGCCAACACTTCACCCTTATCCCTGCCTATAGCAACACTATTGGAGCCAGGAATGAAGAAATGCTGACCAGAAAACCAGAGAAGAAACTGGGCGTGAGTAAGACTCATCCCTGAACGGCGTGTTACTACGAGTGGCCCTCCTACTTTGCCAGAAAACACCCGCCCATGCTGGTTGGAGATGTAGCCGGCACGCTCGATGAACGCTCTTACAAGAGCGGAAGGACCCTGAAAGTAAACAGGTGTACCAATAATTATGGCATCTACCTCCTTCATTTTCAGATAAATGGGAAACAAATCATCCTCGATAGGACATTTCTCCTCGCCCTTGCAAACATTGCAGGCCGTGCATGGGCGTATATCTTTCCCTGCCAAACAAAGTAACTCGGTGTCTATACCCTGCTCGGCAATTGTCTCCAGTGTAAGCTTCATCAACTGTTCCGTGTTGCCACCTCTCCTGGGACTTCCAACGATACCTAATGCTTTCATCAAAACCTCCTTCTGCATTTAAACATAACTGAATTGCTTTTGACCTATGCGTGCTAATTGTACCAATCGTTAAGCTGGCGCTAAACGAGTTGGACTTGCCTCAGTCTAGCATTACTGGTGGGATTGGTCTACTTGACAGGGGGTTGGTGCGAAAGGATATAATATATTTATGAAATTGAGACTCAGTCGCAAACACAGTGGCGAAATGCAGGGACACCCGATGACTACTCAACGGCGTTTGCTTTTAGAGCTGATTCAGCAGGCCGACGGGCATATAGATGCCCAGGAACTGTACCGACTTGCCAGTAGTAAAGGTGAGTTCATCAGCTCTGCGACCATATACCGCAGCCTGAATCTCTTCAAGCAACTGGGATTGGTTGATGAGAGAAGGCTTGGAAAGGTACGCTGTTATTATGAGATAAAACGGTCGTCTGAGCATCAGCACCTGGTGTGTACCTGCTGTGGAAAGGTAATAGAGATAGAGAGCCCGTTAATTCACAAGCTGGTAGATAAAGTACAGAATGAGCATGGATTCAATGTTACCAAGGTTGAATTTTATCTGGAAGGCTACTGTGAGCAATGTGACGAAGAAGGTTCTCAAAAGAGAGTTTGGAAGAGCACATAAAGGTTAAATACGCTTGGAGTTAGAAAACTGATTGTTGCGATAAAAAGTTTAAAGAAGTAAGTTGTGAAAATTGCTATTACGAGTACAGGGACAACTTTGGATGCTGAGATAGATCCCCGTTTCGGTCACTGCCAGTATTTTGTCATTGTTGACCCGGAGACAATGGAAATTGCGGTCCCAATGCCTTCCAGGTATTGTCCGCTGCTGGAATTCAAGTGATAACCGGCGTCTCAGGAAAGATTAGGGATGCCATTGAGAAATATAAAAGTGGTGCATTCGAAGCTTCCGGGCAGGCCAATGTGCCCGACCATTTCGGTTCAGGTGCCGGTATGGGAAGAGGTCATGGTAAAGTCAGAGGCATGGGACCAGGGGCAAGACCAGCATAGAGATTTAGTGCAGAGCCGGATAAGCAGGAGATAAAAGCGCTGGCTCAACAGATAGCTGATATCCGACAGCGTATAGGATAATCAATAAAAGAGGAGATAACGATAATGCCATTATATGAATACCAGTGTACCCAGTGTGGAGAAAAATTTGAGGTTAGACAGGCTATGGGAGGGGATGATTCCGGCCTGAATTGTCCCAAGTGCAAGGCGGAGAATCCAAAACGGCTGATTTCTTCTTTCTGCAGCGTAGTTTCAGAGTCATCTGAGCCTTCAGGGTTTGCTTGCCCCAACTGTAGCATGGGTGGTGCATGTGGAATGCCACCAATGTAGTAAATAACAAAAGTGGAGGTGCAGGCAGGATGGAGAGTGACCGACCAGGTTCAGGCCCAAGTGGGAACTGTGCCTGCCCTGCTTGTGGTGCCAGGGTTAGTCATCAGGTAGGAAAGCCCTGCAACACTATCAAATGTCCTGACTGTGGGGCAAGAATGACACGGGAATAATATGATAATTTCTGTTGCCAGTGGCAAGGGGGGCACGGGCAAGACTTTGGTAGTTACCAGTCTTGCCCTTTCCTTAAAAGAAAAATACAGTATACAGCTTCTGGATTGTGACGTGGAAGAACCGAACGACCACGTTTTCTTAAAGCCGGTGTTTACTCACAAAGAAACAGCTTCGGTCCAGGTTCCTGAGGTTGATGAGGACATGTGCACTTACTGTGGTAGATGCAATGAAGTTTGTACTTACAATGCTATTGCTGTTGTGAAGCAGACGGTGCTTGTCTTTCCAGGACTCTGTCACGGTTGTGGCGCCTGCAGTTATCTCTGCCCGGTTGACGCTATTTCCATGCGGGATTGCATGGCGGGTCACTGGTTTATTTCTAACAGTAAATATGGACCTTTAGTTCATGCCCGCCTGGGGATTGCCCAGGACAATTCCGGCAAACTGGTGGCACTGGTCAGGAAGCGGGCCCGGGAGATTGCCGTGAAAGAAGGATTTGATTATATTATCAGCGATGAGCTTGGAGCATAGAGAGGCAAATTATGGCAGTGAGTAAAGAGAATATCAAAGCAATACTGGCTGAACTACCGGAAGGGGTCCAGTTAGTGGCGGCCGCTAAGACCAGGTCAACTGATGAAATCATGGAGGTAATAAACTCCGGAGTAAAAATAATCGGAGAAAACTATGTCCAGGAAGCGGAACAGGCATATGACAGTGTAGGAAAGATAGCGAAGTGGCATTTTATAGGGCACCTCCAGAGTAACAAGGTAAAAAGGGCGATTCGGATATTCGATATGGTTGAGACGGTTGACTCTGTTGAAATAGCAAAGGAAATTGATAAGAGGTGTAGTCAGATTGGCAAGGTAATGCCAGTTCTGATTGAGGTAAATAGCGGCAGGGAAAAACAGAAAGCCGGCGTGTTGCCTGAAAATGCCGAATGGCTTGTTAGAGAGATTGCACAGCTTAAAAATGTTAAGATAATGGGGTTAATGACGATGGGCCCCGGTTTCGGTGATCCCGAAGATTCTAGGCCTTATTTTGTAGCAACGAGGGAGATTTTCGAGAGGATTAAAAAAATGGGTCTTCCCAATGTCGAGATGAGCTATCTTTCCATGGGAATGACAAATTCTTACAAAATTGCCATAGAGGAAGGGGCAAATATAGTAAGGATAGGGACCAGGATATTTGGAGAAAGAGACTATCAAGAGAAATAGAAAGAATAGTATGGGGGCAACTAATATATAGACATTTGCGCCTGCTGCACCGATATACCGGGTAGTGTTTGCAATTGCGGAACTTAGTTATACAAAATGTTAATGAAACAAGCGAAAAATCTGGCGCTAAAAATAATCGTTATCGGTATAGTATTAATTTTACTGGCAACTGCTGCGGGTTGCGCTTCTTCCAGCAGTGCCGACTCTCCGGAAACTTCGGCTCAGGACGAAGTGTCACAGTCACCTGAGAACCCGGAGCCGGTTGCTACAGACCAGGACCCCGAGCCAGCTGAGTCTGCTGTGCCGGATGAGCCTTCCGAGTCACCTGAAAAGGTTGACCCGGGTGAGGAAGATGAACCATCTATGTCAGCAGAGCAGTCCGCTAGAGCTAGGGAACTGGGCCTGATAGTCGTGGAAGAAAGACTAGCGGCTCCGGTTTTTGTACTACCCACGCTCGAAGGCCCAGAAATAACCCTGTCGGACTTGCGGGGAAGATTTGTGGTGATTAATTTCTGGGCTACCAGTTGCCCTCCCTGTATCGCTGAAATGGCCTATTTCGAAGCGGCGGTAAAAGAATATCCTGACGAGCTAACAATTCTTGCTGTGGACATAAGGGAAAGCGAAGCAAAGGTGAGCGAATTCTTCGGCGATAGCGAAAGAACCTTCACAGTGCTTCTGGATTTGACCGGTGAGGTCACTTCTGCCTATGGAATACGATATACCCCAACCACCCTTTTCATAGATACCAAGGGCAATGTTCCCTACGCAAAGATAGGTGCATTCGCCAGTCAGCAACATTTCGAGGACAGCGTAGCGTTATTGCTTGAGATGGCATAGACAGGGTATTCCAATAGTTTAGCCAGTGCTTTCCTGTCCACTTTACTGTAAATAGCAAACTCCACCGGGCTCAGTCCGTATGTAGTCAGTCGCCTGTTTCCTGTCGTGTAACTTGTTAACAATACGTGGTAAACTTTTTGGCAATATGTACATGTGTCTAAAGTAGATAGAAGGAGGGAATTATGCCGGGACAAAAAATGGAATCGGAAAGTATTGTGGCGCTGTTAGAAAGCCAGGTTGTAGGCCGTTTGGCTGTGGGTAATAATGGACGGCCCTATGTTGTGCCTCTGCATTATCTGTATGAGGATGGAAAAATCTACTTCCACAGCAAGAAGGATGGACTCAAGATTAGTTGCCTTCTTGCCAATCCGCAGGTTTGCTTTGAAGTGGACGAGCTTATTAACATAAGCAGTGGTAAGATAGCTTGCAATTTTACTACGAAGTATCGCAGCGCCCTGGCTTTTGGTACGGCGCGCATAATGGAAGAGTCGACAGAAAAGGCAGCAGTGACGAATAGGCTGGTGGAGAAATATGCGCGGGGGAACAGCTTTGAAACGCCCTCGGAGAAAGCTTTAGCAAACGTTGCTATAGTTGAAATTTGTGTAACCGAGATGACCGGCAAGGCGAACGAGTAACAAACTCTGGCTGCATCGCTGTTTGCTTTGACTTAACAATAATATCTGATTACCATGTGGTAATAAGTCCTGAGGATAATACTAATGACGGAGCTATCTGTCCGTGATGCGCTGATTGATATAGGGCAGGTATAGAGGAGCAGGAGAGCAGAAGCCATGGTGAATGGAATGGACACGGAAAAGGAAATACCTGGAGAGATTGCGACATTAAAGGCACTGGTCAGGCCGCGTTCCATAGCGGTCATTGGGGCCTCCCGTCGGGCGGGAACGATTGGCAATAAGTTGTTCCTTAACATTCTGCAACAGCAGTTTGATGGGGTTGTGTACCCGGTGAATCCCAACGTGGAGGTGGTGGCCTCTGTCAGGGCATATCCTTCTGTCCTGGACATTCCCGGTGAGCTGGACCTGGCTATAATAGCGGTGCCGGCAACTGTAGTGCCGTCAGTTCTGGAGCAGTGCGGTCAGAAAGGCGTACGCTGTGTTATTGTCATCACTTCCGGTTTTGGAGAGATCGATGCGGAGGGAAAGGCAAAGCAGGAGGAACTGGTCAACCTGGCTAGTAGCCACGGGATGCGCTTGCTGGGACCTAACTGCATGGGGATTATCAACACGGACCCACAGGTAAACATGAATGCTACCTTCTCCTCTGTTTTCCCCCCTGCGGGCAGTATCGCAATGGGAAGCCAGAGCGGCGCACTTGGGCTGGCTATCCTGGAATATGCGGAAAGCCTGAATATCGGCCTCTCTACCTTCGTCAGTCTGGGGAATCGAGCGGATATATCCAGTAATGACCTGCTTGAATACTGGCGGGATGACCCGGCTACTGAGGTGATTTTGCTTTATCTTGAATCATTTGGCAATCCACGAAGATTTGCTCGTATGGCTCGCAAAATAACAAAAAACAAGCCTATAGTAGCGATGAAGAGCGGTCGAACCCCTGCCGGCTCTCGGGCTGCTGCCTCTCACACGGGGGCACTGGCAACCACCGAGCTCGCCTCCGAGGCACTGTTTACCCAGGCGGGAATAATTCGCGTGGATACGCTGGAGGAGCTGTTTGATGTAGCCAACCTGCTGTCTCACCAGCCGGTACCATCAGGTAACAAGGTGGCTATATTGACCAACGGCGGTGGTCCGGGAATACTCACCGCGGACGCCTGTGCTTCCAGGGGACTGGAGATACCCCCGCTGTCGGAGGAGACAGTGTCCAGGTTAAAGGAGTTGCTGCCGGACAGGGCAAGCTTTGCCAATCCAATAGACATGACGGCTGAAGCATCAGCGAGACAGTATGGAGAGGCACTCAGGTTTTTACTGGAAGATGAAGACATAGATATGGTCATCGTCATTTTCATTCCGCCAATATTGACAGGGCCCGAGGAAATAGCTGCCGTTATTCGTGACCTGGCTCCCCGGTTTTACCAGCAGGGAAAGACGCTGGTGGCTTCTCTCATGGGCTGGCGTGGTGCCAATAAGGAACTATCATCAGGAAAGATACATGTGCCAGGTTTTAGTTTTCCTGAGTCGACTGCCGTTGCCCTTGCTCGGGCTTATGAATATGGGCAATGGGTGAAGAGGCCTGAAGGAGTTATTCCTGAACTGACGGACATCGACAGGGATAAAGCGAGAAAACTGGTGGAGTCTGCTTTACAACGTTCAGATAACCAGCCGGCGTGGCTTGACGCTGACTCTGTTAACACGGTTCTTGAGTGCTATGGCGTCAGTATGGCGCAATCAGGGTTGGCTGACACAAAAGAAAAGGCGGGTGACCTTGCAGAACGGCTTGGCTTTCCGGTTGCCGCGAAGTTGCTGTCGGATACCATAGTTCATAAGACGGAGGTTGGTGGCGTCGTCCTTGAACTTAGAACGAGGGCAGATGTAGAGGAGGCCTACGAGCAGATAAGGAGTCGGCTTGCCGCCATTGGCAGGGAAGGGGAAATGAAAGGTATCACCCTGCAGCAGATGGTGGAAGAAGGCGTCGAGGTTATCATCGGCGTAACACAAAGCCCGAACCTTGGACCGCTTATGCTGTTTGGGCTGGGTGGCATCTATACCGAGCTGTTCAAGGATGTGGCATTTCGTATCCATCCACTGACCGATATCGATGCGCGGGAGATGATTGAATCAATCAGGGCATACCGCCTGCTGGAAGGATGGCGGGGGGCGAAACCCTGCGATGTTTCAGCGTTGGAGGAGCTTCTGTTACGGATTTCCGCCATGGTAGAGGACCTGCCGCAGATAACAGAGATGGACCTGAACCCGGTGAAGGCCCTCAACAAGGGCAGTGGCTACAAAGTGCTGGATGCCCGCATCAGACTTGCCTGAGCTTCCTCTGCTCTCTTATAATACTGGTATAACCTGTCCCTGGTAGTTGAATCTCTTACGAGGCGTCGGCGATATCTATTACGTGTCAATTCAGGTCTTTATATGACAACGGCAGTTTGCTAGAGTTCGCAAATATAATATAGAATAGCGGCCTATTGCTACAATCATAAGCCAGGTAGGGAGTTATCCTTCAATTCTCAGGAAGAAAACGTTTGCTTTCTAGCTCAAAAAATTGGATTGACAGATATCTCCGGGTTTTCAAGTTCGAAAATTAAATATCAGGAGAATTCTATGTCGATACAAGAATATGATTTTATTGTTATCGGTTCTGGCCCAGCTGGGGAAAAGGGTGCCGCCCAGGCGGCCTATTTTGGTAAAAAGGTCGCTATGGTGGAGCGGGACAGTTATCTGGGAGGTGCCGCTGCTAATACCACGATACCAAGTAAGACCCTCAGGGAAACTTCACTGGCACTATCAGGGATACGTTCGCGCCGCCTCCATGGAGTCGACCTGTCGCTAAGACGACGGGCTACCGTACAAGACTTTCTTCTGCATGAAGAGGTGATGAAAGATATCGAACGCAAACGTGTTTCGGAAAACATGCTCCGACATAACGTAGATATCTATCAGGGCATCGGCTCATTTGAGGATGGACACACAGTAAAGGTGACTTCACGAGGCAAGGCCCCGGTCTTTCTGAAAGGAGAGGTTGTTCTAATTGCAACGGGGTCATCCCCTCGCTGGCCGGACGACTATCCTCGAAGCCACAATATCTTTGATGCAGATAGCATATTGACGATAAAGGAGTTGCCAAAGAGCATGGCAATAATTGGTGGTGGTGTCATTGGTTGTGAATATGCATGCACCTTTGCCGCGCTGGGTATTGAGGTCTTTTTGTTCCACAGTCGGGATATACTGTTGCCCTTTCTAGATCATGATATCTCTGTAGCACTGGAAAATGGCATGTCAAAGATGGGCATCAATCTTAAAATGCCTGTAACCGTTAAGAAGTGTACGGCAAGAGCAAAAGGAGTGGTAATTGAAGTCGATTCGGGCGAAGTCATTAAGACAGACACGGTTATGCTGGCGACAGGGCGCATCAGTAACACAAACGAGTTAAACCTGGAGACTGCCGGGATAGTACCTGGTAAACGCGGCCTCCTTGTTGTTAATGAGAATTATCAGGTTATGAATCCTGAGAATCATGAGCCCGTATCGGGCATCTACGCTGCTGGTGACGTGATAGGTCCACCTGCTCTAGCCTCAACTTCTATGGAGCAGGCCCGCTTTGCTACTATCAAGGCTTTTAATCTGGATCCGTACAAGGACCATGTTGCTCCGATTTTACCTTATGGAATTTATACCATTCCTGAGTGTTCCGCAGTGGGTAAGACTGAGGAACAATGCGTAAGCGAGGGGATAGATTACATAACAGGTAAGGCCAGCTACAGCAAGAATGCACGGGGCATGATTACAGGCGACCAGAATGGTTTTCTTAAGTTACACTTCCAGTTCAGCGATGACCCCCAGGTCTCCATGAAACTATTGGGAGTACAAGTAATCGGTGAGAACGCAACTGAATTAATTCACACCGGACTTGTCGCTTTGATGATGGGCGCGTCTCACGAACTGTTCATCAACACCTGTTTCAACTACCCGACGCTGAGTGAATTGTACAAGTACGCAACATACGATGCCATGGGCAAGCGGGCAAAGCGATTGAACCCGGATTAGCCAAGTCACTACCTCTTTATTTTTCATCAGGATGTCCATATATGTGGTATTATGGATTGATGTATGAAAGAGGGGCATCTGATTTGAAAATACTCCTTGTTTATCCAAAGAATCCGGACACCTTCTGGAGCTTTAAGCATGCCTTGAAATTCGTTTCAAAGAGAGCGGCTTTTCCTCCTCTGGGTTTGTTGACTGTTGCAGCGATGCTTCCTGATGAGTGGGAGAAAAAGCTGGTAGATATGAATGTAGCGGCCCTGGCTGACAGGGACCTCGATTGGGCCGATTATGTGTTTATCAGCGCCATGGTGGCACAGCAAGATTCAACAAGGGAAGTCATCGACAGGTGTAAGAGACTTGGAACCAAGGTTGTTGCCGGTGGCCCCCTCTTTACGCCCGGGTATGAAGAGTTTGGTTTTGATGATGTAGATCATCTCATCTTTGCAGAAGCCGAAAACATAATGCCTCGCTTTGTAGAAGATTTAAAGAACGGGACCGCGAAGCATATTTATGATGCTGAGGAACGGCCGGCTATCACCATCAGTCCCGTGCCTTTATGGTCACTTGTCGATATGAATAAATATCAATTTATGGGCATTCAGTATTCCCGAGGTTGCCCTTTCAATTGCGAGTTCTGCGATATCATTATAATAAATGGGCACATACCACGAACTAAGGACAAAAATCAGGTAATAGCCGAACTGAATGCCATATATGCCGAGGGCTGGCGAAGCAGTGTATTTTTTACCGATGATAATTTCATTGGCAATAAACGGAAGTTGAAGACAGAGATACTGCCGGCAATGGCGCAATGGAGCAAACAGACAAATTATCCCTTTTCATTCTTTACCGAGGCATCAATAGACCTTGCCGACGATGAAGAATTGATGCGGGCTATGACAGAAGTGGGATTTAATATGATATTTATTGGGATTGAAAGCCCGAACGAGGAAAGCCTGGTTGAGTGTAACAAGCTGCCAAACAAGGGTCGTGATTTACTGGCGTCAGTTAAAAAGCTTCAAAATAATGGTTTTCAAGTTCAGGGAGGATTCATTGTAGGTTTTGATAGTGACCCGCTCTCGATTTTCAAGAGTCAGATAAATTTCATCCAGCAAAGTGGAATCGTTACCGCCATGGTGGGTGTATTAATGGCGCCTCCGGGAACAGCTTTGCATAAACGCATGAAAAAGGAGAATCGCTTATTGGTACGTGGTTCTGGTGACAATACGGATGGTTCAACCAATTTCATTCCTAAGATGGGCCTCGAGAAGCTCAAGAACGGTTACAGTCACATCCTGAGTACAATCTATTCTCCAAAACCATACTACGAACGTATTAAAACCTTTCTGAGAGAGTATAAACCCCAAAACGTAACAAAAGGCTCAATTAAGCTCGAACGGATACAGGCTCTGCTTAAATCTATCTGGGTTCTGGGGATCACGGGGAAGGGAAGAGTATATTACTGGAGGCTGTTTATCTGGACATTGCTTAACAAACCTGAGTCTTTCTCCTTATCGATAACATTTGCTATCCAGGGATTTCATTTTAGTAAGGTTGCCGAGAAAATACTTGTTGTTCCATCTGAAAAATTTAACGAGATATAGCAAACAGCAGCCGGATACTTCATGTTCCTACCGTTATTATTGTCCTTCATGACTACGTCTTTGTCATTGCGGGACAGCTTTGCAATCGTGGCAATCCGAAATAAGTGGTATTGTCTATCATACAAAAGAAGAGAGAGGAGGGAATGCCCTCCTCTCTCCCGATTAGTTAGCAACAGTCTTTCTATTTGACCTTTTTACTCTATCGGGGCAGGTGGTCTGCCAAAGCCGCATATTCCACCCCTGCCACGGGGGCCCATGAAGCTGTTGAAGGGCATTCTGTTACCAGTATTCTCGGCAAATTTAGCTTTTATTGCATCAACATCGATTCCGTAACTTTCCAGTATTTCAGTTGTTTTGCCATGCATCTCTTCTCTGGCCAGAGCCAGGTCATCCTTCAGGGCGGCCCGAGTTTCTTCGTCAAGCTCCGCAAAGAGATTGACCATGCCACCGGCGGGTCCTCGTCTGCCCTGCCAGCCTTCACCATCTATCCGTGGCAGTTCTCCTCTGACCTCGGCCATTTTAGCTTGTAATTCCTCCAGAGTAATGCCAAGATTTTCGGCGAGCTTCTCCTGAAATTCTGATCTATTACTACCATCATCAGCGAAAGCCACCCCAACGATGCTTCCAAAGAGCAAGACGGCCGCTATCATTGCACTAATAACCAACTTCTTGTGCTTTCTCATTTCCGTTTTACCTCCTTTTTATTTAGATTTCTGTATTAATCGTATCAGCCAAATGTTAAAATCCAGTTAAGGATCAGGTTAATTTTTACCAGTTCGTACTTCATTGTTTAGCTTAATAAGATTTTAACAGCAGAACTAAACCGGCAATGAGCATAAGGATACCTACTGCTAGTAATATATAAAGTAAAGAAAGTTGTTTGGGCAAAATGCTACTCCTTTCAACCTGGACTATTCTGTTTACCGGCTTTACAGCCCTGCATCCTCAACTTATTGGCCTTATAAACCGGCAGGAACTGAATATTAGTGGTTAAGTTTTCTATTGAGGTGACAGCCTGAAGGACAGGGAATCAGTTACTGCCCCCCATTAACAATTTCTTAACATTTGTGCTATAACATCGAACAGTATTAGGTGGAGTAGACAACGGTTCTTTTTGCTGTTTGACAGCTGACATAGGAGAACGAGAGCGTCGTAACATGGAAATCAACAGAGGAAAGTGAGATGGAAGGAAAACGAATCCTGGTGGTGGATGACGATGCTAAAACAGTGGAGCTGGTCAAGCTTTACCTGAATCGAGATGGCTACAAAGTGCTAACTGCCTCCGACGGAATTGAAGCACTGCGCCTGGCACGGGAAAAACATCCCAACTTGGTTGTGCTGGATATTATGCTGCCTGGAATGGATGGATTGCAGGTCTGCCGTACACTGAGGGATGAATCCGATGTACCAATTATCATGCTTACCGCCAGGGTTACCGACGATGATAGATTAACTGGACTGGAAATGGGAGCGGATGATTATGTGACCAAGCCATTCAGTCCAAGGGAGCTGGCAGCCAGGGTAAGAGCAGTACTCCGCCGTCTTCCCGGTAAACGCGGCCCCGAAAAGATTCGACGGGGCGAACTGAGCCTGGATTTTAATAAGCAGGAAGCGGTTCTTGCTGGTAGGATGTTGAATCTCACCACGGTGGAATTCAAGCTGCTGGGGGTACTCGCTCGAGAAACAGGCAGGGTTCTCAGCCGGGCGCAGCTTATAGAGGAGGCTCTCGGTTATGATTTTGAAGGCTTCGACCGCACCATCGACGTCCATATCTTCAATCTGAGACGAAAACTTGGGACGGAGCCCGGCAGTCTCGGTTATGTAAAGACGGTGTATGGCGTTGGCTACAAGTTCCTGGAGCATAGTGATGGTACATAGCCTGCGCTTTCGGTTGGTTGTCTCTTTTGCCGTGGTTATACTGGTGACCATCGGAACAGTATTTATTTTTATTAACCACGCAACTCAGGGCGAAATCCGCCGCTTTGGAGAACGTGCTGACCAGATGCGTATGGAAAGGATGGGAATCGAATTAGGCCGTTATTACTGGCATCAGGATGGCTGGGAGGGAATTCAACCCCTTGTAGAACAATGGTGTGAACTTTTCGACCAGAATATCACACTTACTAATGCCGATGGAGTAGTAGTTGCGGCTTCTGAGGGAAATCTTTTAGGTGAGTTTTATGATTCCGATGTCCCAGGCATACTCCTATCAACTCCAAATCATACAGGCACCATAGGCACGCTTTACCTCACCCCGAAATCCTCGCCGGAATTGGGGTTCGCCTCGCTACAAATCCTCATAAAGGTAATCGGTCGTTTTTTCTTGTTAGGCGGGCTGCTGGCAGTGGCCCTTGCCCTGCTGGTTACTTTTATCCTGTCGCGGAGAATCCTGGCGCCGGTAAAGGCACTCTCTCACGCTGCCAAACGACTGGGGCATGGTGATTTTTCTCAGCGGGTATCTGTAAAAGATAAGGGCGAAATGGGCGAGTTTGCTAAGACCTTCAACTCGATGGCAGGTGACCTGGAGAGAGCAGAGAATATACAGCGCATTTTGGTGGCGGATATCGCCCATGAACTACGAACGCCGTTGTCCAACATCAAAGGTTATCTGGAAGCGATTAGCGACGGGTTGATAAAGCCGGATACAGACACCATACATTCTATTGATGAAGAGGCCTCTTTGCTTTCACGCCTGGTTGCCGACCTCCAGGAACTGAGCCTTGCTGAGTCGGGAGAACTGAAACTGGAACGACATGTGGAAGACATCTCTAAAATAATTAATCAGGTAGTGACAGCCAAGCAACAGCAGATAGCGAATAAAGGATTATCGCTCATGGTTGACCTTCCTGATACGTTGTCCGAAGTTAATATAGACTCACAGCGCATTATCCAGGTTCTGCGCAACCTGCTGGATAACGCAGTGGCTCATACTATGGCGGGAAGCATCACCATTTCTGCCAGGCAGCAGGATAAACAGGTGCAGATAGATGTAATTGATACCGGCGAAGGAATTCCAGAAGAGGATTTACCGAATATCTTCGAGCGTTTTTACCGGGTGGATAAATCACGGACCAGGGCTACCGGCGGCAGTGGCATCGGACTCGCCATTGCCAGGCGACTGGTTGAAGCTCACGATGGCAGCATCGAAGCACATAGCGAAGAAGGAAAAGGCAGTTGTTTTTCGTTCACGGTTCCTGTTGCTGACTAATATGTCCACGATGGGTTAAAGAACTTCTGGTTTTATCTTCCAGTCCTTCGTATCAAGACAAGCATCACAACTACAAGGGCAACACCAAGACCGATTATTACGTAGATATAAACAGGGATCGATGCTGTTGCCTCTGGCAGTGGAGATGGAGGGGCAGGTGGCTGAGCTATTACTGCTGGTGATGGGGTTGAAGCGGCTGCCCCGGTACTGAAGGTGTTGATTGTCCAGTCGCCGTAGCTGATATCGGTGATTCCTCTCACTTTCCAGAAGTAACGACTGGAATAGTCCAGGTCTATATCGCATTTCCATACGGTCGTTTGCAGGGCACCAGGTCCGGTGAGATTGACTACCAGGTCGGTGAAATCGCTGTCCCTGGCAAGTATGAACTCGTAGCTGTCTGCTTTTGCTATGGAATCCCAGGTGAAGGCAGGCCTTATCGCCATCTCTGTTGAGCCGGATGCCGGGAAGAACTCGGCAGGCGCTTCGGCAAGAGCGATGGTGAATGACCAGGTATCGGACCACGGGCTTATCAGTGGCTCGATGGACCTCATCCTCCAGTAATAGTCATTGTTGCTTACCAGTACTGCTGAGTTTGCTTCTCCAACAGCCCGGATATCATCGCAGGCATAGTCGCTGCTTCCTGTCCAGATATCTTCTATGCACTCAGGGTCACGGTAGATACCTACTTCATAGGTTTTGGCGCCGGTCAGCTCTTCCCATCCCAGAAAAAGGCAGGTAACCTGCTCGCAGGAGCATTCGCCGACTGGCAGCATACTTTCGTCCTCAGGCTCATACAGGGATGGACCAACTTTACATAAGATGTCCTGGAAACGGTAAATAAGCTGGTTACCGCTATCAAGAGCCCAGAGGTCGTTTTGCTCATCGTTTCCAGATAACCTGGGGTAATGGGAAGAACTTATAAGTCCGCCGTTAATTTCAAAGCTGGTGCCTGCCGGCAGTGACTCATTTGCCAGGTCAAATTCAACAGCACCATTGCAGCATTCTGCCGAGCTGGGATTCAATGACCGTGTTATGCCTCCGGTTATTGTGGAGGACGGCTCCAGCCTCAGTGCATATAGCGTCCCTTCGGTGCCCATGACAAAACCACCGATTTCCTGCCCGTCTGCCAGGTCAGTAATGGCTTTGTCGATTTGCTCCCATTCGGTTGACTGGTCGATAATCCAGCGCCAGATTCCTGCGTCAGGAATATCAGTGGCGGCGTAGATAATGCCGTTTTCCGTGTAGTTAATATCGGCAAGCACATTGGTATTGCCGATACCGCCTCCTACTGGCTCGTCTATTATGGTGAAACTGGCACCGCCGTTGGTAGAATAAGCTATCTGTCCGTTAGTCCCGCCCGCGAAAAGCGTTCCATTCGGGGCAAGCGTCAGCATGGTTATACTTGGCAGTCCCGTTTCCACCGACTCTTCCATCCAGGTGCGAGCCCAGTTTATGCTTTTACTCACCCCGCCGTTGGGCAGGGCGACATAGAGTGTTTCATTGTCCTCAACCACAAGGTCGATTACCGGGCCCGGCGCAAAGTGCCATTCCCAGGTGTTGCCCCTGCTCTGTGACAACGCCATCTTGTTTCCACCAATCTCTGTGGCGTAAATGGTATCGTCGTCCTCGTAATAGGGGCTTAGCTTCAGGATAATTGTGTTACTGGTTGTGTCCATTGTCAGCAGGCGATACCAGTGACCGTTCAGTGGATCACCGGCACTGCACCAGATTCCCTCGGGGCCAAAAGTGCTGCTGGTGGTGGCAAACAGGCTGTCACCATCGGGGGTCACCGTGATATCGGAAATTTCTATAAATGTATCCATCAGGCCCATCTGCCGCCACCTGTCTCCGTCATCG
>SDBU01003319.1_pt1 | contig 20556 bp, 20 predicted proteins | sample 2277071 | NCBI WGS metagenome assembly SDBU01 (sample SAMN10397929, study PRJNA504765) | marine sediment metagenome | isolation source: marine sediment core GS08_GC12, 126 cmbsf | place: Arctic Ocean: Gakkel Ridge, Loki's castle | collected 2008
TTCGGGGGTAGAAAAAAAAAGAAAGCTATAATTTGTTTCGATTGTATGGGTTTTGAGGAATGGTATATAATAAAAGATTTCTTGGAATCAAGAAATAATCTTGACTTCGATGTAAGTTATTCTTTTTCAATATTACCAAGTGAAACTAAATATTCTAGCTCTGCGATTTTTGCTGGAATGGTTCCTAAAAGTATTAAAGAGCTTGATATCATAAATCAAATCCATTGGAAAAATGAAGCAAAATTATTCAAATATAATTTAACTAAAAATTTTAATTTTAAAGAGGATGAGATTTTTTTTCTTAGATGTTTAATATCAGATGATCTTTCCATTTCTATTGATAAATTAATTGATTACAATGCTGTAGGTTTGATTTTTTCTTTTATTGATGAAATAACACATAGTCGAAGGAGAATGAATAAAAATAAATTATTAAAAACTATCAAACTTGATTTAGAACATTCAAACCTTTATGAATTTTTTAAAAGTTTAATCCAACAAGGCTTTGATACTTATATTGTCTCAGATCATGGAAGTATTTTTTCCAAAGGTAATGGAATCAATGTAAGTAAGGAATTAATCGATAGCAGAGCTAGAAGATACCTTCTATCTAATAGTAAAATATTATTAAAGGAATATAATGAAAAGATTAGGAGCTCTCTCTTAATACAATTTAGAAATTTAATCGGTAGTGATTATCTCTTACTATTATCGGGAGATAATATGTTTGGCAGTAAAATGGAGTCAAGTTTAACACATGGTGGAATTTCTATTGAAGAAGTTATTGTTCCTTTCATACAGGTGGTAAAAAAATGAAAGGTTTTGACAGACCACTTAAACCTTCTTGGATTTATAATTTTATTAAAGTTTTAAATGTTGGTGATAAATTTTCTGAACATAAAGCTAAACTTGACTCTTTCTTATCTGAATTGAATGGAGAGGAAGGTAAGAGGAAAATAAGAACGGTTTTAACAAGATATTATTTAAAATCTGAGGAAAATCCTAATAGTAAACATGTAGAATGTACTCCAATCTTTGATGTTTGTAAAAGTTATTCATTGCAGGAAATTCAACCATTAATATTATTTTTCTTACTTATGAGGTCTAGTTTAATTAGATTACTTACAAGAATGATTGATGAGATCTATGGCTCCAATAGGGACATAAATTATTTATTTTTAAGAAAAAAAATTGTTGAAAAATTTGGAGAACGTGATATTAGTAGTAGATCTTTATCTAATTTCTTAAATACATTAGTCAATTTTGGAATATTAGAAAAAGAAAAGAGAAATCAATTTAATTGGAAAAGAAAGATAGTAGTAGATGAATTAAATTTTATTTTCATGCTTAAATTTTATTCAGAAGTATTTAAGAAATCACCAAAAATAGATATAGATGAATTAGAAAGCTATATATTTCTATTCTTTGATACTCCAAATATTTCAAAAGTAGCAAAAAAATATAATTCAATCCTCTGGGAATATAGTTCTCGATTTGGGATTAATCAAATTTTATTTGATAAGTCTTTCAAATGGGATAAAGAAACTCTATCTAATATTTTACATCTTTAAGAAAATTAAGTCGGATTAGGGAAAATGAAGGAAATTTCAGGAAGATTTAAAGCAAAAATTAATCTTTTTTAAAGAAAAATTAGGTTTAATGGATACACCAATAGAACTAAGAATTTCAAATAGAACAGGAGTTTATTTTAATGAAGATCCTGATTGTTATATAATAAATTACAATGATCAAGATATTGATTATGCTTTAGCTCATGAACTTGGTCATATTCTTTTATCTAAAAAGACAAACTGTCCGACATTTGCAAATCCTCCTCTCTCAGATGATTTAGATGGTACATTATTTACAATTTTAGAATATTTAATTAATGTTGTAGTTAATTCTTTAGTTTCTCGAACCAATAATTTATATGAATATTATAAATCGTTTTTCCAGTTTTATATAGATTTAAATCTTAGATTTAGTAATAAAACTGTACTGGTTGCTTTTAATCTCTCTACCCAATTAGAATATCAGTTCAATATAAAGCCAAAAGATAAAGGCACATACTTTATTATGAAGATGGCGAGGTATTATACTATGCTTAAAAACCATTCAGATTTTAACCAAAAAAAATATGATGATATTCTATTACCACTGCATAATTACAAAAAAGTTATTAGATCTTTTTATTTACAAGAAATTCTCACCTTCTTATTTGAGATAACCTGTTTAATATGTAAAGTTTTTAATTATATGGATGAACTTGAAATAAGTGATCAATTTCACATCTTTTTTCCTAAGAGTCTTTTTGAAGATAAAGATATTATCAACAAAATTTTAGGATAATTGAACAATACAACTTAGAAAAGATATTAACTTAACATGGTTTAATTTTTGCATTTTTCGACCTGTCCATTTGTCTAATTCTTTTTGAACCATGTCTATAATTTCACAAAAGATATATCTATCATTATATTTATATTCAATTTTCTATGTTTTTATTAGGTTTTCTTAGGGAATTAATAATTTTTAAATTTTAAAAAGAATAGGCATTGAAGATAATTATTAGAATGATTTAAGTTGTTAGATTTTCCATCAATCTTTTAAATTCTTCTTCATGAATCTTTATAGAATTTAAAACTTCTTCTATGGGTTTTTCATAAACATTAGGATGCATTTCAGAGGTTAAAGTATACAGTTCTATATTCTCGAGTTTGAGATTCTTAACATTTTGAAGATGATTATCTAATTTTTTTCTTGAAATATTTTCTCTACTAATAACTACTATATGGTAAATTAAATTATCTGACAATTTCATTGTTCTTTCTTCTTTGGTTATACCATCAGGATTTAAAATTTGAACTTTTCCGGACTTACCTTTAATTTTTTTTAATGCTTCATTTTTTTCCCTGCAGAATTCAGTAATCTTGTCTCTCATCCATCCAAAATCCGTTTTTATATCAAGAAAATGGTCTATAACGTTATTTTTTACAATAACTGTGTCAGGTCTTATTGTTTTTATTCCTTCACCAAAAGTAATGTTTTGATCAGTAAATAAATCAAAGTCCTCAGTTAAATTAACAGCTAAAAAATAACTGAGTAAATCTTCTGTTAATCCTGAGATTGATCTACTAAAGCCTCTTATTACACTGGGATGATAAAATCTTGGTTTCCTAGCTTCTCTATAAAGTTCAATTATTTTGCGGATAAATTCTTTAGGTTCCATTTTAAAGTAATACTTTTCCATTATTCACACAATTTTTTTAGGGATTTTTTTATTGAATTTCAAAAAACTCGGTATTAATAGTAAATATTTTAATTATTTAATTTAAGCCATTTTTTTGATTTTTTTTCTTTAATATATTTTCTGATAATTAAAATGATTATTTTTGAACGATTTTACATGTACCTCCAGGAATTGTGGTAAATTTAGCAAAAATCCTTGTCTCTTTACCAACGATACAGTTAGTTCGAATGGTAAATTCTGAATCATATAAATTCCTTGTATAGTTTTTAACATCATCGGCCTCGATAAATTGGCTTTCTATATCATATTGATTCATTTTATCCGCAATTATGGATGGTATTCCAGTTTTTTCATACTTTTCCTTTTTAATATTATATTTTGCTTTAAAGAGTTTAACAGCATCAAGAGGCATATATTGTGCTCCTTTTAACAAATGTCCAACTTCACTATTTTTATTAACGTTTCTCCTTTTCTCAAATACTACTATATGCTGAGCGTAATTTGGTGAAAATCCTTTATCAACTAGAGTTAACTTTACTGGGTAAATATCTAAGGTATAATCATGTTTATGAGATATAAGATAATCTTCTAACTCATCAAAAGCATTAATGAGATCATCAATTGTATATGAATTTGAAATTTTAAGTATTCTTCTAGGAATGCTCATACCAGTTCCAGTTTGTTTAATTATTACTTTCTTCCCTTTTCCAAAACCCATTTCTGTAAAATTTTTTGTTTGTAATGATCCTTCAAAACTAATCCTCAAAATTTCAATTTCTTTCCTTATTTTACTTTCATTCATCACATATAGTAATTCAGGCAAGGATAATTCTGGATTAATAGTAATTCTTTCAACTTCTACTCTCTCTATAATTCCTTTTTCATCTGGTTTTATATCTTTATACATTCCCTTTTAACACCTCCATTGCTTTATTAAACGTTATGATAAAATCGTCTTTTGCTTTTATAGCTTTTAAAAGTTTTTCAATTTGCTTAATTGTATCAGAAATAAACCCTTTTATCCCTGCAATTAATTTTCGTTGCTTCTTCAGTTCCTTTAATTCTTCATTATAATTGCTTTCCTTTCTTTTAATAGCAGGAAGATCAATTTTAGCAAAACAAAAAGGACAAACTCTCATACTTTTTTCTTTAGTTCTGGATATCAATAATTTAATATCAGAGAGTCCATATTCTATATTATTTATTTTTGTCACAATTTTCTCATAGACTTCATCACTAGAATATTTTTTATTTTCCTTTTCTAGAAATTCATGTAACTGATTACTTTTTATCATAAAATCCTCAATTTGTTCTATTTTAGAAAAATCATTGTCTTTAAATGCATCATTATCAAACACTTCTTCAATTTTTGTTTCTAACTTTTTTATAATCTTATTTTTACTAACTAGTGTCTCTGATATTTTCTTTTCTAAATCTTTAATTCGTTGTTGTGTTAATTCTTTCTGTTCATTTTCCTTCGATTTAGAATAATCTATTTTAGTAGTTATTCGAGTACTAATTTCAGCTAAGCTAATTGTATCTTTTTCTAATTTGTAATCATTATACATTTCATGTATATTTTCTAAAGCAATTTTCTTATCTTCGATTTGATATAATCTCGCAATTTCATAAGCGAATGTAAGTAATAATTCATTATTTTCAACATCATTTTGTAATTCCTCAGGTAAAATCAGTAAACTTAACCTATTTCTTATTGTACCCTCACTGATAGAGTATAATTTAGATAAGCTTTTTATTAATTCTGAGTTAAATCGAAAATTAGAACTTGAATCACTTAATTTTTGATATTTTGGGAACATTTTTAAACGAGTGAGAAACATTTTTGCCTCTTCGATTGGAGTAAGATTTTCTCGTTGAAGATTTTCCATAAATGCTAAATCTATAGCATCTTTATTATCGATTTCTTTTACAGAGCATTCAATTTCTTTTACACCTAGATCTTGCAATGCATAATATCTCCTCATTCCACAGATTACTTCATATTTATTTTTATTGATGGGTCTAACAACTAATGGTTCTATGAGCCCATAGTTTTTAATTGATTCTTTTAATTCTTCTAATGAAGCACTCCTGAAAAGTTTTCGAGGATTATAATCATTTGGTACTAGTTTTTCGAATTCTATAAACATATTTTTTTTACCGCCTTAATATTTTAAAACATTTTTTCAACTTTATTAAAATAAAAATTATTCTAAAGAAAATAAAGTTTATTAACTTAATAGACTTAATAGACTTAATAACAATTATTTAAAAAGAAAAATGTTTTCACCACAGATTCATATTGTTTTTAATTGTGAAGAAGAAGAGCGGATTACAAAGCCAATATTAGAAAATCCTCCAAATAAATTATATTTATTCACTGCTTTTATTAAAAGAACTCAGCAGAAAGATATTAATATGCATTTTTATGAGAGAAATATAAAAACACTTAAAAAAGAAATTCCTCTATTAAAAATCATTACAAAGGAAATAGATTATACTGAGTATATCGAAATTATTCAAGAATTATCAAAAATCATTAAATACGAAAGAGAGGAAAATCCAAATTGCAAAATTTTTATAAACGTGAGCACTGGTTCAAAAATGGCATCTATTGCATCTACAGAAGCCTCAAGATTATGGGATTGTCAGATATACTATGTTCATTCTTCTAAATATGAACCACATGGAGAGGGCCCAAGACATAAAGGAGAGTTTTTTATATTTGAGCCAGTAACTTTTCCAATAGAAAAACCAAAAGAGATTTATATAAAAATCTTAAAATTAATAGATAACCTTATCAAAGAGAAGTACCAGGATAAAATCTATGATAAAAAAAAAGAGAAATTCATATACTTGAAAATTTTAATTTATAAATTGGAAGCAGAAAAATATATTGAATTGCTGAGTAAACATGAAGAGCCTGGAAGTTTTAAATCAGCTCTATATATGAAATCACGTAATTTTTTAGAACCTCTAGTTAAAGAATTAAAATATATAAAAATCTCAGATGAAAGGAGGAATAAAAAAGTGTTTTTGACTTCGATTGGAATAGAAATATTAAAGATATTTAAATTTTTGATTTAAACAAAAAATTAACAAAATTTTTTAAAAATTCCAAAATCTTCAACCTTATAGTTTATTCTAATATTAAGTGTCAAAAACAAGAGATTCTAATTTTTTAATGTAGTTTAAATCATAAATAAATTATAAAGCAAGAAATTTCAAATCTTATACAATTTTTAACTCTAAAATGATGAGTTGGTTGATGTTATATGGGATTAAATTTTTATGGAGAGGTTGATGAAATTGGTGGTATTGAAAAAGAATCTCTTTTTGAAATTTAGGATTTGCTTATTTTCATACTGAAGAATATGAAGAAAGATTAAGAGTTTTTAAAGAATTTCACGAGCTTAATACAGTTCTTTTTAATTAACAAGAAATGGATTTATTAATTTATTCTTAAAAGTTAAATAGAAGCCCAATTTGTATATAGTTAGATATTTATAAATGTTAGTGTTATTTTATGACTTCGTTAACTTTTCATGGTGGAATATCGACTATTGGTGGAAATTGCGTCATCGTCGAGGAGAGCAACACCAGAATAATGTTTGATAATGGGATGTGTTTCTCCACTGAAGGCGCATATTACAAAGATTTTTTAAGTCCCAGAACGAATAACGATTTACGGGATTATTTAGAATTAGGTTTAATTCCTGAAATTCCAGGAATATATGGAAAGGAAAAGATTTACGATGCTTGTCTCGAAGATGCTGATTCTAAGAGTGAGTATTTATTTAAAGCCAATCTTATTAGTTATGAAGATTATATAGAAGAAAATGACGCAGCTTACATTTCTGCTTTATTTTTAACGCATGCTCATCTAGATCATGTTCGTAATATTATGTTTATGGCTCCCGAGATTCCTATTTATTGTTCTAAAGTTACAAAACGACTATTAGAAATCATTTGCGACCTTTCGGATTATGATTTTTTAAATTATAGTTATCGTGAGAAGGGAAAAAGAAGTAATAGCAGCTTTTTTCCTGGTTCTATATATAAAAAGAAAAGCAAAAAGAAAAGATTATTCGAAATAATCGCTCCAAATAAGCCTATAGAAATTCCGGAAGGAAAGGCTATCTTCAAAATAGAGGGATACCCGGTCGATCATTCGGTCCCTGGTGCGATGGCGTTTAAAGTCACAACAAAGAATGGAAAGTCCATACTATATACCGGCGATATAAGGTTTCATGGACACGACCATGAGAAGAAAAAATCCGAAGATTTTTTAAACAAAGTCGGTTCTAATCCAGACGTTCTAATTACGGAAGGGACCAGAATTGATGATGATACAGAAGTCAGTGAAATTGATGCTTATCGCAATATTATTGCTTCATTAAAGAAAGATAAAAACCTGTCAAAAAAATTAATAATTGCATCTTTTCCGTGGAAATCTATAACGCGTTTTCTTACCGTCAATCAAATTGCTAAGGATTTAAATCGATTTTTAGTGATTCAACCGAAGTTGGCCTATACAATTCACAATTTACAAAATTTTGATTCTTTAATGATAAAAGGAATTTTAAACGAAGGTAATGTGAAGATTTACTTACCTCGTAAAAGCAGTATGATTTACTCTGATAGTGATTATACTTTAACTAAATATCATGTATCATATGATGTAGATTGGTCAAAAGATCAGCCGATTGGGTTCTATTCCACGGAATATAGCGAGGATATATTAGTTAAGGCGAGTGATATAAAAAAAAATCCGAGCAATTATGTGTTGCAACTTAATTTTTACGAGCTTAACGAGTTAATTGACATCTGTCCTCCGAAAGATAGTTATTTTTTCAATCTTAAGACAGAGCCTTTTGACGAGGAGGGAGAGCTTGAAGAGAAAGTTCTTATGAATTGGATATCGAAATTCAGTTTACAATTTGAAAGAGAGAAATATCATGCGTCTGGTCATGCTCCGGGCATTCATATCAGAGAAATGATAAATAAAATTAAACCGAAGAAAATTTTTCCAATTCATACAGAAAAACCAGAACTATTTAAGTATGAAAATGCTGAGACGCACATAATAAAAGGGCAGAAATATTTCATTTAATACGAAAAGACACCTTCATACATCTTGATATAAGGGATTGGTTACATTTATAATGTTAAATTAAAAGATTGAAATAATTGTACGGATTTTGTTAAATCAAAATACTGGTACTGTATAGTAGTTAATAAACTTTAATACTATTAATCAAATCGTAGAAGGATTGATGAGAGAAGTTTACATTTTTGACATAGATGGTTGTGTAATGTCCCCTATTTTTCCCGACACCAACAACGAGGAAACTAGAGAAAGTATAGTTGGGGTTTCTGTTCATAATGGTAATGGTATTAAGCTATTTCCTAATTTTGTTAAATATTATGAAAAGTACTGTGTTCAAGCAGAATCAATATTTTTTATAACCGGTAGAAAAAAAAGTGAATTTGGCAGACTAACAGACAATCATTTACGTCCCTTAGTCGATATCAAACCATTTAAGGTTATATATTATCCTGAAGCAAAGCCACACAAAATCCGTAAATATTTTAATTGGAAAGCAAAAAGAATTAAAGCAATTATTAAAAGTACAAACAATAAAAAGTATTTCAATATTTCTACGAAGGAAAATTTTAGATTCAATATTTTCGACGATATGAACGAATATTTTTCGAAAATTAGGAAACTCAGGGATAAACGGGATATTCAAATTCATTTAACAATGATAGAGAATGAGAATAGTTGGAATCAATTACTTCAATAGTTTGTTGTTTTTATAATATTTTAAGAATAAGGAAGAGAAATCTAAGAAATTGCCATGATTTAAGAAACAATATTTAACTTAATTGTAAAAAAAGAAGACGGCTTGAAATAATAAATAAACAATGGGAGTAAAAAGAATGATCAAAGAAAGTCAAGGATATACCACATTTAATAAAAATTTAAAAGTATTATATGAATCTATAACCCTTTTAGGAAATGGAAATAAAGGAATTTCTAAAGTAGATAAACGAGTTAAGGATTTAGAGCAGTTAAATAAAAACTTGGTATCAGAGCTAGATAAAACTAATGAGAAATTAGAGAATATTTCAAAAGTTTTATTAAAACTATTTGCCAAAAGCTATGAAATTGATGATTTAGATGATTTAAATGGTTTAAAAATTGAAACGAGTTATATAGAAGGAAAAACAGAATCAGAGATTAAAGATATTAATGAGAAAGAAAACGAGATTATTAATTATATTCTTAAGATCAAGAAAGATTTAGAATAAAGCCTTAAACCTTTTTCATACTACTTTTTTTATTTAGATCTAAATCCAATTATTGGAATTTCAAAAAGTTCAAGATTCTTGAAACAATTGAAAAATCCCAAATAATATGATTCCCTTTCTACACCTCATAGAGTATTATAACTACTTCATTTTACCCTTGTATGTAGGGATCAAAATAGTAAAATAGTAAAATAATAAAATCTAGAGGATTATAAAAATAAAGACTTTTATTGAGAATTAATTATGATGGAAGAATTCGAAGGATGTTCCTTGACGATTTTAATTTTCGGTGTAGGTTATCCTAAAAATTGTATAAAGAAATGTGATGATTGCGAAAATACAAATTGTAAAGCTAAAATAAGAAGAGAGATATCTAATAAAATAGAGGAACAAGGACATATAGTTCAATTTTTAGAAGATTTTGATCTACCAGTACCAGCTATTGATGAAAAATTTTTCATTAAAAAAAGAGAGGTTGATCTAGTATTTATTTTACCAGAATCGCAAGGATCGCAATTTGAATTTAGTAATTTTATGGAAGACTCTGAAATAGCACCAAAATTAAGAATATTTGTAGAGCGTAAATACCATCCATTGGATAGTAATATAGAAGATAAAAGTCTATTATCAAACGGGTATTTAGTTTTTCTTACTCAGTATGGGCATGTATATTCTTATAATGATACTAAAGAACTATTTAGAAAAGTTTTAGTTTTATGTGAAAGTTTTGCTCATGTAAAAATCTATAAAAATCTATAAAAATAGTATTTGAAAAATTAGCTATACTTTGAAAGTCAAATTAAAAAGATTTAATGAACTCAAAGTTTTTTTATTTAATCAAAACATTTAAATATGCTTTTTTATATTTTATATTAGGATAAAATAGACCTACTATTTTATTAAAATTAAAATAGAATAATTAAAGGAGGAAATAAAAAATGGAAGAATTAAAATGGTTACCCTCAAAAAAACAAATTGAATTACGTCGAAAAGGGAGAGATTTAAGTATAATTTCAAACAAAAATAGATTGAATATTCTCTATTTTTTAAATGAAAATAGCAAAAACCAAAATTTTAATGAGATTGCTGTTAAATTAAAGGTTGATACAAGTAATTTAGCATATCATATTAACCTTTTAAAAAAAACGGGATTCATAAATAATTCAATGCTTCCTGATAAAGAAGGAAGGACTTTTTCCTATTATTCTATAACCGAGAAAGGAAAAAAAATGCTTAAATTAATAGAAAATCTTTAAAATATTTTTTTTATTTTTGCTTTTGATAAATTCATAATCTCTTAGTAGAATTGAGCTTGAATCAAACTCTTAAAGCTATTAAGAGATTTTAAAATCACGATTCTGTTTAACGTAATATCCTTTACGATTAATTCAGTAGTTTAATGTAATGGTAAAGCTGAAAGGAAAAGTTGTAGATCTGCAAGATCTTTTAGATCCAAACATTTGATTTAAAATATTTCTAAAAAACTTATGTAAATTCCTCTAAAATTTCTGGAGAAATCTCCTTCTTCATATTAATTAATAAATTTTCAAAACTGTCATAAGAATTTCTAAATAATTCTAATTTCTGCTCATCAAAATTCTTTATAAATTCTTTAAAATTTCTGTCCATGTCCTTCTATAAAATAAATTTAATTACTTCATATAAATGTACTTCTATATATTGAATGATAAATCAATGATGGGACACTGTGAAAAAAGATAAGGAAATTTTAAAAAATTTTTCCCAATTTCCATCTTTGAATGAAAAAATGCTTTAAAATAGAAAATTTAACATCTTTATATCCTTCAATATCTTTAAAATGCAGATTTAACTTACTTTTAAGATTTTGAATTAAATTAAGGTAGTTCTCACAGAAAAAACCGAAAATATCAATTTCTTCATCTTTTAAACATATGAATTCCTCTCTTTTACTATGGCTTATTGATGCTACTTCTTTAAATGTTCCTTGATTACCCTGTCTACTAAGAACAGTATTTCTGAAATCAGTGTAATCGTCAATAAATAATATTAAATGTTTAGATAAACTCTCTAAAGTAAATTTACCTAGCCTAAACTTATCAGAAACATTTTCTCTAATCCTCTTAAAAACTTTTTTTCCAGAAATAATTTTATTAAATTCCTTTTTTTCAAATAAAACCTTATAATTTTCATATATTTCTTCTATTTTTTCCTTAATTTTATCCGCATCAAGACTAGGTTCTGAAAAGTATTTTAACTTATTACTAGAAATCTGAGTAATTTGTTTAATCCATATGTTAATAGCATCCGAATAATTTGTCGATTCTTCGGATTCTTTTAGAACTTTCTTTATTTCATCACGGTTTAATCTAGGGAAATATGTGTCATTAAAACTTTTTAAGACAAATTCATAATTATTTAAACTATTAAGCTTAAATTTTTCAAAACAATTATAAATGACTAATTAAATTGATATTATGAGAGAATTAGATGAACTAGAAAGACTCCATCAAGGATTAAAAAGAGAATATTTTAAATGGGCTAAAGGGAAAATTCAAAATAATGGATATGGGTCTGACAATAATAGTGAAACTACTAGATTTTTGAAAAATCATTCTAATATTGTTGATGGAGTTAAAAAAACGCTTAAAAGAATAAAAACTAATATAAAATCACTTGAGAATAAAGAGCAGAAATATAAATCCTTAAGAGAAATTTACATAATTCATCCTTCATTTCATGAGATGTGGTTTTTCAATAAACATTATAACCATTTATATGGGAGCAGTCGCATTATAAATGGCAGAGGAGGATTAAAATCTTATATTACATCAGTAAATAATGGAACCATGGATAAAAGATTGAAAATAATAACAACTTGGGTATTTAAGCGTACAATTTTGCTTGAAAATCTTTTTTCGGGTGTATTAGATATTTCTTTATTCGACTGTGATGTATTAAGTAATAAAGAATTAGATCAAAGTATTAGGATAATTACAATGGCTTCTATAGAAACACCAGAAGAAGTAAAATCTCAGATAAATTCTCTTTTCAGAATTTGCCATACATTACTAAACAAAACCAATTATGCTATATTAGAAAATAATAATCTCTTATCCAATGATACATGGCTTTATTATGCTCAATGTAATATAAATGAAGGACCTATTTTTATTAAAGAAAGTAGAGAGACAAGAGTAGATATATTTAAAAAAATAAATACGATAAATCAAGATGAAATTATAAAAAAACTGCTTGAAAATTTTAAGATTGAGATAATAGAACATTAAAATTTTTGATATTTTTAATTACATCTCATCCATATATTTTGTTAAGAATTCTAAGAAGCTAGGATCATAATCTTCATCGATGTGATCAGAATTCCATAGTCCTGAATCCTTTATCTTCACTCTTGGCGAGAATTTCCCAAGCCACTCATTTGATCTAGGATCTATTGCAGTTTTATTGTAATTACTTAAGAGAGCGATGGAATTCCTTTCTATAACTTTTCTATTACTAAATTTATCTGGTTCATCATCAATTTCTACCCAAAGAAATGGCAATTTCCTTATATATTCACTCACCAATTTTTCTAATCTATATTCTTCATCTTTAATCTCAGAAGGTGCACTACCACCAATACTCCAATTTGGATAATCTTCAGCTAGGTTATTATGTGTAATAATTGACTCCCCAACAATTTTCCTAAATACTGATCCACGGTGGTTTCCACCTCCCGGGCGTGAACCTGCAAGAGTGCCGCGATGATTTGATAAACGATTCCATAAACTTGTTTTACTATTTTTAGAAATTGCATGTGTTCCTATTCTTGTAACACGCATTTGTTTGCTGGATGCTCTAGTTTCATCAAAAGAGAAGAAAAAATAGACTCCGCGTTTAGGTAGATTTAAATTTGCTTTTGCATCTCCGAGATTTCTCTTTCCACCTACTTTTTTTCCTATAAAATCAAGTAATTTATAGAATTTGTTAAGATCCTCTTTTCTAGTAATAATTTATCACAATATTTTTAAAATAATTATTTTTAATAAATAATTCTTTAACTTGTAATGGAGCAGGAAGGATATAAAAAATTTTAACTCTTAAATTTAAACAAATTCTAAATTCTTTCAAGATTCTATGAGAATTATGTCTTTTTGTAAGGAGTTTACAAATTTCGTTTAGAACTCTTCTCGATTTCTTTTAGTCTCTTAATAATTTCACCCAGAGAAATTAATTTATTATGTTGGAGATCTAAAGTAAAAAATTCGATTTTTTCTTTCTGATCTGGTGATTTTTGCATCTTTGCGGATATTATTTTTTTAAGATGTCGTAGCAATGTTAAATTTTCCAATATAATTTTTATTTTTACGTTTCTCTCTTTTTTATATTTATTTATTGTATAATTAATTTTCTCAATAGGCTTCTTTCCTTCTACATCTTGTGCAAAAAAAGTTTCAGCTTCATAAACCAAATTTTTGTATCCTACATCGGCTATTTCTCGGGAATTTTCCTCCCTTGTATCGTCTTCGGTACTTATTTTTGCTATAATTTCATCTGAATTAGGTTTTTTAGGAAGCACTCCATTTTTTATTAAAGAAAGAGTCAAAATTTTAACGATAAACCATTTGAGTTGTTTATGTTCATCTGATTCTCCTTCATGAGGTTTTGTTGCATTTATATACAATCCACTATTTTCTTCTTCAAGATTTTCGAGAATTTGTTCATATTTGGCTTCAGCTTTCTTATTAATATCATCAAAAACACCCATACCAGTTAATCTTTCTAAATTCTCGTCATACTTAACATCATTTTCATCAATACCTTCTAATTCAAGATTACCCCATATTAAAGCTATGATTTCCTTTTTATTTTCAATGAAATTTGGTTTTAGATAAATTATTTCAATAATATTTTCAACTTCTTTCTCTAAATTTATTAATACTTTCTCACAATGTTTATATAACTTAAGAGAACGAGTTTTAAAAATTAATAATCCAAATTCTCCGTGAATACATTTTCTTATGAGTTCCTTTAGATTGCTTTTTATAAACCATTCTTTAGAATCCTTGATATCTTTATTATATTCATCTAAGTCAATAACTATTATTTTTCTATCAATACTTATGTATTTTGTTATTTCTTTTTTGTTAAACTCGTCTAATTTCTTCATATGAAGAATTTTAGGATTTTTTATTCCTTTTTCTCTCATTATTTTCAAGCAAATTGTTGTAAAGAATCCTATTGTACTATCTCCATCTAATTCTTTGTATAAAACGAGTTTAGGTCTTTTTGACCGTGACAATTCTCGATTTGATATATTAAAAATAAAATCAATAAAATCAGGTAATTTTTCATGATCTTCCATACCTTTTGAAGGTGTATCTCCATCATCTTCTACCGAAACTTCTATGATTTGTTCCATCTTTGTTGTTTCTTTTATTTTTTCTTCGATCTTTTCAATATCTCTTAAACCAGAATGTTTTTTTATCAATAATTCGCCAACAGAATTATCAAAAAAAGCGATTGCGGTTCTTAATACTTTTTTTTTTTCTATCTTATACTTTGGAATACGTTGAGCTTTTATTCTTTTAGGGTGTATTTGAGGAAGTCTATCATTAAAATTTCCTTTAACCCGTACTTGTCTAGATGTTGCTAATTTAATGAATGGTACTATTAATTCAGAATCTGGAAGCTTAATTGTTGGGATATTATAAACAAAACCATTATTTTTTAATTCTACTTTCAATTTTTCTTTTTTAATTATTGGAATAATAAGTTCTCTATCTTCTTCCTCAATTTTGGGGATTTTTTTATCTATTTCTATTTCTTTCAGTATAATTTCAGGTTTTTCAAGTTCAAAAATATGAATATTTATGCTGGCATTATCAATTACACCCATCTCAAGTTTTTTTTTACTTTTTTCCCTTTTTTTTTCTTTCTTTTTCTTTTGAGCACTTTCTTGCTCATTTTTTTCTTCTGATCTTCTCCTTCTTTCCTCTTCTTCCTTAATTTCTTGTTCTGATTTTTGATTTGACATTTTAGTTTCTCGCTTTTATAAGTATTTTATCAGAATCTAATTCCATTTCAATAATATTAAAAAACAAAAGAGGTGCAATATTATTAATTAGATTTATAAGTGAAATTTTTTCTTCATGAATTCTATTTGTTGTACTACTTGTCCCTGCACTAGCACCTCGTTTTCTTACATATCTTAATCTATGTGAAATTTGAATAATTGTGTCATCAGAAATATCAAACTCAAGAGTGAAAATTCTTCGATCTCCCCAGTTATATTCATAACAATTGGGGTCATTAAAAGCTTCTTTACATACTTTACATTCAAACATCTTAGTGCTTGTATTTTTTATTATTTCCTTTGTAATTATATTATTACTTATTTGTAGATTTTGAAATTCTGGAAAAATTTTGCTAAAAAAGACTTTCTTTAAATCAATCAATTTCTCAATTTTCCCAAAGCTCAAACGTAAAGCACTTTTCTTTATCAATTCTCCATTATCTAGGACTAATTCAGTTTTACTTAAATAATTCCAAATGATATTATTTAAAGAAAATACTAAATCTGCAAATCCCTTCTCTTTATGGCCCCATATCGTATAATCTATTTTGTGTGTGTGTGTTTTCAGGTCATATTTCTGTTCAATGCCAAAAAATTTCGATAATTCATTAAATCTATCTTTTAACTTTGGATAAGCCATTTCTATATAAAATCTTGGAATATTGTATATATTTAATAAAAAAAAAGTATGATAATTATAGGTTGCGGAAATATTAACTATCAATGAATACATTGTTTTTAATTCATTGAATAGAAAAATCGGATTATCTAAAAACTTCTTTATATCTTCTTGAAAAATCTCGGTTGGTATTATTCTTTCAATTTTAAAGATTTTTTCCATTATATTCTTGATTTCTTTAATGAATGTGAGAAATTTTGGCTTAGTAAAGATAATTTTCACATAATCTAAGGAATCTATACCTTTTTGTTTAGAATAGACAATCCACTCATTTATATTTAATGAAATACCTAAAACTTCTTTATATAAATTTGCAATACTATTTGGATTATATTCTTCATCTTGATTGAGGCCTCCTAAGAATATCTCTTTAATTTTTTTATTTATTCTAAATAAATTTAAGAAATTGTCATTAGGTAATCCTTTAAAATATTGCCTTAATTTTATAAGTTTTAAAATTAAATTATATAAAGGTAAAAACTCGTCCTTAACAAATTTTTTCCACTCTTCGATATTGGCATAATCAAATCCAATTATATTATCGTAGTTTTTCAAAGATATACCTATATCTCTTTAAATGTTATTTCATTTTTTCCATATCTTATATCAATATCTTCTATATATATCTTATTTACAAATAGAAATGGGGAATTATCATCTATCATTTCTAATACATTAGTTTTACTTTCTTGAACATTATTAGGGTTATCAGAGGCTAGTATTCCCTCATAGTATATTTTCTGGTAATAATTTTCGGGTAATTGGCTCTTAATACTCTTTAAGTAGTTTTCCTTTAATATAGGGACATTTATAAAGATCATTTCAAAGATTTTTCGTAGATTTGAAAATTCAGAGAATTTTTCCCATATTAAATTATTCACATCACATATAGAACCTCCTAATGACTGTCCTTCATTTTTAGGATTAAATTCAGGAAAACACAAAATAATATAATCTTGAAAGATTTTTGTTTCTGAGTCAATGGGATTCTCCCAAGATAATTCAATTAATCCAAATTCTTCACACATTAAGTCATAAATTTGAGGAAAATGTGAGTATGCCTTTTTTATATAATGTTGAGGTATTTGATTGATCGAACAAAGAAAGAATGTTTTTGGATTAAAGTTTATAACAATATCCAAAGCGTATTTATAAAAATCTGTTATTAATTCTTTTAATTTATTTGGATCTTTTATTAATTCCTCGTAATCTAGCTCTGGAACATTAAAATGCACTAATTGTTGCAAATCTAAACTATCTTCTAATATAGAGCAAATATCTTTTACGAATTGAATAAACTCAGTTTTTATAACCTTAATTTTGATCTCTTCGACTTTTTCAGATAAGGATTCTTGCATTTTCCATAAATTTCGGTTCATATCTAATCCAAAATAATTAAGGTAGAATTTTGCGAGACTATTATTTCTAAATTTTTCATCACTTTGAACAAAACCTCCTAATAATAATGGTCTATATTCCTTTGTAATTTCATCAAAATTCCTATCATTAAATTCAATTTTTAATTCTTCAAAAAATACTTTTAAAAGGTAGGAATATTCCCAAAGTGGGATTAAGTTGTTTTTAATATATTGTATCCACTCATTTTTATTAGCGTAATCAAAAAACATATCCTTATCTTCATAATTTTGCATGAATAACACTCAAAAAGAAATTGAATTTTAGATCTTATAATACAATTTCAGAATAATAATTAATATTTAAAAATCTTCACAAAAAAATACTATTAGAAGCATTATCTCCCACGCTGAAGGGTTCTTTAGATAGCAATTATTAATAAAAGGTTAAGCTTAAAAATAAGATGTCAAATTCTAACAAATAATAAAATTTTAAATTAAAATGTTTTTATAGCAGAATAAAACTAATGGATTAAAATGAAACCTAAGAAATTTATTACTAAAAAGAATTTAAAGAGTGCTCAAAAGTTAAAGAAAGAGTATTTTGAATGGGAGGTGGTTGATAAACTAATCATTCGAGAATTTGGAGAATTAAAAAATTCAAATTTAGGCGATTTATTCGTCAAAATACAATTATTAGATAATTTTTATAATTGTAATTTGAGAAATCAAGGCATTAATTATCGTGAATTGGCTATACTCTTTTTTGGGAACAATATTGATGAGATTTTAAACAACGAATACAATAATGCTGTCAAATTAATTGATGAGGTAATTAATAAAAAATTTGGCTCTCACTCTCTTGTTTTTGTAAGCAAGTTTTGTTATTTTACACATCCTGACAAATATCCAATAATCGATGGATTCGCCCGCAGAGCATTAAGTGCTATTATTGGTATACCCATAAATTATTATGAGAAAGATTATAATCTATTTAAGAAAGATATAGATGATTTAATAGAATTTTTGAATAAAAAATTAAAACTTAGTTTAAATTATAGAATAATAGATGTTTATTTATGGTGTTATGGACAGTATTTGCGATACTTAAAATCAGGGGATAAAGACTTCTCTTTTTTTACAAAAAAGCTTTTTGTAGATAAAAAAGATTTATTTGAAAATTTAATTCCGAAAGAAATCTAAATTAAATTTAGATGATGGAATGTTTTTGGATCTTTATTGAATATAATCTCATGTGAAAGATTATTATACCCCTTTATAATTTTTACCAATACAAATACCAAGTATAAATATCAATATTTATCCATCATTTAAAATTATTTCTTGAAAACTTCTATAACTTTGCTCAAAAGGATTTCCATTCTTTTTTTTTCAGCCAAACAATCTATCCAATCTTTTGGAATAATGGACACCCCATGGAAAGCTCCGAGAATACTCCCAGCAATACAACCAACGCTATCACTATCACCATCATGGTTAACAGAAATGCGAAGGCACATTTTTAAATCATTGGTATACTGAATCGCAGAATAAAGGGCCATGGCAAAAGCTTCTTCTCCGACCCATCCCTGCCCTATATAAGTAAATGCTTCCAAATCTGTTTTAAATGTTCCATCTTTCCGCTTAGTAAGGCTCGTCTTTAATCGTTGCATCGCGTTATCAAAATCGGAATGGATATGATTACAATATTTTTCAATAGGATTTATCATTTTATCAGGAGGTATTCCATTAATGGCAAGAGCAACGGCATATGATCCTGCGAGAGCTGCTGCTGTTGCTGCCTTATGACCATGAGTGATCTCAGATTGTATCTTAGAAACTGTAAATAGTAGTTTATGATATATTCCATCTACTAAAGGTAACTCCGGTGTTAAAGAATTTGCGAACCAAATCCCCAATGGTGCGGCTCGCATGACAGTTCCACACCCTTTTGAATCATTTTTTCCCCCCTCGTTCCATTTTTCTGGTCCATGAGCTTTTAGAAAACGAACTGAGCCTGTATTAGTCACTCCCGGAGCATATCCGGGGTTATCGAGCCATTTAATGAATTCTTCAGCGAACGTGTGCCCGATAATATCGTCATTTAAATCTTTAAATTTTTCAACTTTTCCTAAACTTAAAAGAGCTTTAGTAATAGCCATGGTCATCTCGGTATCATCGGTCCAACTAGTATTTTCCTCAAGTGCTTGAATTCCATCTTCCCCATAAATTTCTCGAATTTTCTCGATTGATTTAAACTCCACGGGCTTTCCTAAAGCATCGCCGAGAGCTAAACCCCAAAAAGAACCAGTTAATTTTTCATTCATAACAAAAAAATCTTTTTTTAATCATTAACATCAATGGTAATATTAGTAATTGTTAGTATTAGTTATTAGTAATATTAGTAATTGAATCTTCTAATTTATTTTGTTTGTCTAATCTATATTGTCTCAATAATAACAGAATTGAATAATGCGAGCTGGATTTTTTAAAATAGTTAACTACAAATTAAAAATAAATTATCTATTAATGGATATATTATTAGAAAATGAATGTAAGGTAAAACATCCAATAAAATGTCAGGATTTAAGAGAAAATATTTTTACTCGCTTATTTTTTTAGATATTAGCAGGGTCGAAGTTGAGGAGGAAGTGCGGGATTTTTATCTGCCTATTACGAAAAATTCCATGGAAAAACATCAACAGGCTTTCCCATCTTTATCTAACGTCATGGAACCTTCAGTTAATTTTTTCAAGGATAATGATGGAAGGAGCTGCATGGCAACGCTATACGGCTATGAACTTATGCAAGAAGAGCCGGTTGATGAGGATGATGAAGAGGGACAAAACCTATGGTTTACCATACTCGATTTATTACTCGGTTTCGTAGGCACTATGCGCAA